>Ga0179591_1310802_pt1 | contig 19373 bp, 6 predicted proteins | sample CZOMad2_1_08_16f_FD_182891 | JGI IMG/M metagenome (GOLD analysis project Ga0179591, IMG submission 182891) | Vadose zone soil fungal communities from Angelo Coast Range Reserve, California, USA - CZOMad2_1_08_16fungal (PacBio error correction) | ecosystem: Environmental > Terrestrial > Soil >... | reverse complement strand
TCTGGTTTTTTCCAAGCCCTTCCCGTGAGTCCTCTAAGTCACCCTTGAGTGGTCCCCAGCAGAATGCAGCCCGCCAAATTGATTCGAGGACGAGATTCTCTCCTCCCCAGAATATTTCTTTTTTCCCCTCCCGATCGTATCCCCTCGAGGAATAGCCCCTCTTTCCCATAGAATGCCACGTATGCCCCCTTCTGTTGGTTCAGACCCCCAACTTTTTTTCCCATTGGGCGGAGATAGCGGTGATGATATTTCCGGCCTGGTTGGCTTCTTTCCTGCTGTCGGACGGATTCGGAACAGCCGATGTTTGTTTTTTTTTTCAATCCCTGCCTGACAGGCGCCCGATGCTGCGCGTCAATTCCCGTTTCCCTTCTTTCGACGTACCCTTTGAAGATGTTTCCTTTTCTTAGTGGATTTGCCTCTCGTCTTCCATATACCGCCGAATGCTTTATTGCTCTGAGCCTTTCCGTTTGGTCCCTCTACAATAGAAAACGGACGTGTGCCATGATGAAGTTTTATTTGATTCGCTTTTTCCTGCACGGTTTCTTGTGATTGTTCCCCAGTCCAAGATATTCCCCCTCCTCTCACTTCATTTCCCTTCGTAGCCCATTAATAAAGCGACAAAAGTGATCATGTTACCTTTCCTCTTCCTTTTCCCTGCTATGCTTAGAAAGCGTACTGGTCGCGTCGCTGAGCGAAGGTCTAGGAGCGATTGACTCCTTCGGTCTGGTTTCCCCAACTCCGATACCTTCCGTAAGGTATATTCCCCGAGAGATTATTAGCCGGGCTTAATTTTCTCCTTCTCTTTCAACGAGTAGTTTTTCCCTCGGTGTTTCTCCGTAAAACCCGTCTCCCTGCTAGGTGTTCTATTGCCCAATTGAAATCACGGGGGGCGTAGGCAAAGTAGGGTCCGTTCTGAGACATGTACATTCTTCTCCCGGGGTCCGACGTTCTCTTCCCTTTCCACTTTTAAAGATGTCTTTACAGAGCGAAAGTTTCGACATTTATAGGGGAATTCTTGATTGTCCCTCCTTTCTTAAATAGCCTCCCAATAGGAGTATTGTTTTTGTGTTCTTTTTGGGTCTTTGTTTTTTTTGTTTGCGGGGGGCCTGTCCTCTTGAAGGGCATTCCTCAGTTGTAGAACGCCCTATGTCGACTATGGACCCCGGTAGCACTCTTTCCTAAGTCAGTTAGTATTTTTGCCTCCCCTAATTTTCATCTCCTTCTGTCAGATGTGCGGCTCCATGAAACTTTGTGCGAGATCGTCTAAGCTGGGTTTCCGCATTCTTGCAGACCCTTACCTTTTCCAGATCCTCGGGCCACCCTTAGTCCTTATCTCCCTCGGCCTCCTAGGACGGTAGTCCCCTTTCTTTTCCTACGGCTATTTTTGCCGGCCGGGTTCTCTCCAAGCGAGGCTTGTTTCAGTCAAGGAGACTCGCCTTTACTTCGATTTCTTTATTTTCATGGAAGACGGAGGGGTCCATACCCTCCGCTTCCGAAAGGCGTTGCGGACCCATTCAACTGTGTATAAACCCCCCACGGTCGCTCGCTTTCTATTAAGACTCGCATATTTCAAAGCCCTTGCGTTTTCTAAGAGTACCTGAGACATTCTGTCGCTCCCCCCTCGCCCTCTCCGCGATTATGACTACCAACCCCGAGCAGACGAGCGCACCTTCCCGCTACACAGAGTAAATCATCCTTCCTCTTCCCCCCCTTTACGGTGTGAAGCAGTACATTCTTACCCAAGATTGCAGACGCAGTTTTTTATGGGAATTCCTTGCAAAGTCCAGCCCATCCCGAGATTTACGAAGTGTTCTGTTCGCTCCCCCCCTGTAGACGACTTCCTTGGGAGGGAGCAACCCCGGATTTCTCAGATCCTTTTATTTTGCTCTCTTTATCCTTTCTAAGTTTTCCTGCCTAGTCTTTCCCTCCCTAGACGGTTTCCGAAGTCTTTTCTAGGCAGGTTTAACATCCATAATGGTTGCAGAGTGTTTCTTCAGAATCCCCCCTTCTCTAGTTGCCGGTGTCTCCTCCTTGGAAGTTAGATCTGGCCATCCCGTTTTTTCTCAGCAGTGCGAAGTCGACGTGTTTCAGTGATCCATCTTGATCCCCCGTGCTGCTCGTTTTTTTGAATACTCACTCTCTCACCCCTTTGACGCAGCTCTCCACCGCCTCCCAACCTTCACGGCAATTCTTTGAAGAGAAGCCAGGCCCTTACAGCTCGGACCCCCCCCCCTCTTTTTTTAAGGGACATTTCCTCCAACCGGAGAATAGACCTCTTATCTCCCATTTATTTGGTAATCGAACGCCATTAGATCTATAATGGAGTCTGTGTGGTCTTTCCCGTTTATCACCCTGCTGGTTTTTCTTCCCCCCGCTCCCCGGGTCTTCGTAAGGTCGTTTCGTTGTCGGCTCTTAGTCGGCCACTCTTTTAGTATCCCTCCGATGACTTTCAATATGTACCCCCCACCTGAACGGTTGATGAGAGTCGGCTGGTAGATTGGTCGTTATGCCTTCCAGGAGAAAATCGTGCTTCTCTCAGAGCTCTAGCATGCATTCATTGGATAAATGCGACGTCCGTTGATTCTTTTGACCTTTAAGGATAATGAACTTCAACCCTTTAAAGTAGCCGGTGAAAGTAGACGGCATGGAACCCTTTCACTCCCCCTCAGGCGCGAGCGGTGATCCCATGAGTTTTTAACGCAGAGAAACACATCGACCAGGAAAATTGTCTGACCGTTCACCCCCCCAGTTTAATTTCCACGCTCTATACTCCATCCGAATGCTGAAAGGGCGAGCTATGACTCATTCTTTGAACCTTCTCTGGTTTTCTCTCCCTCTTGCGCTGAGCTCAGTAGGTTGAGCCCCTCATATATGAGCGATCATATCTTTTAATACCCTACCCCCCCCTCTTTGTTTTGAAGTCTCTCATTTTCTTCTTACGATCTCTGAAGTGCTACTCGACCTGAATCACTAGATGCGTGCCCAGCGTCTCCTACTGTTCTCCACAGTGTCTCGACCGCCGATCAGATCCAGTAGGAAGGAGTACGGAAAGTTTCTTATGTCCCCTTCTTGTTGGTCCTTTTTGTCACAATTGGATATCTCCTCTTTTTTTCGGATGCCTTTGGCCATATACTTGGCTCCAAGATTCAATGTTACCGAGTGATTTGTTTAATAGTTTTTTTTCCCCCCCTACAGTGATCCTTCAGACGGTACGAAGAGGCTTGAAAGGCGAGTCTAAGTAAACAAGGGGCATATCGCCTTTTCTTTATTCTTCTCCCCCCCCCTGGGACGTTATTTGACACACCCTGTCTCCAGACATTCCTAGGGGATGCCTCGTTACCATCCCCTATCCTCTAGAAAGAAGGGTGTTCATCGTGTGCAGTCCTATCTTTTCAGCAGACTCTCGTTTCCCCCCCTATTTCCTCCCCCCCCCCGTCGCCTACGACCCTTAAAAGACAAGTGGACCGGAGAATCGCACGTTGTGAATTGTTCAAACCTGACCCTTGCTCCCACCTTCTCCGGATAGGACGGCTGGCGGTTTCGCGTCCTTCACTAATTTGACCTAGAACCTTTCTCGTCACGGTCCGTCTCTCAACCCGTCGTTACGAGTTCTTTATAGATTACTCTCTTCGCGTCCAGCAATCTGTTTGGGGGCTTTAACCTCCGGGCGGTCGGTGTGATAGGGAGTTGGATACCAGATCTCTTCCGCACATCTCTGCTCGCCTCACCCCTACAAATCCACCACCGGTTTCCTTCAAAGGATGACTCCAGAGATCGTAATTCAACTTCCTTCAAACCCTTCCCCGAGCGTTTCGGTTTTCCTTTACGACGAGACACAACCCTTCCCTATTACTTCTACCTGCTTGATGGAGCTCCTTGACCAATGCCGAATATCTTCCCCGGCTTGAACCGCCCTTCTTCTCTGCTGTAACTTCCCCCTCCGCCTAGTCCTGTTAGAAACTAGAGATCGTCTTATCCAATAAAGTTTCTGACTCGATACCCAGCTAGGCTACCCCCCCCTCCCACGGACGTAATCTGACCAGCCGAATTGAACCTTCAGGAAGTTAGACGGCCGATGGAATTGAATGCGTCAAGACGGCATTGTCCCCATAAAATTTTTTAAGTCCCTCGTTTTGGTAAGGTTACTAATTTTACGTAACCGGTCTCACTTTTCTCTGGTCAATCTTTCCCTTCGGTCGGAGAGCGGTTTACTTCAAACGGTCGCAGAGTTTTTCCTGTAGGTCCCGTTTTTTCTTTTCCTATAGGTATTGGCTCTGGCTGCATCTAAGTCGTGTGGCCCTTTAGGGTCACATGAGCTGTTTTATTTTTTCTCGCGTATGCCCCACTTCTTAACATAGTATTCTCCTTAGTGAAGACCACCTTTCATCGCGGTTGCCAGTGCATTCTGAGAGTTAACAAGCGACTCAGCAAGTGCCCCCCTATCACTTGACCCTCTTCCCCCCTGGGCATTCCCTTCATCCCTCCTTCCCTCTGAAGCGCCTGCTTCTCACGCCGAATCTCAATCCCCTCGTTTGCCAAGTAGGCCATCCTCGGTTACATCCACGACTTGTTTTTCCATCCCGCGTGTTGTAATGCGGGAGTAGTAATATCGCTGACCGTCGATCTCTGAGGAGGCCTTTTTTATACAGTCAACTCGTAACTGTAAGATCCGAACACCACGTTTTACTGTCGCATGCTTCCAAAGATATACCAGTGTTTTAGTGCAGATCCTCGAATTCTAGTCGAGGTCGAGTTTACCCCTGATTTTTGTCTGGCACTTTTTAGATTTACGAGCCGGCTGTCCTCAAGACCAAAGTGCAAGGACCTGTTTCCTACTTGATTATCCCTAAGTCTCGAAGAACATATAGTTTGCTTTTCCGAGTTCCTCCCCGCTCCTTAATTCTCGTACCCCTATACTTCCCGGCGGCATAGTTCTACCGTCTCCGTGCTCCCGATACTCGACTCTACGTGGCATCCGCCAATTGTGTTTTCCGGGGGGGCACTCCCTTCTCCTCTTACTTTTCTCAGGGGAGACGAGAACACCTTTTCTGGAATATATCTGTCAATCGCTTCTTTTTTTTTTTTTCTTGATTCGATCTGATACTCTGCCGGGATTCGTCTGGGACATTCCTGCCCCCTCAGTCAATAAGTCGTCTCAACTTTTCCAGTCCTCTTCGCTTTTCCCACGCGATCTACTCCGCTTAGACCCCCTTCGAATCCCCTCTCACTATTCACAAGGGGAACATTCAGACTTTACGAGTATCAACTTTGCTCCCCTGTCCCTTGCTTTCGTTAGAAGACGGGAAGCGGCTGGTTCTGAAAGGCCTACTAGTGCTGACCCCCCCCTTTTCCCCCCCTCCATCCGAACGTTCTCCGCAACGATGTTAGAGACCCCAGAACTACAACCGAGACGATCGATATTTCTTGGTCCTTCGGCGTTTATTCCCTGTAATCTCAAGGATTCCAAGCAATCTCCAGGCATTCTATTCGCATTTGAACCAGCCGAACCCCCCTCGCGACTCCCACTTTTTTTACGATAGTATGTCACGTCATATGTTCCCGTTCTTGGGACCCTTCCTTCGACCTCTTATGATCACTTCCTCAGCCCCAAAACCGACAATCTCGTTTCCCCCTCGTACTCACATTGGATGTTCCTCAAGATCGACCGTCCGGTCGATGGGAGATCGCTCTTTATTCGAGGTTTTTTTAATCCTTGAGGGAGGAATAACTTTAGGGGTGACATTTGCGGACTTCGATCTCCTCTCTCCCTGTTCTAGCCTAGTTTTTTTTTTCTTCGATCTCGGCGGTCATCTCCTGCCGGTGATCGGATAGACCCGTCGGTAGCAGTTGGTTTTTTTCGAACTCTTCCCTTTATGTTGACTTTTCGTGATCGGTATTTCTCCGGTCTGCGGTAAGATCGCCCGCATAAATTTCTTCGTCTGGACATTTCTATTGATCCAGTTCTCTGAGTCGTGTTATTTTTGCCCCTTTGTCTCCCCCCCGATGATTTGATGGTATTTCAACAACTCTTTTTCTTTCCCCCCAAAAACACCCGACGTGCGTTCCTTTATTCAACTGTTGAAACTCGACCCTGTCAGACCCTTACCATTTTCCTGGATTTGGGTGTTTTCCCCTTTCGTTGGTTCGGGACTTCGACGTAGTCCAAAGCTTTTTTTCCTACCCGAGCGAGAATTAAGGCCATCGTAGCTTTTTCCTCGTCCCCTTTTCTCCTCGAGAGCGTTGTAGAGTTACCCCTAGTCTCTTTTGACTCAGACCTGCTGAATCGTACGCCGATCCTTTTCCTCCTGTTGTTTTTTTCCCATGTGACTTCCCCCTTTCCTCCCCTAGTCGAGCTCCGCTTTACCTCCGAACAAAAAGCCTCGGACAGCCAAATTGGATTTAAATTGCGGAGATTCTTCCGATTACGTGTAGACGTTCGCACTACTTTCGAGTGAATTCAAGTTCCCCCCCTTCTGACCGTTTCGGTACCTGTCTTCCCTAAGTCGCGGGCGATCGATCGGAATCCGATTTCTAGTGATACCCGGGTGTGAGGTGGGTTTCAAACTTTTGAATCCCTCCTGAACTTCATCGGCTCCTTCCCATCTCCTCCTTTCTTAACCTGACGTTGCTCTCTCCCCTTTTCGTTGTAGACCTCGGTTTCCCTGATTCTCGATAGTAGTCGACTTTTCTACTGTGCACCAGTCCTTTGATTTCCCCCGTCATTCGCTTCTTGTGCCCTCCCGCGACGGCACACTCCGGTCGCGGGTAGTGCTATCCCCACCGCAGATTTTGGCTTTCGCATCACTAATTGCCCTCCCTCCCCTAGTTTTTCACCCCTCCGCGATTTTCGACCGCCCTCCCCCTCAATACAGGCCAGCTATTACAACTGATACTTTTTCCCGATCAGCCAGAAGACGGTTCTCCCCCCATCGGTGCTCTTACTGCGGCGACTTCTTCTTCTTGACACTCGCTTTTATTTTGGAATTGATTTTTCCAGACTCAGTCCCCTCTGTAGGCGATTAGGAAAAGCGGATGCCTAAAACACAGCCACTTTCCCCGCTTTTTTTTCTTGTTTCGTTGTGGGTTATCCGTTTGTGTTACTATATGTTTCCCCCTTAGTAGTTATGTTGCTGGTCGCCTGCTATCCCAGGACTTGCGATTGACTCGGTCTGGAGCGGTACTGTATAGAAGTTGTTTTTGGTTGGCGATCGAATTTCTTGTGATCAACTTATTGCGTTCCTAGATGCTTCCTCGAGGTTCGTGATTGCCCCCCCCCCCCCACCAGTAAGGAAAAGTAGGAGACTAATACGCTTTGGACTTCCCGTCCCTTACTCTCCCCCCTCCTTTTTTTGAAATTATGGGCACTTGTCCAAAGAGGCTGCGACTGACTATTGTTCTGGGACTAGATAGGACTGTAGCTGACATTTAGAGCTTTTCTCCCTCGACGTCGTTTTATGGATTTTAAAAAATAAGCATCCCTTTCTTCGCTTCTTCATTTTCCGTCTTACTCTACTTAGAGGCCCGAGTAGTCTTAATAGGTGTTAGTCCGCACCATTTTTTCCAGTTTTTTTTTTCCGGCCTTGGTTTTTTAAGGCGATCTTCCAAACCTGAACACCCCTTACGGGGCGAGCACCAGAGGTATTCAGAATTAGCCCCCCTCCTGTGAGAGACGTTCTCCCTCCGCTGTTCTTGTATCCTGTCCCCTGGATTCTCCATATTCGGCTATTTAAACTTCGACGGTCTGTTCGCGGAAGGCCTCCCACGAGCCTTTTAGACCCTTCCCTTCCCCTACCACTTTTTTTTGCTTACTCTTTTCAGCTTCCTGCCCAGAGATGAGAAGCTTGAAAAGTAGACGCGGTCTCCTTTCGACGCCTGTAATTTTTCCTTTCGCGGGTACCGAACCTCCCCAAAATTTCCCTATCTCTTGCACAAATGGTCTACCGTCTAAATTTAAATTTTTTTTCCAGCTCCTCTCACCTACCTACCCGTGGCATAATAAGAATGCAATAATTCTTGAGATTCCAGGTATCAGATTTACTCCTCTCCCCCGTGGCTCACCCCGCGTACTTTCCTATTATCTTCCTATATCTTTACGGTCGCGACCGAGTCTTCGTGTCTTCCCTAGCGGTTACGCGAGTTAGCTTTTTTGTCTGCTTCCGGGGAATTAGCTCTCCTTTTAATCTTCCAAAGGCGTAGGTCAGGCGTTGACTCCATAAGCCTGAGTGCCGTAGCAAAGTAGATCTTTTTTCCTAGACCTTCGAGTCTCATGCATTACTCATATACGTCCCTCCCACTGGTGAGTGAGCCAGAGAGTAACCAGAAACCCTTTCCGTCCAATCTCCTCTCAAGCACTCCTTCTTCTTCACCCTCCCCCCCGATCCTCCCGGGAGGCCAGGCTCCCCTTCGACGACATACGGCCTAGGCCAATAGTCGCCCTATTTGTGTTCTAACTCTTCTAAACACTTTCCTTATGTGTTGGGGTGGTTGTCTCCCTTCTGTTTTGTGACGATGTGCAGTTTAATACGCTCTGCTCTCCAATTACCTCGTAGAGTCCTTGACTTCCTTGGATGATTTCTTTCAGCTTTTATTCTCCGTCTTGATGTTCTGGCGAGCCGACGGACTCTTTGTATGATTCTCTTTACAGCCGTCAAGCCTTCTTTTATTCCTTCACAGGGAGAGGAGTAATTTCCGCGACTTCCCCCCCCCTTACCCGATTGTCAGTAGCGCAAGGGTTACGAGTTGATTGTCGTCTGATTTTCCCCGGTACTCGTTTTTGTTTCTCCCCCTCCTTTCCCTTCGTGAATCTCCGCATCAAAGTCCGTAGTCCTCACGTTTTTTGAGTAGCTCAAGTTAGTCGATCCCGTTGTTGACTCAGACCCCCTCGACGATCCGCGCCTCAACTCTCCTTGATAAATCCCATGTTCACTGCCCCCGTTCAAAAGTCCCGTCGGGTAATCGATCCCACCAAACCAGCGGTTGCTTCTTTCCCCCCTCAAATGCAAAGATTCATCTTCCAGTATTCTGAATAAGAGAACCCTACTCTCCTACTAGCTAGCTTGACGCCTTTTCGACCTTCAACTTTCTTTTAGATGTCACGCCTTTTTCCTAATTAGAATGGGGACGTTGTTTCCAGGGAGATAGAGGACCGCTCTTATTATTGCATTAATCCCTGATTTTCTCTTCCTTTCCTATCCACCCGCGGTGGACGAGGCGTTTCCCCGGGTTGTCGTTGGCCCTTTTCTGGTGTCGATAAACTAGGGACGTTCTTCCCAAAAGTCCCTCTGTCTATAGTAGTATTGTTTTCAGCAGAACTAAGTCTCCGCATGATGAACTTTTCCCGGATCCTCTCTTCATAGGACCCGTCTTACCTTCTCAAAGTAGCGCCCCGATGGTGTGGAACAGCTTTCAAAGCCCCAGACGCCCAGTGTTTGCATCCCCCAGTTGAATCATAGCCCCTAGCAGAACAATGTAGAAGCGCACCCCCTTAGGTAAGCCCTTGACAAACAAAACAACGAGACGGCCCATCCAGGGTGGCTTTCTCCCTAAGGTACCTTTTCTCTCCTACTTGTGTTGTCTTTTGTAAGCCAGTGAAGAGGAATTACTTAGAATTATCCGATATTTGTTTTTTTGAAAACTTCTCAGATGACTCCGAGCTCGGCCCTCACTATTTTGGGGGGCTTCTCTGAGAGCTGCATGAGAGAGCCGGGCCACGCTAAAGAGATCTCAATTCTAGACCCAGTTATAGCATTCCCTAGATGACTAAGGTGAAAAACCGCTCCCTCCGAGTCGGAACTTTCAAGCATTACGGTGTTTACCTTAGTTACCACCTCGGGTTCTGTCAGGTTCTTTCTCACAATAAGTGTTCTGCGTTCTACTATGGGCCCCCCTCTCCTCGCACTTTGTCTCTTTTTTACCTGTTTTCACCCCGTGATTTGAATTCCGCCACGACGTCCCTCCAAGTTTTCTTATCCCTGTCCAAAAATTTTTACTCTCCGCGCCCGGGGAAGTATCAAAATGACGTATTCCGTAGACTCGACGGTGCACCTTCACGGGTCCACTGCCCCGTGGTCCCAACGACACGAAGCGACGCAGCATTAGCGAAGTCTTTCAGTCTCCGGTCTCCCCCGCCAGACGGCGGTCCCCACCGATCGCACGACGACTCCCTCCTAGTGCGAGGATACCGCGGTGCCGTTTTGAATCACACGCCGGCGTCACATTACACAGGCGCGTTCGCCCTCGGATGGTCCCCCCGGTTGCGGATTCCGAAATATCTCTATCCCCGTTACAGGTTTCTGGAATTATGCTACCTCTTTATTGGGACTATTTCTTATCGAGTACCCGATTCTTCGGGTCCATTGTCCGTGCCGGCTTCTGATCCTCAGCATGGGAGCGGTATTAATCAGGCTTCTTAAAGACAGCATCTCAGACTTCTCATCCTGCCCTGCCCTCCCCACTAACTAGGCGAGTCCCACGTTGTCTGGTCCCTCCTCTTGACTTCCGCTTTTTCTGCCCGAACATGCTCTCTCCCCGCGGAACTCCCCCAACTGTCGTCTCCTCTTAGAGCCGCGCTTGACAGCTTCAAGTTAATTCCCGAAACTAGTTAAGCCCCGACCGTACTCCCGAGACAGTCCCATAGAGCTGCACTACAGTAGCGAGCGCTGTCGCCCACTTTTCCACGATCTCGGTTTTTATTATTCAAGTAGGCTCTGGTTTCAGGGTGTGCCGAAACCGTCCTCAACACCCCCCCCCTTCCGACTGTTGCGCTTTTAAGAATTCACCCGGGCTTCTCTCTCCGATGTTCCTCTTGCGGATGGTCTGTCGACGTTTCCGTTTTTTTTTTATTGGAGCCTCCGGTTCTAGAAGACGGAACACTATCTGACAGTTTTTCCGGCAATTACTCTGCTTGAGATGGTGGCCTATCCTTTGGTATCTTTCCCAGAAAGGGATTCGAGTATTGTCCTTTTTTCATCCTCGACGCCGCCTTGAGAGCCCACCCGTGGGTCGCTTCCACGGGCCCCCTCGGAGGATTTGTCCGACGCTGGAACGGACGCCGGGTCCGGATGAGTTTTGGCGTCCGGCTTCCTGCCCCCTGTAACATTTTCACTCGGACTCTGAACGCTCGATTTCTGCGTTCTTCCCCCGACGACAGTGGAGCAAATTGGACGCAGAGGATTATTCCCATTTACCCCCACGGGACGTCCCCGGTCAATAGAACTTCTTGTACAGCTGGATCCTTTCGCTAAGCCCGCGATGCATTGCCGGTCTAACAGTTTTTCACGTCCCCCCCTGCTAGCTCCGCTACCTTTCGGTTTCGTGATTTTTCACTATGACACAACGTGTTGCTTGGTCCCGCTCGTATTCCTCTCGCGTTCCTTGACCGGATCCTACATCTGCCGGGATAGTTATAATGGCCGCGCCCTTCGTCATCCTACACGTACCTCCGTGAAAGGCTTTCGTGAGGGATGTTTCGAAGACAAAGTCTTTTTTGTGGCGCCCTGAGACAGCTACCGACCCCATCAACAATATTCAACTTCTTCGGCGTACAGTAGCTACACGTAGATATCTCCCCAAGATACATCCTTACTTCTTAACAGCCCCTTTCGTTGTCTTTCTGGAAACATCGACTTTGCATCCCCCTCTAATGTTGATCGAGAGAGAAACGATGATTTCCCTTACGCCCCTTCCCCCTCCCCGCGCGGCCGGCGAGTGACCACTCCTTCATCTGACCTATGGATTTCTTCGGCTGGGCTTCCGGCTCCTACAAACGCAGACTTGCTCCAGCGACTCTTCCTGCTCTAATGCGAGGTAGACACGAAGTCCCTAACTCTTCAGTCAAAATGTGTACCTCGATTCGAGTTCACTTGAGTACAGAGACCCCACGTTGAGAGTTCGCGAATTTAGCTTCCCCCTCTTGTGGAGGAAAGTGTAGCTTTAACCCTCCTCGGCTCCGTTCCCACGCCGGCATCCTTTGCCGCTCGAATGTCAGCAAACAGACCAGTTTCTCCTCTGGACAGCGTTAGGACAAACAACCCCAGCGCTCACCCCAATAAACCGCCGACTCCCTAGAGCATCTCCTGTGTAGGCGCTTTTCGTGGCCACCCTTCCGTCCCGAGCCCCACCGGACAAACTTCGCGGGCCAGCCACTTGCACCAGAGATGGTGATCCTTTCCTTTCTGTGGATTTACCATCCCTGCTCACTAAGCCCGGCCCGACCTTTACTCTACTTCTCGATGCCCCCCTCCCTCCTCACTTCTTACATACTCCCCCATCCTGAAGGACAGTCTTCCCAGAGTAGCGCGATTTCTACTCCCTTACGAAGAGGCTCGGGACTGGAACTAAGTTTAGGGAGGGCGGTAGAGTTGTTTTTCGGAGCTTGCTCTACCCTTCCAAGATTGAGGGGGTCGAGTCGAGCTCTGTCTCCATCTCTTCGGTTTGATATTCGAAACAGTCTTTGGACTAGAGGTGGCCCCCAGGGTGCGAAAACTTTTTCCGACATGGTTGTTACTCAGTGCCTGGTCGGCCTGACTGCTCCACTCGCCCCGTTTCCATGAACGTCCCCGTTTACTTCGATTTCTTGACCGGCTTTCCACGCTTCCCTCGAGGAGGCGTGTGCCGTTTTTCAAACGCATACCTGGTTTCGCAGACCCTTCCTCCGTCTATTCCTATCGGCCGGTCGATAACGAATTGTTTTGATTGCTCCAACTCTTCTGTTACGGACTACTCGCTCCCAACAGTTTACCCGGATCTCTCCCGAAGAGTGGAGGAATTAAATATTTGAGTTCTGAAGCGTGTAGAGTACTCTTTGTCTGTAAGTTCGTCGAGTTCCCCTCACTATTTTACGTTGTTAGTTTCCTTTCTCAGATGAGGAGTGGATCCACGTGAGAGTCTTACTAGAGAACTGACAAAGAGCTAGAGACACGCCTTTCTGGACTTTAGAGTACGCTTTCTGACACGACTTTCTTTCTTGCGAGAAGAACACGAACTAAAAACAAGTAGGGGGCCCTCAAACATAAAGGGAGAAGTCTACTCCTTCGGTTGCGGCGAGATCGAATCCCGTTCTGATCGGTCTCGAAGTAGTGGGTTTCCTTTCTTCCCCGACCTTACCTTCTGCCATTCTAGTTTTTCCGAAGCAATTCGTCAATCCCCTAGTTGGCCCCCTACCCGTAGTGTACTGACATTTGATTTCGATAGAGGCTGCGGACCCCCTTCAATCACGGGGTACTGGTAAGACTCCCGCTGACGTTGCAATTCAACCGACCCCGAGAGGGGTAGACAGATAACGCAGCACATAAACAGCAAAACACTCATTCGCACGATCGAAATAGAGACACTAAGAAGGCCGCCCCCAATACTAAGACTCGGAGCTCCATTCTTCGTATGCCCCACCCTTTTTTCGGGATTCCATCGTCATTTTTTCCGTAGACTGGCGCACGAGGGACGCCTTTTTCGGGGAATAAGTCATCTTCTATTGTCCGTCAGATCCCTTGGGAAGCGTTTCATACTAAAGATGAAGGTAACTGTTAAAGGCTTAAGTGGGAAGATGATGTCCTAATAGTCTGAAGTTTTCCGGTCCTTTTTTCTTCAAAGAGACCCTACCCATCCCCACATATAACAACTGGTCTCTTCAGGGTTGTTGTTTTTGTAACAGCCCTGTAATTTTGGTTTCGCAACTGCTGCCCTGGTTAGCATGCCCCTTTCTAGGGAAGCCGACTTCGCCCAAAATAGAGACCCGGACCTGTAGGGATCACTCGTTTTCGGCACGTACCTGACAATAGGTGAACGCTCTGGAAAATCTGCTCAGAGAGTGAAAGATCTCAGAGCCACGATCCTCTTCTAGACCCAGAGGTGGGACAAAAGGGAGGCACAGAGTCTGATTCTCGTGTCTCCAGTCTCAAACGCGACACCTTTTTCTTAAGGTCCTATGAGCTTCGCCCAGGTCTGCTTTCTCTTTTTTCGATTTTAATGTTTCTCCGGTGACAGTGGCATCTCAAATGTCATGGCCCACAAAGGCGACGCGGCACAGTTCCCCAAAAAACAGGCACCTCAGGAAACGGATTACGCGAGGAGAGGGCAGAATAGAAAACGCTGGAATTTTTCCTTTCTCCTGCTTTCGTTCCTGGTAAACCCCCCTTTGGTTACGATACCAATTTCGAGGTATCGTTAAGCACCCCTTGAGTAATACCCAAATGCCCTAAACTTGCCCCAAGGAAACGAATAGTGAATCTACATCTACCTCTCCAGACGCTCTGGTAGGCCCTTCCTCAACCCCTGCCCCTCTACAACGCCGACGCGGGTCGAAACGACGCCGATTCTCCCCCAGTCCCCTGCAAGCATCGCCACACCCCCCTAGGATATTCTCTAGGCCGCGAACAAGTAACAAATGGGAGCAGCTGCGTTCCTGGCCGACCAGGCAAATCCCCCTCCCCCGATCCGGTTTTTGCTACGAACGCGGGAGCGCAAGCGGAAGTAGTTTTAGACGTCCCGGGGACTACCAGACTTGATACAGTGCCTGGAAGCCCTAGAAGTTTTTTTTTCCTACACCAAGCGACCGAGGAGAAGGACTAATTTCTTCAACAGCGAGATACTAGGGCCACCTAGATTCTATTGGAATGGGAGCGGTTTCAGGGTGATGTGATCTTTGAAAGCCTAATTTTTAGGCAAGAGTAGGGTTAGTTGCGTTGACCCATCTTAGTGCCCTTCCGCCAAAGACTGTCACCTTCAATATCCTGGCCGGCCTCGGATAAGGCGGTAATGAGGCGAAGAATCAAGTTCTCCCCCTCAAGTTCAAGCGGTTTTTAGAAATGAGAAAAGAGCCCAGAACTTAGACCCCTGAGCTCCCCACGAGGAGGAAGAAAACGCACTTCCCCCGCCAGTCAGAAAGTCTAAGTCCCACAGAACGCCTTTTTAATCCATACCCTCCTCTCGCCGTTTGGCTTTCCTAACCGACGTGAGTGTTTTTTTTGTGGCCGGTAGTCTGAACTTTTCTTCCTCGTGTGCGTCAGATGGTCGTTTTTAGTTGTTTCTCACGTTTTTGTTTCGGGATAGCAGAAGAGGTGGCTCGGACCCCAAACAGCCTCTATCCGGGAGCAGTAGGCGGATCTATCGAACTAGCGAAGGCAGACTTCATGGGAGTGGGGCGAGAAGAGCTACCCTAAAGGAGACTTAACGGTTCGGTAGATAGGATTACGGCAATCGGTATTCGCTGACTTAGAATTATGAGCCGCCTAAAATTTTCGCTGGTCAGTGCTTTTTTTAAGTGTAGTCTCTCGAGCTGCTCTGTTCCAGACGACAGAGATACCATTTTCTTGTCCGCACTGCTGGTGACATCGGTACTCTATCCTAATCTCTACCCTCATCCTGTCTATTCTACGATCTGCTCTTAATACCGCAACAGCTCCGCTCCATCGATTGGGTGGAAATTGTCGCTCCCTTTGATGCCCCCGTCAATGTGCCTTCGTCACGGTGGGGCTTCTCGTCTCGGGCGCGTTTCTAGGTTTCCCGATTAGCAGTCCCCCTCAGGGGATCCCCCCGTTTCGTCCCCCGGGTACTTCGGGACCGACTTACCCGCCGAGATGACTTTTCTGCGCCGCACGCGTAGACTCTTGTTACCGATGGAAACTCTGCACGGGGAAACCGCCTGATTTTGTAAAAGCGGTCCCGCACTAGCCGACTTCTCTATGCTCCATTTAGCTTTCAGGTAAAAAAACAGGCTCCTAAAGCAATTGCTATTTTTGACATGTCCTTGGCCTTTAGACCCAGACGCCAACTCGAGTAGATACGGTCAAAGTAGGAGAGACTACCCGGGACATTACTCCTCTTGCGGGGCGTTTAGCCCCACTCGTCTTATACTTCATCCTACGTTTGTTTTTTCTCGTATTCGATATCAGTCACGAAGAATCTCCGCGCCAGTTACTCGACAAGAACATTCTATGAACGTGTACAATTTAGACCCGGCGATTTCTTCGTTAATTCTTTCTTTGAATACGTGTTGTTACTAAAGTTCTGCTGATCCTCCCTTGGTGGAGCGTTAGCCCGACTTCACTTAGATTTCTGTGGCAAGCGGTTCACCCCAATCATTTCACGGTTCACTACGATTTTTGCGCTATCTGAAAATGGTCTCCGCGGATTTGGAGGTAGCAACAATAGAAGGCCATCTTTTCCCTCGCACTTGTCCTGGAAATTGAGTTTTTCCGAACCCGATATTGAACTCGCGCCTTAAGTAAGCGGTGGGTCCCCCTAATGTTTTAAGCATAACCAGACACCAAAACCGGGACGAGCAGACAAAAAAAGAAACCTCCCTGACGTCAGGAAAATCGGGAAGTTTCATCAAAAATAAGTGAGGAAATTCCCCCCCCCCCACTAGCGAGGCCGATTTTATTCAGAAACCGGTTCAGACAAGGATATCTCCTTTTTCTTGAGGAAATGCTGAGACACGTAGGGCCCAGTCTTTTCTTCCATTGAATAGGGGGGCCGGACTAACAGCTTGACTAGATGTGTACCTCTTTTAGGAAGAGAAGCTGAGATACTGTACAGACTTTAGACTTCAATCCCCCGTTAGACTGGGGAACCCCCGCACGAACGAGAATCTTACTCCGTACACTGCGAGTCCCCCCTTCAGAGAAGCATAACGTGAATGATCCCCCTCCCGGACCACCCAAGCTTCCATATTCGCCTGGGGATCCTGCATCATAGTCTAAGGGCAGACCACCCCACCGAGCCCAGAAGTGAATGCCTCCCACCATTTTTCTCGCCCCCAAATATTCCCCGAACGACCCAACAAGGAGTAACCAAGAACGCACCGCTCACGGCGATCTGGAAGGTTAACCCATTTGCCCCAGTCCAGACGGACACCAAATTCCGAATAGTGGTCCGTGACTATATGTTTATTGAGTTCCACTCAGCCGTTGCATGGCTAGTGACTTGCGAGGTGTAGACGCTGTTTGACCCCACTTGCTCTTCTCCGTCCCTCGTCTCTTTGGTTTGTGATAGATTAGTTCGCGGTCAGGGATTGGGATAGTTTGTCGTGATTACAAATTGACCCCCATGTCTAAACCCCCTCGTAAATAGAGTCAAGTCCTCCCGACAACGTATGTCGCGGTTTTTTTGTTTCTCCCACTCACCGCCTTTGAGTTTTATCTTCAACGCAGTCAAACTCCTCTAAGGTTGATGATGAATCGCGCTTGCATCATCCCCGGACCCATGGGAAAAGCGTGAGCACTAGAGACGAAGAACGTCATGCGTCAAGTCTCTGTAGATACCTTGGAACGACCTAAGATTAGTTGAACCAAGGAGTCCAGAAGGAGGTAGTTAGATTTTTAACCCTTTGGTTTTGCTCGTCTATAATTGGTATTCTCCCAGTTAGTTGATTAGAGCTCCCCCGATACCAAGCCGAGCGATCAGAGAGGGCGCCAGTTATACCCCAAAAGAGCGTCGTAAAGCCATTCCAACCTTTTATTGTAGGTTCGAAAAGGTTTGACACAAGATAACAACCGTTTGCGGATATCTCCCCCCCAAGCAGCATCGCCTGAGACTTCCCCCCCTCTTCTCATTTAGCAGAAGGTCCCCGGAGTACGAGGAAAGTTTGTTCATTCTATTGATTGTCACCCCTGGGTTGCTACTGACCGGCCCCTACCCTCGTTTGCAGGCGTCAGTTTTATGTAATCCTAAGTTTCACGAAATTATAGTGTTTTTAGACCGTCTCCTTGGCAACACGGGTCCTTTCCCCTAGTTAGAATGCCCTCTTCAAACTCACCCTATATACCGGCCCTCCAGTTAGCTCCCCTTGATTAGTGCGACCCTATCCCGAGAACTTATTTATCAGAAACTTTGCGTTTGGTTCCCGGTCTGTGTAAGAGTCCTGGGTTGGCCTCCCCAATTCCTGAGAACCTGTTTAGAGTTTCCCCCTCTGCACCCTCATTACCCTCATTTTCCCTCGACTTTTGGCTTTTCGCACTGTCGAAGCCTATCATTTCCCCCTGAAGCCTTTTATTTCCTTGCGTTTCACTTCCTCTCCGACTCGGTCTGTACTCACTCCCTCCTATAAGATACCCCCTTTTCCGAAGATTCTTAACTCATTCTTAGAACATCAGTTAACTCTTTTCACGAATTGCTACTTTGTTCCCTCCCGGTGCACAATGTGGCCATTAATCTGTTAACCGTTGGGTTTATTTCTGGGTATACGTCCTCTTGAGGGATTCTCCGTTGGAATTCTTTTGGACGTCTTTTCTGTCCATGAATGCTAAAACGTTCTCGTGTAGTTCAACCTCCCTCTACCTCACGCTTAAGCAGGTGTTAACACCCTCCTTCCGATCCTCATTGACCCAACAACCCCCCTTACTGCGCTAAATTACGTCCGTCGCTTGCGTGAAGGTCGGCTGTCTCCTTGCCGAAGCATCCTTGATGGCAACCATCCAAATCAGTTTAACCTTCCCCCGGCTTCTTAGAGGCCAAGCACGTCCCTTTACAACCCCCCATTGTACGAGTCCCATAAGCTTGTGACCCTCTCCGACTGTGCTTTCCCTGTCGGTGATGCGTTCTTTCGCACCTGTTGTCACGCGCCTCCGGACTTATTCGATCTGCTCTGACGCAAGCCCCAAACCCCTCGAATGTCACCTAGACTTTCTCCTTGAATGGACGTTTACCGAGGTCCCAAGAAGTAGGCTCTCTCGGTAGATCGTCGATCGGCCTTATTCTATACCGTTTGCCTAAGAGGAGAGGAGTGCCTCCTTTATTCTGTGAAAGGTTTATGATAGGGGCGGCCGGCTATTAGTCCCCTCGCCATTCCGATCTCCGTATTTTTTTAGTGCTCGGAGTTTGGGTCCTTCTTGATGGTAGTTTGTTGGTGTTATCTGTCGACCCGCTCCGTGTAGGGGGGCGGATTTAGCACCTAAGGCTACCAGTCCCGTTCTTCCGCTTTTTTCAGTGAAATTTAGCGGACTCCCTCCACACAGCCATCTCCTCAACCACGTTTCACACGACGGGGGAGAGTCTCTTTCGTTACTTATCTTTCGTAGCCCAGCTGCCGAGCTTAACTCTGATGTTCTTTCCCCGTTTGCCGTGCAAAAGCACCCACCCACGACGTCGCACTGACCCTGACTAGGAGTCGACTTAAATAGCGCCTTTCCCGATTATTACTCAAGAGAGTTTAACATTGTTTCCGGCGCTGTCATTCTCCTGTCTCAAAGTAGTTCTAAATACCCCTCTCGGCGGAGCGCGCCCTTAAATAACCCTTTTCGGTGAGCTGAGTTGTAGCGTTTGAGGGATGGAGTACTAGTCAGCCGCCTCTTACTTCTCCCTTTGTGTTTAGAGCGGCGGGTCTAAACGTCGACGGCTGCGGTTCTCCTCTGCCTAGGTAAGCGACAACGCCTCGACCC
>Ga0179591_1252737_pt1 | contig 19374 bp, 21 predicted proteins | sample CZOMad2_1_08_16f_FD_182891 | JGI IMG/M metagenome (GOLD analysis project Ga0179591, IMG submission 182891) | Vadose zone soil fungal communities from Angelo Coast Range Reserve, California, USA - CZOMad2_1_08_16fungal (PacBio error correction) | ecosystem: Environmental > Terrestrial > Soil >... | reverse complement strand
TCCTTTTTTCTGATTCTCCTTCTTGTGAGTAGACGGACACTTCTTTTTGTCCCCCCTCACTGAGTCACACCATTTTTTGGCGCTCCCGCCCCGCTGAGCGTCTTCCTCCGTGGTCCGATCAGCGTTCGTTTTTATCGATGGCGCTTTCTCTTTAGCATAACGTCCTTCATCTCTGAATTAAGTTCTCCTCCTTTCTTCATGATAAGTTCTTTTGGACTACCCGGCTCTTTGACCTTGGCCGTTCGTCGTTGATCCCTTTACCCCGACTCTTCGTTTCCGACAGTCCCGTATGCGCTGGTTGAGAAAGTTTTTTTCATCGGGATCCCTTCCTTAATGGTGAACGCTTGCCTCTCTTCTTCCTTTTTGCGTTTTAATAACCCCAGGACTCCCTTTTTTCAGCGGGACGGTGGTAAGTCTGGTTTCTTTGATACCGAAAATTTTCTCACCGGATTTTTTCAATTGTCCCCCCCGACCCTCCTTATCATCATTCCTACAGGTTTGAACTTTTCGAATCAGGTTCTTCCTGCAGTTATTCCGTTCCTAAAGGAGGTCCCCCTTCTCATTTAGATGTTTCTCCGCTTTCCCCCCCCCAAATTTCTTAAGGTTCCCCCTGTGTTGAACGAGCCCGTCTTCACTGTCTGCGGTTTTAAAATATTTTTTTGGCGGGAAAACCCCCCCCCCTTTGCCGATTCTCTAGTCCCTGGAGGCTTCCGTTTCCTTTGGCCGCCAGCTCCCATCCCCGTGAGTACCCTGAGCCTGCCCCAGACACACCTCTTGATGGGTCCATTTGTCAGATCACTAGTCCATGTCACCCTGCCTTTTCCCTGATAACATGAATCCCCCTTTCTGAATTCATTGATTCCCCCCGCAGGGCTTGTTCCCCAGACGCCGGCCCCAACTCCCTTTTCTCAACACCATTTTTCTTTTTGTTTGCTGACTGTCACGCCACAGCTGCGCCGTCAGCAACTTGCCTCTATGCACCTTTTTTATTGAACTTGCCCCGTCCCCCCCACATTCTTCTTGGCGTCCCTTTGCTGTTTCCACTATCCTCCCTCCACGGTTATGTATGCACGCCCCCGCCACCCACAAACCGTGTGAAGGTCGACCCAGTTTGCTCCTCTTTTTTCCCACCACGACGTCCATCCCGCCCTACATCACCAACCAACTCTTTGCTCCATCCCAATCGAGTACTGAAGTTTTTCGCCTTTCCCCCCTTCTGCCATTTCCAGCATACCCATGAAATCGTGGTCGGATCCCCAAAATCATCGCCATCTTCGTTCCCGGATCTGCCCCCCAATGCGCCTCTTGACGGCGTTCCCGATTTTCCCCTCGGGCCCCCCTCGACTACTCTTAACCGCTGCCGCCCCCTCTTTTCGAAACTTCTTTCCGAGCACTCCCGTTTAAATATCCTCTCCCTTTCTCTTTTTCAATTCGTTGTTCCGACCCTTTTTCGGTGTTTTTTTTCAAGGGCAATCCTCTACGCGAGCTCATTTCCCATTGCGCGATTGATATGTCTCTGGCTTGGCGTCGGAAGTCTGCTCTTTGTTCGGCCGTCTCCCTTCTGTCGATGATCTTTCCTGTTTTCCCCCCCGTACCCTTTGCTTTTGCGACCAAATCAACGTTTCATTCCCCACTTTCATTTCAGCACCCAGACCTTTCACCTGATCCCCCATCCAGAACATTCTGAGTGCAAAGTCACACTCAATCATTAAACGAGCTTATCCCCCCCCCCCCCATGCGGCAAGGGCACCCCTCCCAGACCTTTGTTTTACTTTTTTTTACCCGCCCTCTGCATCTACACGGCTACGCTCTACTAGATTTAATTCCTTTTCCCCCATAACACGGCCCGTTTTTTCACCGCCTCCGTTCGTTTTTTCTATCCCACCCCCCTACGAGTGACACACTCGTCCCACGAAAAATCCCCCGAAAACTTATTTCCCGAGTTGGTGTTCCTTTATGAATAACGGCCTGACGAAGAACACCCACTTCCCATTGAACCCCAAGAACATTCGAAACAGATTAGCAGAAGTTTTCTTCTCTTTGCCCCGTTTGCTACGTGTGTTTCTCGTCGGTTCTCTCTTGCGATTCCATTACGTTTGTTTCTCATTCTTTAAAGTTTTCCGGGCCTGCTGCCAACTTTCCCTAATCACACCCTGGGGCAGAGACCCCCTTTGCAGGTCCCATTATTAATGTTTCGCCCCCCCCCGGCCCCATCTGCAGTTTTTGCGCCCTGCCGTGTACCCCATAGCGGAGCTTCTTCAAGTTACACCTGCCGTTTTTGCTCCGCCCTTAAATTTGTTACTGAACCAATCTTTGTCGAGTCTGATCTCCAGGGTCGTTTCCTTTCCAAATCACTGTTTTGCCTTGCCTGGACGTTCCTCAACTTTTTCAGTGAGTGTACTCCCTATTCTCCCCCTTCCCCAATATTCTTTCCGACTTAACGGTGATCGGGCCTTTGACTGTCGGGTTAGGCCTTGCTCCCGAGATATAATTTCCCCCTGTCCCTCAATATTGTTTTCCTCATCGGTCTCGATTAGTTTTTTGGACCAGCGCCTGTTTCAACCTTGCCCGTTTTCGTTGCCCGCACCCCGGCTTCTGCTTTGGATGCCCAACCCCATATCAATGATGTGTTTTTTTTTTCCTTCAACCATCATCCCCGAACTTTTCATTGGAGTCTTGACCGAGATGAAAATCTCTATCCCTTTTTTGTTGTTGAGAGAGTTTTCATTGCCGGGTTCCGCTCCCCAACCACTTTATGTCCACTCGATTCGATTATTTTTGGCCTTCCCCCCCCCCCCCCTCCATTGATCTTGGTTTTTTTCCAATCCTTGCTTCGCGCGGCTGCGGCCCGACTTTGTCCCGTTTTCCACTTCTCACACCACTCCAGCGCGTCGATCCCAGCGGCCCTCTTATAGTGGATTCCGAGTCCCCTGCGTCCTACCTTCCCAAAGTTCCCCTAGCTCTGATTCCTGATGGATCCGATTCTTTGAATGTTAATCAAATGCTTTGTTAGGCATCCCCTCACTCTTTGCAAAAACGTCCTAATCGTCCTTTTTCCGCTCTCCAACCCTTTTTTTGCACGCATGCTGGCTGCCCACAAGCCTGCCCCACGATTGTGTTTCTTTTGCAATTGAATTCTTCTCGACTCGCATCCTTTTCGATCAACATATGCTTTTCAGGCGCACAATGGTTCTTTCTGGCTGAACCCTTTTCCCTACGTTCCTCGACTGCTGGTCTTTTACACTTTGACTACCCCGCCCACTTGTGCTTTTCATGCACGTTGGCCATGTATGAAGGACAACCTTGTCCCTTAAACGTTCCCGCCCCCTTCATTCACCTTATTGTCCCTTAGCTCCCCGCCATCTCCCATGACTGTGACCCGAAGCCCGACTCTGACGGGTCCCCCGTTCTTTTTTCCTGACTTTTCCCTTTTCAATGGGGGGGCCTTTGGTTTTTCTGTGTTTCGTCAGCCAGGCTTCTCCCCTCCCACCCAACTTTGTCTACTGGTTGTTGGGATTTTTTCGTTCGTGTGTCATTCCGTCGCTTCGTGTCTGGTTCTTTCGTTGTTCTCGGTAGTTGCGCGTACTTGTGCAAAGCACATCGATATCAATTAGGTTTCTTGTCGTGCGGTCTGTGTCTCGGCCCCCAGCTGAGTGCCTAATTTTCTTAAGGGCAACATGGCCCGGGCTCGTTTCAAGGCCTTCTCCGTGACAGGCTCACATACCGGGCGTCCAGACGAGGAAAAGGGTCCTATAACTCAATGGTAAGTGGTTCGCTTCGGTCTTCAACCTTTTTTCAGTGAGGGGCGGTTCCAAAAGAAGTTTTCCCGGTTGCAGTAAAATTGCTTGCCCGGGCCGAATGTACCCGGGGCCACTTTTAAAACAGATGACTACCCCGAATATGTGCACTCTCAAGTTCCAATATATGGATAATCCCGCCATCTTATGGATACAGGCCAGAGCAACCTTGAGCACATACAGCCATCGGATTTAGCTCACCTCAGCTCGAAGGGAAACAATTCTACCAGTATGTCGGACATCTCTCCCTCGGATCCCTGATTTACTGCAACTGTGTCGCCATCACCCCTCCATCTACCAAGTCGCGGACGGACCACCTGAACTGAAGCGGCTCCAGCTACCTAAGGCACGAGGGCAGTCCATATTAGGCCAAGCCGGGTCCTGGTTCTAAGTATCCACAGTTCGTCCTGCAATTGGATTACCCATCAGACGAGAGTTGAGGATCTACGTGTACATGGGGACTTGGAGCTGCACAAGCTCTTCACGAGTTTAGCTGAATTGGTTTGCGTCCCCCCAACGGGTTAAGGTGCAAGACTAACCGGTTCGCTAAGACCCCAGTAAATGGATGGTTGGGGCATATGCATTTTTCTCGAAAGTTCTATGTTCCAAATCTTTTTGCCCGATTTTTATCGGCGTCTCTACACCCGGATTTTTTGGGATTTTTACTTTCCGCGTGGCGCCGTTCTTTGTCGCGGACATTATTCTAAACTGGTCTCTTATTTTTCTCCTGCCGGTTTTTTTCCTATGTCTCCCGCCCAACAGATCTTTTTTTCCCCTTCTCGCCCACCTTGCCCCAGTTTCGCCGTTGGCCTTAGTTCCTGCTGATTTCAGCTTCTTCTTTATACGCCGTCAGGGTTTGACTGGCGCAGCCCCCCCCCAGTTCCGATCTTGATTCAATGTAATTTATATCCTTCTTTTTTGCGGAGTTTGAGCACCTCTCGTTGCAATTTTTTACTTCAGCTTTTGTTGGATTTATGTCTTTCCCCTTCGTGCTTGCCCCCCGTGCGTGCCATGTTGTTTCCCCATCCGGCGGTTTTCTTTTTAGTTTTCGGCCCTTTTAGACTCGCTTCCCCGATGCGTTGCCCCCCCCCGGAAACCTTCCCCATTCCCCGAGTACGGTGAAATCGGCAACTGTTTGGTTTTTTCGGTGTCCTCCAACATTCAACCTTTAGCGCCGCCGGACTCCGTCTCCCCCACCACGTCCATGCAACCCGTAAAATTGGAAGCCCCGCTTAAATCAGAACTTTTGTATTCCTATTGAGACGTCTCGTGCGCCCCCTGTCTCTCCCCCCAGACCCTCCCGGTATGAGTCCATGAGTCATTTTGCTACATTTCCCTTCTTGTGGTTTCTAAATTTCGGTCATTTCCTCCCACCTGACGCCCAACCCAGCTGAACCCCCGTTGGAAAAAAATGGCTTTTATTAAACGTAAACCCTGCATCTAAACTCTTTCCGCAGTTTTCATTTAACCCGGAATCCCCCGATTCCCCCCGACCTGTGCTCCCCCCTTGAGTTCCGGCCTCCTATCCGTGTAGTAATCAACCGGACCTTCCCTTTCTCGACTTTGAAAAGCCTTATCATGAGAGCGCGCCGTTCTAGCGATCTGGTTGTGAGCCATTTCTGAGCATGCGTTTTGATCGTTCCCCCAAAACTCATCCTACAACCCAGACATTTCTTGACGTGATGTTTCGCCTCATGGACCGGATTCTTTAGCTACTTGGTGAACTCCGTGTTTCATCCTTCGAGCTTTTCCAGCAGCCATTTCCATCCCCCCCCCCTGACCCCTCTCCATCCTCTACGTTGTTGTTTAGTTGTTTTTCCAGCCTTGATGTCTGCTCATGAGCTGCGTGTGGGCGCCCGATTAACTGTGTCTTCCCTCCCTGCTCCCCCATTTTCGCTCCCGCCAAGCGGTGTCAAACTCCGGCAGGATCTCCTTTTCCATCGTATTCTGTTTTGGCCCGTTCTTTCAGGATTCTCCTTTCCCGCTGCACGTCTCTTTGTGACGCTTCATTTTTGCGCTTTTGGCGGCTTCTTTGACCTGTGAAGGACGCCGTCGTTCTCCTATACCGCCCCGATTGTCTGACCTGACCCTTCGATTTCGTAATCCGTTACAATTCGTTAATGGGACCGCTTTGGGCCATTACTTTTAGCTCTTCCTTTTTTTTTTTCATACCCCCACCCCCGCCCCGGCCCCTTTCATCGTTCTCCTGGACGGTTTTTGTCCTTGTAGAAATTTCCCGAAAATTCGGACACCCCCAAGGATTTAATTCCCGCCCCGTCCATAACCACATTTCGGGAACCGTTTTCGTACACTCCGCTTCCCAGTCTCAGCCGATATCCGGAAGGACTTCCTCGTTCTTATATGTCCCAGTTTACATGACTTTTTTTCAAAGGTCCTTAGGGAGGTGCGATCCCCTTCCGGGTGGCCTCCCCTTCCAACCCGGTTCCTTTTAAAGCTGGAGGACTTTTCCCGTTTTTTTTCCTGCCTGCCCACATTTCCCCCAGTACTCTCTCAGAATCCTTTAGCCTGACCCACCTACAATCCCACCTCGGTTTTTTGGTTTTTTTTACAGCTTGTTTAAGCGCATCCACTGTCGTCAAGCACCGAACTGGACTTTCCCCCATGGCATCAAAGAGGCCTCCTGCCAATTGACCTATGTTCACTTTTGCTTGGTCGACGCAGTTGCCGATACATGTTCTCCCCCCCCTACCCTTTTTAAGGACTGTGTTCCACCGCCCACAATCCTTTCAAACCTTGTGGTGAACTTTATGCCTCGATGACACCCCCGCTCTTCTCAATTGAGGACCCACCCTCCTTTTCCCCCGCTCCTGGTCGTGTGCGCCCAGCCTAAAACTTCCTCCGCGTGTCTGGATTTTTTCCCTCCAGAAACCCCCCCGAGAATCCCGAGGAAAGTTTTCTTCATTCAGGTCCCCCTCCCTAACGCCCTTCACGCCGCCGCCATCACCCAAACGAGCTGTGAGAACCCGGATACATATATGTAGAGACACCGATTGGTGCGCCTTTCGCTTTTCCCCACTGCAACCCACTTTTCAAGCCTCCAACTCAACAAAGCCTAGCGATCCACCCAGTGCGCAGGTTAGCGCCCAACCACAAGAAGATCCACTGATTTATGTCCCTTCTGCGATTCCCACCTTTCAGACCGCAACGCCGCCCCTCCCGAGTGACTCTTCCTACCCCACAATTCTCAACTGAACCAAACTCTCCTTGACCAAAGACTTAAGCAATCCTAAAGCCGTTCAGGATGAATGTATACACATTGATACCCAAGGAGGAAAGGAAAAAGATTGTCAATACTCCACCGCTAGGGCCTTTTTCGCGAATGGAGTAAGTACACGAAAGTAGGCGTTCTGACCCCTTTCAACTCACGCAGCGCACCTTGCCGTAAACCGGTCATTGGAGAGCTTGACGGAAGCAGCCTTGATGTCGTCACAGGGTTAGACGTTGACCACCCCCAGCAAGCGATGTAATAGATGTTGAAACGCTTGCTCAATTGCCCAATGCTTTGCTTTATCCTGTTTGCCGGTCCACACGTTGCTAAGTATCAAGACCCTTGTCGTTGAAACCGAACCCTGGGTTCTCCCCACCACTGAACATTATCCCTCCCATCCCATGAAAATTGCGCGACATGCATCCTTCTTTACAATTTTTGTACCGCACCCCCTTCCCTGTCCAAGGGAGTACAACGACCCCCCATGATTGCCTCGAAATCTGAAAGGCCGCTATGGTCCCCACGCGCGGAACTCACCTAGGTGATCAAAGCCCTTTAGGAGGACCAGTACCGCCACGTGACCCCCCGTGCGAAATATCCCACGTCTCCTGCCCGTGTGTCCGCCCACGAACAATTACAACGCCCCCCCCCCAAGTACATTCTTTTTTCTTTTAACTTTTGTTTTTCTCATTTCCGGCCTGTCACCCCCCCCCCGGCGAAAAGAACACCCACCTCCGCCCCCCAGTGTGAAACTCCTCAGCCCATCTTGCGGCTGCCCTCAGATTCGGCTCTAGGTGCGTGACCCTTGGCTGTATTTCGCGGGTTCGCTCATTTTCTACTTTGTGCCCATTTAAGGGGTGAGTAACTTTCAGTCTTTTCCGGTCACGTCGCGGACCAACTTTCTCCAGCCACACATTTTCTTGTTGCGAGTACCCCCTTCATGTGCAGTATGCCAGTAGTTATGCCGTCGGTTTCGTCCCCCGGCACTCTGATTCCTTCAAAACCCTCGTTTTCTATTTCCTCTCTTTCCAGCTTTTAATGCATTGTCTCTCCGGCTTTACCCAGGCAGTATCACCGAACACTAATCTTTTTTTTTTCGCGTCTTTCCCAGCTGTTTCCCTTTAATAACTCAACTTGTGCTCTCGTGCCCCCTGCAATTTTTTTTTCACTTCTTCCTCCAAATCTCACAATACCTCGTGCGTCCCATGCATCGCGCCCCATCAATTTTCTCTTTACTTTAATGTGTCGCGGTTCTGGTCGAGATTAACCACCCTCAGGAGCTCTTTTTCAGCGTTGTTGTCTGAAAGCATTTCCCACGTGCCAACGGTTCTTCCCGCCGACTGTCCGCCATGCGATCTGATGTCACTAACATGTTATTGGGCGTTCAGTACAAACTCCCCGTTTTTTCCTCAACTTTTTTTGGTGCGAACGACGCATGACCCTTCTATCTCTTGCCACTCTGATTGTGTTGTCGAGCAGGGTCATTTTGCAAGTCCCTCAAAACCAGGATTTACACGAGTCTGATCGTTGTACTCGACGAAAAGACCATCTTTATATGGGCTTGACAACACCCTCCCTCTCGTCCGTGGCGACCTTTCACCTGTTGCCCGGTGACCCCCCTTGCGACCTAGCACCACCACTCTAGCCCTCTCCTCGCGGCCACCGATGTCTCCATTATCTCGGTCGTCCTCTTCCCCCCCTTCCCCCAAAGGCCCCTAGCCAGTTCTCTGCTTCGAGCCTCCCGTATTATTTGATTTTCAGAAAGACTTTTTTTGTGATCCGCCCTCCTATGAAACCTTTTTCATCGTTTCCCCGATAGCCCACAAGTGGAGGACCTCTCTGTTTTCAAAAGCCTCACCCAAACCTTTCGATTTCTTGGTTGACCCCTTTCCTTTCGTGCCGAGCACTCATCGCGGTGACTAGTTATTATTGTTTTCCCCTTCGTTCTCTGATGCCTTGGGCGAAAACATTGACGAATTCATATCCTTGACTTGCGCTTTGAGATTTCTTCGAACCCCTTCCCAATGGGTGGCTTTTGACCTTAACGTTGGCGCGGCTGGTTGGGGACAACACAGGTATTACAACCTGACGCCATCCTTTAATCTTCCCACCACTCTCTCAAAATAGAATTTAGAACAGAACGCTTTCCTACCTGGCCCCATCTCTGAGGACTCTGTTTTTCCTTTATTTTCACCTGCGGGACTTTTTGCTGTTCGTCGCCGGGTTCGATGCCGTTGTAGCCCGCGTGGCCTGATTTTTTTTAGTTGCGGTTTTTGCGTTTCCCCGTACTTCCGTCGATCGGGCGTCACCTTGTCGAGTTGACGTGCATGCGCGTTGTCCACCAGGAAATCCCGTCCATGGGCTCGTTGCTTTCCGCGAGTCTCTCCAATAGCTTGCTTTCTCATTTTATCGGCCCCCCCCTTTCGTGGTCGTTTCCGCCTGGTTTCCCCTTCACGCGATCCGTGTTGCACGAGTTCTTTTGATAAGTTGGTTTTGCCCAGGGTCTTTGGTTCTTACGTTCTTGTCACGTTTTAAATTAACGATGCCCGCCTTGGGCATATCCCCGATTAAATTCTGGTGGCCGGCTCGCCCCCTTGGTGTTTTGTGGCCCCCCCCCCCCCCCCCCCCCTCCCCTCCCCATCTTTTGACTCCCCCCTTGACCCTTTGTACTCTTATTTTTTTTCCCGGGTTTCCACCTGAATATGTCCTCAATTCCGATAGCCATTTTACCTCCCCCCTGAAGGTGCCTCGGTTTGCTGTTCCCTCACGCCCTCGAGTTATGATTATCGGTGCTGGTCCTTTTCGGCTTTGGCCATCTGACTTCCGCTTTCTGCTGCGGCCCAACCTTCCATCAGCTTGCCCTATGATTTTGAACCTCCTCCCCTCTTTCTTTTTTTGCGGGCGGAAATCGTCACTGATTCCCATCTGTTCGGCTAATCGCTTTATCTGTGCTCCCGCTCGTTTTTATTTTTCTGGCGGCGAAGTGCTCGGTCCTAATTAAGAACGGTTTCACGGCTCTTTTCTTAGCGGTGTTTCTTTTTCTGCATCCCCGTACATTTCTTCTTTTTCCCCTTCTTTTCACGAACACGGCCCTTCCTCACTTTCTTTTTTTTTACGAGCTAGGCTTTTTTCCTCGAGACCAGGCTCCCCCCCTGTTTGGAATGAGCCTCGGTGCGGTTTACCCCGTGCCTCCTTTCCTATTCTCCCTTGATGTGCCGCCCCTCCCTCGGCAAGTTCAGTCAGGTTCCGCCCTTTTCTTCAGTTATCCCTATTGTCTTGCTCATTGTCCGCTGCTTCTCTTTTATCCCTCCCTTCGTTGGTTTTTGGTAGTGGCAGGCTCTTTTTTCTCGATTACTGGTCTTTTGAAACCTTCAAAAAATCCCCCCCGGGGTGCAATCGGCAACGTGTGTTTTTTTCCCCAGTTTCGCCAACACGGTATTAATCGCCCGTGCCTCCGGTCTCTTTCCCCCCACCCACCCATGTTTTTGACCCTTATGGTTTAATCGATTAACTCAGAACTGATCGTTATCCGTCGACTCTTGCGTGCAGGTCCTACCGGATTTACCGCAGTGATGATATGTGTACATGGATTCTTCGGTTTTTTCAATTGAACCTTTTTGGCTTTTTTTTTCGGGGAAACCTTTCTTCCGTCAGCCCCGCCACCCACGTTCTGAACACAGGTGACTGTTGTTTAAACCCCCCCCTCCCAAAAGGAGATCACCTGGCGCAAGTAGCCTTACTCCTTAACTGACCGATTCACTCGCTGAATACTCCTGTGCGGTCCTCCTCTATCGATGTCGTATGCCAACCCCCTCGAGTGCACTCCGAAGTCTCAGCCCCTCTTCTTCAGTTCTCACCTGTCCCCTATTCGCCTTTGCCATGTCTTCTCTACCCGGGCATGGCAAAGATTTTTTCACCCCCTTCCACCCGTCACGCTTCCCTTTTCTTTTTGGACCTTTTGACGCATTTCCTTAACAGGGACAGTGCTGCCTCCCGAAAGATCTACCCTTCGAAAACATTCCTCGTTTACTCCTTTTTTTTTTTTTTAGAGAGATTTTCGACTCATTATGATTTTTTTGTTCCGTTCCGAATTCCAGTTTGACTTTCCGACATGCTCCTTTGTCTTATTTCATCCGGCGGTACATAGTTCCAAAACCTCCGGGTTATAGCGTTTTCCTCTCGTTTTGCCCTTTTCGCGCTCCTAAAGATGAATGGCCTCTTTTTTCCTTCCGTGCGATCTCTAATGATCCGCGGTGACTTCGTCCTCGATCTGGACTCGAGTCGTTGACCCCGACACGTCCCGTCCTCCCTGCGTAGCGAGGAAAACGGACTCCGATCGTACATTTTGAGCACTTGCGCATAATTAGCTTCTTCCTTTTTTTGTTTTAATAAAAAGCCGGCCCCATTTGTCCTTTTTCCTTTTTTTTCACAGGTCTTGACTGACCTTGATATCACATTCGGACTCACACTTGCCATTGCCACCCGGACACGACATGCATCAATGTAAAATTTCCCCCCCCGTTTTAGTTAAAACCCCGTTTTACGTAATCTGCTTGATACGTCTCCCCCCCTTGGCTCTTACGTTTTCTTTCCCCATAAGTTTCAACTTTAAATGCCCCGTTCGTCAATGGGGTTGCTTTTTCCCTTATTTACTTGTTGGCGGACGGTAAACCCCCCTTTTTCCGATTTTTTACCGTGTTTATTCCGTTCTTTCGTAAGCACATATTAGGTAATCGATTTATCCCCCTCCCCCTACTGGACCCCCTGCCTCTCTAAGAGACGCTTCACAGCCGGGTGAACGTGGCTTTCTCTTGTGAATGTTTCTTTGGACGTAAGCGCTGAGTTGGCCCATCCTTGCACACCCATCAGGGGATAAGTACATTGGGCCCTGTCACCGCCACCTTTTTTTGCCACTGTTGGAGACCTTTTCGTCGATTCCCAGAAACGCGTCGCTTTGACCCCCAATAAGTGCCACGCCTGCGCTTCCTTGTGCGTTTCACGCCGTCCGAGCATTGTGCCAAGAATCGTTTTTTTTTCCTTTTTGTTTGTTCCCGTCCCTAAACCCCCCCCCGCGAGAACCCTCCGTGGTTATCCCCGGGTGGCGTAATCGCACGACTCATAATCGTTTCCCAATCCCCCACAAAAACTACGCGGAGCACCTTATAATCGATCAGCGCCCGCTTTGATCCTCTTCCCCCTTTTCCTGCCCGCAAAATCGTGCGTGTAATGATCTTTCTGTTACCGTCTTTCATATCGCAATGCGAGGGAATTTCGTTTTTCCAGTCCCCCAGTTTTAAACCGCTACTCCTAACGCTTCGGTTCTGGTTTAAGACCACCCCCGCTGGGTCCCTTCCGCTGTACCATCATTTGCTTGGCACTCGGACGGACCTTTAGGGTAACCGGGGCAATACTCTAGTCCGGTCAACTTTCGTAGGATCTGTCCTATGGCGGGCGTCAAGGGTGCGAGTTTTCCCGTCCGCAAGCGTTTTCTGATTTTCGGTCACGGTTCTAAATTCGCATGATGTTTTTTTTTTTGGCATCGTCTTTGCAATTCCACGGGGTTTCCCATCCATTTCTTGCAAGACCTGTACCGTTCCCCCAACCAAACATTGAAGACCCGGACTGTTTTGACCCTCCACGTCCTATTCAACGTGTACCGAAACAATGCGTCCCCGGTGGAGGCCTAGTTGAAACCCTTACCACGACCCCCATGTTGCGAACATTCTTCCCAGCCGCGCTTTCCCTTCAAACTCTCGGATCGTCTCTTTCTTCCCATCGAGCTGCTAGCTGCCCAGTACATCCAACTACCTTTTTTTCATATCACCCTCCAGGGAAGATTGTCCCTCCTGAACACGAAAAACCCACCCCGCCCCCCCCCAAAATTTCCTAGTTTTATATCATTCTTGGAATGACGAAAAGTCAAACCCCCACCTTTGACAAGCCCCTGCAAAGCACCTTCGTCCCCCAAGATTGGCACGTCAGATATGGATCTTGCCCCGGTTCTCCCTTTATTGGTCTCGTGTTCGAATCTCAACACATTTATGTCTGCCATTTCAGGGGTCCTTTACACTTGTATTTTTCTGCCAGAGCGGACCAACTTCAGATAACCCCCCTGCCAACTGGGCCCCTTGGTAGTGTCTTTCCCCCCTTCATTTCGCCTCTGGTCCCCCCCAGTCTCTTTGCCGTAGGCAACTGTCCCCGTCCCCCGCCCTTGCAGTGGGGAACGATTAACCCTCTGATTGATATTAAGTCTGTCAGCGAGTTATTTCTTAGTCCGGCTCTGTTCTTTCAACGTTTTAACCGAAACCTAATTTGTTCCGGGGATCATTTTATGTCTTCCTGTTTGGCTATTTACCAGGCCTCTTCCGAAATTGGTCTGTGTAATTTGATCCCTCTTTACATTTTCAAATCTTTGTCCGCTCCATCTCATCGCGGACATTCCCAACTGTGCTTTTTTTTTATAGGACCTAGGACGGATGAGACTATTTCCCCACTTATAACTGGTCATCTCGGAGCGTTCATTTCCTTATGGTAGTTAACGTCGGTGTAACCGGGCCACTGTGGGACCCTTCCCCGCCGCGCGCCGGCCCCCTTGTCTTCCCAAGCCAATAGGTGTCTGTTTTTTTCCCATGCCAACAATCATATACTTTCCTCTTTCTCAAGTGTTGGATTTCAACAGAAGAAATGCCTCCTCTCTTTTTCTCCTCCTCCGTTCGTTTGATCTTTTTTTTCCTGTCTGTTCCCTCTCCCCCCCAAAACTTGATGGACCATCTTTCTATTTTTTTTCCCTGTTACGCCCCCAGCCCTCTTATTGGCTTTGGCCCACCGGTCCGCATTCTCGCGGCGGCCGGACCCCCGTTTACGTCCCCCCTGCCCTATTCGAATCCCCGCTATAATCGCTCCTTCTTTCCCACTCGGATGAACTCTCTCTCGCGCCGCTCTCCCTTCCCCAAAATTCCGGTTCTTTTTTCTTCGTTTGTGTTTGTTCCACGTTATTTCATGTGACGATTCCATTCTCAGAGATGAACAATTTTCTTCCCCTGATATCCACCGTTTCCTTTTTAGTACCTCCTGATGGCTGCGATGGACCCCCTAGTTCGTTTTTTGTCCTTTCTGGCGAATTCGTCTCCTAGTGTTGAAGAGAGTTCCATATCCTCGTCTGCGGGACTTTTCCAACCTTTTGCTGATGCCCTTTCCCCCACCCATTTCCGAGGCATCCGTTCCTTGTGACGAGGGCTGAAGGTTCTTCTCCCCAAAGGACTTGGTGGCTGGCCCTGTTCCCTCTGCCTACCCCGGGTCCTGAAATTTAGTTTTCCGCGTAAAATTGCCCCAATTATTAAATGATCGCCCCCCGAACTCCGGCCTGTTAGTGTCAAAGCTCCAGATCTGCTTGAGCCTGGTTTTCATGTCTTTTCCCTTTTCCTTGGAGTTGTTTTTTTACTCGTCCTTCCCCCCGGTATGAAGCCACCAACTCTCGGGCCGGAAGTTTTGTGGTGCGTTTTGGTCGCTGGTCACGTAAGTCGATTTCTTCGGGTAATTTCGGTTTCTACTCGGTCCGTGCGAGTCCGTTCAAGCACGGGCCCCGATGGCTACCTTTGTTTTTGAGCGCGACTTTGCGTTGTCCCTCGCGGATGTATTCATTTGCAAATTGTTCCTGTTTTTTTTCGTTCCTTTGAAGAATTTTCCCCCGGTACAGTTGTTCTGATTTGTCACATGGTCTTTGCTTTTTTGTAATTTTTGAGTTGTGGTGTTGTGTTTTCTTACCTGGCTCGTTTGGAATCTGCTGAACAGTGGAAATGAAAAAAAACATTTGTTTTTGCACGACTTTTGGACCGTTTCCGTCACGCCGTGATTCATCTCATCTTGCTTGGTCCCGCAGTCTCACCTCATCCATCAACGCCATCCAGAAATCCTCGTTGCCTTTTCCCCCTTTTTTGTGAGATCTCTTCGGTTCTTTTCAAAAGGTTTCGCAACCCTCTCTTCCCGATTTCACCGGGAGCTATATTTCCAGCGGTATTGTGCGCCGTTTCTATCCCCTCCCGATTTTTTTTCTTATCTCCTTGGGCCGCCCTTTGTGCCTCTCTTACGTGCTCATTTTGCCCATGGTACAGGCTGACCCCGAAATATGCCTTTTTGCCTCCTCCGTATGCCTTTTGCCTTGCTCTGGCCCCTGAAATCGAAAGTCTCAACTTTTTCCGCTAATCTATTCTTTCCCGGGGTTGGGTTTTGGCTTCCGGTTCGGCGACCCAGTGATGCGTTGGGATTGGTGACTAATTCCCAACTTGGGTTCATTTTCTCCTCTCGGTTTGGTTTGGGTCGGCCCGACACCGATTGCAGGATAATTTTGACACGTTCTCCCAGGTTGTTTTTCAATTTCCTATTTCGCGTCGTTCTTTTCCTAGGTTTCTCAAGTTTCTCCCATTCGGAGGCGCGGTTGGTGGTGTTTACCAGGATCCCTATCCTGTTTATCCCTTTATTTTTTGTTTTCCTTCTTTTTCAAAGTCTTTTCAATCAGTGGCTCAGTTGTGCAACCTTTGCTTGGCGTCGTTCCGGAGTGCTGCTTTTCACCCTTTGCCTCGTACGAGCATCCCTTCTTTGTCGTTTAATTGCTCAGTCGTGCTGCTCGTAATTACTTACTGTATGTGCTGTCCTGACCAAATTACCCTTTCCTGGCCTCCCACTCCCGTTAGGGAAATCTTCCCCCTTTTGTGGTGTTTCCCTTGTTTTACACACATGGACCATGCCTCGCCCTCCCTTGCGACGGCCGTTTCTTTCAAACATTTCCCTTAGTCTTTGAAGCCCCCCCCTTTTATCAGCCCTTTCTCTCCGTAATCCGTGAGTCCGTATCGTTGATCAGCCGGCCCGGATTTTTCCGCCCTCGTTACCTTCTCTTTTTGTCCTTGCTTCCGGTAGTTCCCTTATCCTTTGTTTTCCATTTTCTTTCAGTCATTTTTCCCCGAACACAGCTGACCACCTCCCGTCAACCTTTGCACTTGCCGGATGTGTTCTTACACGAAAACCCCCCTTCTTATAACCTCTGGCTCATTCTATCAAGGAATCCGATAATTTTCTATAGTCGTACGGTCCTCGAATTGTTCGTCTCTTCCAATGGTCCCCTTTTTTCAATGATCGAACCTGATTTCGCAAAAGAGGCTATAGCTTTTTCCGGCTGATTAGCGAGCAGCGTTAGTTCATCCTCTCCCTTGTGCAATCGTAAACCAACGAACTGATTCCTTTTTTTTGAAGGTCCTCCTTGCTTACTTAAATGACGTCCTTTCTTCCCCTGTCCACATCCTTCGAGGTCCCGCCTCGCATTAATGAGCTCAGTCCCCCTTCCCTCAAACTTCTTCTTTTCCTCTTTTGTTGTATAGCCGTCCTCTTTCTTTGCTTGCTCATTTGCTGCGAGGAGGGGCCGAGAAGTCCTTACTGTCGTCCGCTGCAACCATTTTTTCTCCCAGATCTCTTTCAAATCGTCATTCCTTCGTTGTTTTCCCCCAGTTTTTCAGGCAAATAGGTGCCTTTCCTCCCCTTCCCCGATGCACAGAGAGCAGATACTTTCTCCTATATTTGTTTTCCTTTGTTTTATCGTGATAATGGACCGACGCGTTGTCCCCTATCGCACGATCTTCGTACGCGAACCTGCCCTTTCTTATTAGATTTCGAAAGGGCTCCCCCTTGGTTTAATTGGACTTTATATTTTTTATTTTATCTCAATTTTTTTCGTTACTAACCCGCCGGTTTGGTCACACTTCAGCGGGACGTTTCTTCTGTTCTGGCTGTTTTTTTGACCATTTTTTCTCCCCCCCAAGGTTTTCATTGCACCGCCCTTCCATCCAATGTACCCCCTTCATACTCCAGGTTAAAAGCAGTCAACACGGTTTTTTTCGCCCTGCGATCCTTCCCGGATGTAACTCTCCAGTGGCGTCCCTCTCTTCCCAAATAAGTTCAATTCTTTTTTTACATATCCGGTCACTTTTGGTCTCTGGAACTTCCCTTCTTTTTCTTGTTAGACCGGACAAACACACACGTGGGTTTTGAGATTTTTACAACTTCCCTTGGCTTCTTACCGTTAAATTTTTTTGGTTCCCTCACCTTGCTCCATTAGTTAATCTTGCGATCACTGAGTCCTTCAGACACCAGAGTGCTGTTTACGCCCTGACTCTGCACTCTTCCTGGAGACCCTTTTTCCCAAGGGGAGCCCCTTAAAGTGCGAATTTGGACGACTTACTCCCCAAGTGACCCTGAGTCTTTTCCGCCGACTGAACCCCCCCGTGGATTTCATCCCATTGTTTCCTTTCGGAAAAACCGCCCGATGCTCCCGGTCCCAAAGTGTGAAACTGATCTCCGATTTCCCCTCCTCTCGGGAACCCTCGTAACAACTGATTACTCCTTCTCGTCCTTTGAGCCAGCCTTGATTCATTTGAAAAGACCTGTTTTTCTGGCCATTTCCCCATCCCCCCCACTGTCCTAGCCGTGGTCCAGTGGTTACTCGGTCCAATCAAAGTCTCAACCCCCCAGCCGTCCTCCCGAAAAAACAACCCAACATCTTTTAGGTTCTTCACCAGGATAAATCCTCGTCGCGAACCCTCGTGATAAGTTCATTTTTTTCTACATTCTGCCCCCCCCCCTTTTTTCCCTTGACCCCCCTTCGCCATCTCGTTCAAGGCTGTCCCATTTTACCGCAAAGACTTCTCGCGTTTCGCTTGAATCTGCCACCTTTCTCCCCCCCCCCCCATGGCACCGTACTAAGGCTGGTTCCCCTGCAAATTTCCGAACTGACGTTCCCCCCCTTAACTCTGTCATATAAGTCCTTTCATCTGTTGTGCCCTTTCCTTCGTTTAAACGTTTCCTTTTTCCCACCGTTTTTTCCTTCTCAGGTAGTGCGTCCATGGCCCATTGCGGCGGATCTCGATGGTTTGCCTTTCCCGGCAACTTGTTGGTGCGGAACCAGCAGTATTTGCTTTCCGCATCGCTTGGACGGTGATTCCATTGAAAGATGCTGTTGCTGACCATCGTTGCAATTTCCACAAGGTCCATCCTTTAGCTTTCCCCCCGTGCCCCCTCAACCTTCTCCCCACCGCTAATTCGTGCGGCAGTCACTTAATCATTTTCCCTGGACCTCCCCCAAGCCCTAATTGCAATTTCCCCCTCAAGTGCCTCTGCCCATGATGCCAGGAGTTTTTCGCAAAGTCTCTTTTCACTAACTCGAGATTGATACACGATGTCTGCTTTTTCCCCCACGTGCGCCGTACCGTCCTCTCCCCGACTTTGACGCCCCCCGTCCACCGTTGCAGTCCCGTTCCCAGCTACCCCCCCTCCCCCCATTCCTTAAGTTTGTTTTCAATGGTCAGAGAACCCTGCTCCGAAGAACACCCCCAACTCGACGACCCCTCAACATTCGAACCCCCCTTGCCCGACTTCGTCACTATCGGCTTTGCCTTTTTGTGTTGTTCTTGGTCGATGGTTTCGCCTCAATCCTTTTGCTAGGATGTTACCCCCTTCCTGTTTTCTTTTTCTTTTTCTGGAGGGGCCAATTTTTCAGTCTCAAAGCTTTGGCTTGTTGCGAGGAAAACCTAGTCAGCCATTCTCCATTCTTATGAATCTTATGTCGCCACAGATCCTGCCTTTTTGTGCTCCATGAAACTCGAGGGTTTACCTCTCTCCCCCCGCGAATGTATTGCGTACTTCTTCTACTTCCAAATTGTTCCACCGTTGACCCACACTCAAATACTTTCGAGTCTTTGTTCCCCTCATCCTCGTTCCTCCATCCACTTGTTGGATATAGTGTCCCCCAGTAAGTGAACTTTCTGGGAGTAAGACAAATCTTTTTCCCACCTCTTCCCCTATTTTGCTCCACCTGCGTCGTCCATCAACCGGTCTGGACCTTTGGGAATTTTTTTTAGTTACGTGCTAATCCCTTCCCTTTTCCGCGAGGCTAAATATTTTTGTCGACGTTCGTATGTGTAAACCGTTCCGGGAAGTCTCCCGCTTCCTCGGCGCCGGTTTATTTGTAACACGCCCACTATCATGATTGTATATCCAACCCAATCATCTCCTCTCTGGCATAAGTGTTGTGGAGAACTCTTTAAAATCTCTCTCCTTCACTCCGTTTGTTGGTTTTTTTGCTTCTGAGTGCCAGTTTCCCCCCCCCCCTTTCTTACATCTCTTCGAGATGTTTTATTCACGCCAAAGAACTAATTGATATGGCTTGGTTTCCCCCCCCGGGCCATCGCTGCTTTATTGTACCTTTTCCTGTTTCCCCCTGCGACAAGCCAACGCTATGCACTTTTTCTTAAAAAAAAAACCCAACCCCCCCCCCCAAACAAAATCTTCTTCCTTTTTGGGTGA
>Ga0179591_1286405_pt1 | contig 19378 bp, 21 predicted proteins | sample CZOMad2_1_08_16f_FD_182891 | JGI IMG/M metagenome (GOLD analysis project Ga0179591, IMG submission 182891) | Vadose zone soil fungal communities from Angelo Coast Range Reserve, California, USA - CZOMad2_1_08_16fungal (PacBio error correction) | ecosystem: Environmental > Terrestrial > Soil >... | reverse complement strand
CGATAAGGGGACAATCCGGCACATGGCCACATTTGTACAGCCGTTTTCTAGCGGAACTCCCTGTTTTTTGCGTGATGATGTCTGTTGCTTTTCCTCTTTATCTGAAGGAGTCCTTGAGCAGTAAACCTCGACCCTACCATTCCCATCTTGGCACTCCGCTGCAGGCCCCGAGGTAGGACCCCCCTTCAGTCACGAGTTACGTTTTTTCCCCATAAAGGATCTATCGGAAATTCCTTGCCAGTTGGGGTGGCCAATTTTTGATCACTGTGCAATGAGAGGCCCGACATCTTTAGTGCCGCTTAACAGGTTTTTTTCCTTTTCCCCTAAGGGTAGTTGCATTGGCTGCAACTCAAGTCCTTTTAGCTCTCAGCGTGCTTTTTCCTACCTTTTTCGAAAGTCGGGTCACTTTGAGACCGTAGGTTTGCCTCTAGTCAGATTGGACCCGCTTAGGTTTGCCTTTTTCAGTGACACTTTTAAACGACGATCTCTCCACTAGCTTCATTATTCTTCCCGCGACTTTTGTTTCAAACCATTGCTTCTCTTCTCGTACTCCACCGCAAATCAATGACCGGGCTGCAGGATTCTTTTTTACCATTTTGTGCCGGTTGCGACAGGACCCACTTAAAGATTTTCTCCTGTTCAATACCGACACCTCGTACAATAAGGTCTTTGTATCAGAGTTAGATCTGTCCTGCCTTTCTTTATCACTGCCTATTAAGAGGTTTGGCCCTTCGATTCCAGAGCTGTCTGTTTGGTTTGAGTCGTTCGCCTGCTCAGTGTTAAACCACATGGTCCTCAATGTGTCGGTCTACTCTTTAATACGAGCCCGGGTTTCTGTCTGAGCCCCCCCCCGACCCGACGCTTGTTTTTTCACTTTCTGTTTGCTCAAACCACCACGGTAGTATTGTCCCCCGCTGAATTTAAGTAGACCTTCGAACCCCCGTACCTCTTGTTCTCTTGACAGTACCTCCCATTGTGATCCCCACAATTTTCCTTAGGTTCTTCCTTAAGGAGATGCCACCGGCACCTTCTGTGTCCCCCCGTTCCATCAACTCTCCGCGTTTTCCATTTTGAACTGATATCAATCAGCGGTTTTTTCCATCACCCTCCTGGCCCTCTTCCTCAACCTACCCCGCTCTTTTTTTGTTTCCTAATCTATCCCTCTTTTTTCTGCTGGCCGTCCCTATCCTCTTCAGTGTCCATCCTGCTTTTGTTTTGCTTTCACTCTCTATTGCGGCTGGATGAAATGACCCTGCAACTTTTTTCGTTGTTTTTTGATTCTTTTTCTCTGAACTGTTCCTTTTGGTCTGTCCGCGACCTTTTCTTTTCCCATCGCTCATAGAACGGACGTCCCCCCAAGTTAAAACCAGGCTTTTTTTTTGAGATTGATTTTTATTTGAGCGTAGATAAATGACCGATGTCCCTTCTGGCTCGTGTTTATTAAAGGTTTTCTTCTTAAGTAAAAACTTACTTTTTAATCCCTTGTCCTTTCAAAAGCTCCACTCGCCGCTTCCTTATGAATGACGTTGTGCATCTGGATTATCACTACATTTACGCACTAATATATAAACTGGTACCTCATAGGGGCTTCCCGACGGATCCGTGAGATCGGTCAAATCTTGACTCGCTTCTCACTTTTTTAGGGCCCCGTTGGTGATTTTCTTTTCTGACCCGTGGCAGGTCCATTTTCCTGTTTCTTGTTCGTTCTTCCCGGCACTTTACTTTCCTGCCCGCCTTTCGCCCCCCTTTTTTTCTGGTTTCCTATACGTTTTTCCCGCTCTGAACCCCCCCACACCCCCCTCTTTCTCAGAGAGAGACGAAAGACGCCTCCACGAAACTCTCGTCAATATTGGGTTTGTTGTATGCTCGTTAGCGCTTTTCTTATCTCTTCATCTTTTCTCTATTTGTTGCCACCGCATATTACCGGTGGCGGCGACTCTGAATTTAACCCTTTTCAGGGTTGCAAAAACAAGCTGGCCCAGTCACTTTTTTAAATCCCGGTTTTTGCCTCCTCAACCCTCGCCTAACACAGTGAGGTCTAGCCCTTTTCGATTTTCCATCATTCGTTCGAAGTCTGGAAAAAATAGCCCCTGACAAGTTTTCTTTTCTTCGTTCTAAGTTTTCATAGACGGTCGCTCCGATGAATGGCTTCTTCCTTGGCGCTGCGCCCATGACACGCCCTTCATACCGGGGACCTCTCTGTCCCCCCGTCAGACTACTCTTCATTGGCTGCCCTATTTTACAAACACAGATTTACTAGCTGACCCCCGTAATCACCCTTTTTACTCCCTTTTTCTTTCTGCGCTGCTTTGCGATGTGTCTTCAAAAATTTTTATCAGATCAATATCCCCCAAAACCCCCCCAACCGCCTCCTTTGTGGCATTCATTCTACACTTTGACTTCCATCACCCCCTGAATGGAGTCCTGTCACAGTCCTGATGACTCTCAGCCCCCTCTCTCTATCGTTGACACCACAAAGCGCAGGTCTGTGCATGACTATCTTATGAGGGAAACCTTAGTTTCGAACCAAAGGAGATGATATCACTCCCCCCGCCCGTTGACCGCTGAGCATCGTGCAGTCCGGTTGCCCCTCCTGTCCCCCTCTGTTTCCCAGGAGACCTGCGATACCAGCGTGAGTTTTAAGGGCTCAAATTGCTTTTTTCCAAGCTACCCCAGTTTGCTTCCTTACACTGTTTCCCTATGTTTACTTTGCTTCTTTTTTCAGAAGAATTTGTGTTTTTACCCCACCAATATTCCGCTAGTTGATTTCGCCCGGACAGACTCGCTTAATTTACTCAGAGGGAGTGACTTACCCATTTTCGGCCCTTTTTTTGCACGCCTGGCGCGATTCCGGACAACAACAAAAAAGTACATCTTCCTTGGCCACAGGTCTCTCAGTGCTTCAACTCCAGTGCCTCTGAGAAACCCCCCCCTAGACCCATGAAAGCGTTAGTCTTCAAACCTAGTCCCTTCGGGTCAGTCCAAGACTTAACCCGTTTTTTTGCCGTATTTGTCCCACTTAAGGCACCTTAATTTTGATAATTGACAGCCTTTTTATTGCTTTATCTTGCGTTAGAGCACTTCATGAAGACCGACCGTTCGCCCCTAATTTACTTGTTTTTTTCCTCAGATACTTTGCTTCATCCTCCGTTAAGGCCAACTCGACAGCACTAAGTTTTCTTTTAATCACTCCCCCCGTGAATAAACCTGAGCTTACCCCCCTTTGAGTACCCCCCCCTCCCTCGTGCGACCGGTCCGGTATTCGTTTTTAACGTCACCTATCAAAGAAATCCTCATGACCCTCCCCCTTTGTTGCATGCTTCACACTTCTGTATTTTTGCCTTTGAAAAAGGTCGCCCCCCCAAGGTTCCCCCATCAAAAACCTTCCCTGAATACGTCCGGGCTTGTATTTTTTCAAACAGTCCGCTGATTTACGTTGGACGCGCCCTTTTTCCATTTCCCGTCGTTACCCTTCAAAGTTCATTTAATGCCAGTGTTCCTCAGTCGAAGTTTCTCACTCACTTCCCCCCTTTTACAACAGCACTCACCCGCAAACCAACCCCCCATGATAGCGGATCCCAGCGGCGTCTTTCCCTCTGACTTCTGTTGCTTTTTTAGAGTCATCCGAGTAGACTAACCTGATTTCCCAATCACTTAGTCCACACCATACTACCAGCTGACAGCATACCAATTCTACACGTGTGTCCCTCTTGCTTAAGCCTTCGAAATCACTGGCCTACTTTCTTCTTTGCCAATGACCCGAATCGACCCCCTTCTTAACTTGCCCAACGTAGTGCCTTTACTTTTAAGTATCCCCCTCTGCTCGGTGCTGGAGATCCCCCTTTATTTACGTTAACTTTTTCCAAAGTAAGCGAGCCAGTTGTTCAAGCCTTTTTTTCCCTCCTACCCGAACCTCATATCCTTTGTACCGTGAGGTAATCTACGTCCCTAGTACATTCCGACTTTGCAAGGTTCCCCTTTGCTCAAGCCCGGGTCCAGTCCTCATTCTTTCCTTTCTGGTACCCTCAGGCATCTTTGGCGCTTTTTCAAGCCATGATTTTGGTCAACCTGATGTTCTGAAGCCCGGGCCCCCAGGAACGTTTTTATCGGTAACCTTTTTTTTCGATTAGTCAGATACTTTACCTGTGAGAATCCTTTCCCCCTTCAAGATTAGTAGGGTGGGGTGGTTTTTTTTTTACACATGCGCGGGGCCCTCCCGAATCCCCTGAAGGTGGATAGTTCCTGGCGGGTTCTGCGCCCATTGGTGGGCCTTTTTTTGTATTCCATTTTTTTTGGCCCTTTTTTTTCAGTTCTGCCTGTGGGAGGTGTGACCAACGCCACCTTTTTTACGTCTGCTCTCCTTCTTCCCCCTCACGTCTTATTTTTTTTTAACGCATACCCAGCTACCCAAGCGTCAATACTCAACCCCTCTATCTCAGTATGGGCCTTGATCCCGGTCCACGTTCTGGAATGGAGCTCCCAGTCTTGGGTCCTTTCGGTTCGGCTGGAGCTCACCGCCTTTTTTTTTGCAGTTCTCTTTTTGTTTCCTGTGCGGGAGGACAAACTCTGGAGTTTTGGGAACATGGCGGGCTGTATTACGTGTGAGTTTGGTCTTGTTCTTTCGCATTTTCTCGCACCTCGTAGTCTCTAGTCATATGATGATTGGCAGTTCCATGGAGCTTGGAAAATACGTCGACCGTGCATGCAACCGGAGAGAGTTCCTTATTCTGGTCCCCTTCACCCTTCTTTTAGTCTTGTCTTTTTTTTTCTTGGAAAGAATGCCTGCCCGAGGACCCACCTCTCACTCAAACTCTCAGATTGTTCTCTTGGCTGCTTTGAGGCGTGGTTTTCCGCGCGATTCTCTTAGTCAGGGTTGCCCCCGCGGCACAAGAATCCCCTCCCTTCTTTGGCTATCAAGTTACCTTAGTGGTCATCCAAGTCTTTTTTTTCAGACAGCCCTTAGCGTCTTCTTTTCAAACACGTTAATCTTTTGTAGTTCTCCTGAAATTTTTTTTTCCCCCAAAGCTTTAGGTCGCTCTTAGTTTAATTTTGACGCTCTGGTTTTTTTCACATTTGTCCAACGCTAGTTACTTTCTCACCTTTGCGCCTACTGCCTGACCCCCACGCTGTTTATCGGAGAACTTCCCTTGCTAGGCGAGTTTTAAAAGAGGGGGTGATCTAGATCGCCTCCCCCCACCCCCTTCATAGTCAGTCACGAAAGCTGTCGTGATCTTTGGTTTACCCCAAGGTCTTGCGTTCCCCCCCTGAATTCGGGAATTTTCTGCCTCGTACACCCCCTACCTCAAGAATCAGGCCTGGGAACAGAAGGTCTTCTTGCCCACCCCTGGCGCTATGATCCGATAGGTCTTCTGGTAGCTTAAGCCTTTTGAAGTTGACCAACCTCAGTGCGCGACCCCCGACCTCCTGCTTTTCAGATTTAGCCCAGAGACCCCCGCTTTTTATAAAGAACTGGAAGATTTAACAACATTTTTGTTCCGGCATGCTTAGGCCCCGAAGCAACTTGAGTAGATGGACTCCAAGAGCTGGCCCTGGAAGAAAGTGGATGAGAATCACCCTTGTTCAGTTCACGTCACTATAGTTTGCTATGTGTTATGCCCCTTCCAAAACCCTGACGATCCCCCCTAATGACTATACGCTGTGTATTTGTCAATATGGTTTCCCGATTCAATAGCACCCGGACAGGCATTTTAACATGGCATTTGATCTAGCTTCACGTCCTCTGCCCTCTGAGCTCCCTTAAGACCAGGTGTGGAATTTCAGACCCGGCCCCAACCTTATCAACACACCCCCCCCCGAAAAACCCCAGAATAGAAGTCTTTCGGTACACTCAAAGCTTCGCAGATAGTCCCCCCTTTTTTCCAGGTCTTTTTGCAAGGCGTTGATCGTGTCGCAAATTTCCAAGACCGTTGTTGACCGTAAATTCCGCTCTCCCCTCTTGATTACGCCCCCTTGGTTTTGCCAGTTTTTGGTTAATGGCGCGTTTTTCTAGGTTGATCATCCTTGATCTCTTAACGTTGTTTTGTTTATCGAGTACGTTCATGATGCCCGAGAGCGAAGAATGAGGCTCCAATTTCCCGTAGGCCCTTTCTCTTTGATGTACTGAACCCCGATTGCGGTCGCTTTAGTCTTTCAACGTACTACCCCCTAGATAACAGCCTTTTACAGACTCCGACCCGGTTCCTACTAGTTCCTGTTTTGGGCCCGAAAGACGTTCTGCTTTTTGTTTTGTGTTCCTACGGTGTTCTTTGTCGAATAATTCCCCAGCTTTTTCTCGCACGGCTTTGTCGCAGAGAGCAGTCAGCTCCGTTAAAACAACACAATCCGTTGCCTGGGAACCGTTTTTTTTTCCCCAATAGATTTCGTCCAGACATATCCCCAGACCCCCTCTCTCTTTCAGTCTTTAGAGCCTTTTTCTCCGCAGTTTGCCGTTTTTTCTGAAAAATAGTACTTTTTGCCTCTGACAATGTCTTGGGGCTGGATTTCCATTTATTGAACGTTCCCCCCATCTTTGTTGAATCTCTTCGCTGGTTCTGAGGTTGACATTTCATGCCTCGTAGGCACCCAAATTGTCCAAATTAACTTTCCCCACTCTTAGAGCCAGGCCCCCCGGGCCCTCTATTTGGGGTTGTCTCGCAGGATTGTTTTTGTGTTTTCAGCCGTCACTTTTCTTTTACTGAAGCTGAGATTTCATAGATCAGGGTTCATACTCCTCCCCTGCTTTTGCCGCGCCTCAGCTAGCATGATGTAGTTTTGTGATTTCAGCCCATCCCCTTTTCACCAAAGGCATCGTCTTTCCGCCCGCGTAAGACTCGATACGTTTTTGAACCCAGGATTCGCGGTGTTGACGGATTTGAAATCCCCAAAAGACCCGCTTGATGCGGCTGCAGATACCCGAGCAATTTTTACGGACCCCAGACAGTTTTCAGTCTCCCTTACCCCACATTCCTCGAATCTCGCCCCCCTCTGTTTCCCAGGGTAGCGGCCCCAGACTTTTTTCAAACACCCAACTATTGAACTGAAGAGTTTTTCCCAAAAAGACGTCGCGCCCCCCTAGCTCATACACACTTTTTTTGCCCCGACCCGGCTGTCTCTTTGCTGCCAGCCAGGAAAACTTTAAATTTTTTACTATCCCCTACAAGGGCTTCGCTTTCAGCTTGGCACCCTCCACGACTCCTCCGATCATGCCATCCCACGCATCCCCCCCTCCCATACTGAGTTTCTCTATATTGAGACGATTGATCTTTCGGCTCCTTTTAATTCTGCCCCCAACACAGGTTTACAGACTTCCCGACCTATTTTTACGCAGACGACTGGACCTTCCCCCCTGGTTCTTTCGGCACGTCGAGTGATTGGTACGTTCAGTGCTCCCCAGAAACCCATGATATAGTCTCCTGGATAGGACATATTCTTCACTCCTCCTCCGACACCTTCCGCCCGCCCGTATTCCACGAAGACCTTTGAACCTGCAGCCTTTGTTGCTCACCTCTTCCGACACACCCCCGCGCCATCGAACCCGTCGTTGGTGATTTCCTCCGCAAATTTTTTTCACAATGTCCCACGGTACTCCTTCAAGTCCTCTCTCCGCTTTCCCTGGTGACCGAGAACCTTTTTACTTTTCGTATCCCTTTTGCTTTGCGTTTATAGGTACGCGCTCATCTTAGTGTTTCAGCGCTCATCGACGTCAACGGGTGTTTGCCAATTAAAGACCCCTCCAACTCATTTTTAAATAGACCGACCCCTCCCAATTAACCCGCAAAACCCCCCTCTCTGTCATTCTCAACGTCAACGCTCCCTTCCCCATTTCGTAAACGAGCGGGTACTCTGTCAGTCCCCCCTACAAGACTTACTCAGGGGCCTTGCGGCGTCATCTGTGCGACCGTTATCCCACCCTGACCCGGACCAAGCTGTATTTTCCCGTTTTCTTCTAACATTGTCCATGGTATGAAGCCTCCTCCTTCAGCTCCTACGTTTTGTAACTCGAGTTCAATTCTATTTGAGGTTCGTCGGTCTTCCTTCTATTGCGCACCCTTTGACCCCCCTTACCCCACTTTGCGGACGTAATGTTTTGAGATCAGCTCAACGGAGACCCGTTCTTTTTTTTCGGGAGTAGTTCAACCGCCGGAGATACCGTCTCCATTTATTGGGCGCCGATTCTGTTAGCCTTTCCACTTTCAAACTTTTTTGAAAAGGGGCTCTTTTCCTCACCCTCCTTGCTATCTTGCTACTTTCCTTCCCCAGTTCCAATCTCCCTCTGACTTTGGTTCAAATTTGCACCACTCTTTCTTTTAATGGAGGCCTCTGGTTTTATTCTGGCGAGCCACTTATCCCCCTCCCTTGCCTATTACATAATGGTTTACTGAATTCAGCTCTAGGTCTCCCTTTGTTCAGCTTTCGTAAGGAATGAGTCGATAACCCTCTCTCCATAAGCACCCTCCACCGACTCGGATTTTGACTCCGTTATATCGAACCCGAGGTTTTGTGTGTTGTTGCCGACTGCCTAGAGTTAAACGAATTTATTCTACAAGCCCCCAGCCGCAACCCCCCATTTGCCGCCTCAGATTTACATTTTTCTTCCCCCCTGCCACTTTCACTCCCCAGAGACTGTTTTTTTGCCCCCATCCCCTGCTCGAGTTCAATCTGTTTTGCGGGCATGTTTTTTCTTTTAAAAGGTTTAGAATATCCCCCGGGGGTGCCCTCTGGATAATTTTGCCAGTTCGACCCCGCCAATTATATTTAGTTCATCTAAAGTCTCCCCAACGGAGAATTGAGGGTACAGATTTGGTTTTCCCTACACAAGACTATACCCTGACGTCCATCCGATTCCTAGCTGTCTCAAATGTTTTTCCCCCCGAGTTGAACGTTGATTAGTAGTAGTCTGTGGCCCCCTCTTTGCGGTCTCGTTGACCGTTAAACATTTATTCCTCAACAGTCCATTATGATGGCGGTTGTTCACTTTCGTGTTCCATCAGTTTCTCGCTCCGACATCCCTCCTCCGATTAAGGATTCGGCTTAAGCGATAATGGGTACGTTTCCAGCAACTCGGTGTCTCTTATTTTCCTTTCCCCTCGGTTGTACCCTAACGCTAAGTCAGGTGTCTCAGCCGTTCGATCATTAATGTCCTTTTAATTTCCGCGGTTAGGCCTATCGCTTCGCTTTTTTTTTTTTGTCCTTCTGGCGCATGCGTTTTTTTGAAAAAATTCGAATGGGTTAAGGTTCCTTCTTTCTGCCCATCCTGAGTCAAGGTGTTCGCGGCCCTTCCTGATAAGAGCCGGAGCCCTTTTGTGATAACCCACACCCGGCTTCATTGCCAAAAGCCCTCCAGCCATCAAGGACCCCTTTTACTAGATCTTCTCTTTTCAGCCTGGAATAACCCCCCCATATTGCTTTTGAAGCAGTGCTGCTACTCTTCCGGAGCTCCACATAACTTCAACTCTCCCCTGTCAACTTGAAGGAAATGCTATCAGACTTTTTTTAATCGCTAGTGAAATCTCTTTCCACCATGCCTCTTTTTTTTTTTCCCTTATCGTTTGAGTCTGAACCCGATGATGTCCTCCTCCTGTGTTTGTCTTCTTGAATTATTTCCGACCTTCTGAGAATTGTCAATTCCCTCCCAAAGATTTGCTTTGATTTTATAATGTGGCTTTTTTTTTTCCCCGTTGAGAAAGTCTTTGGCCCCAAGCAGCAAGCATCAACCGAATTCTCGTAAGTTTTTTTTTCGATGGCTCGTGTGTGTCGGAGATTCTCATGACATCTTGGTAAGGATTCCTTCGTTGTTGCTTCAATTGGAGACTCATTTCCCTTCAGCTGGTAAGGACCTGTCGGTTTGCTTTTGCAAAGGCGACAATTCGAGCCAGGCGGATGGCTTGCTTTTTTTGTGGCGATTTTTCGAGATGAACCTCCTCTCAGAAAAACCACGATGTGGTCCCCCCCAAGACTTTGCGGACCGTGAGGCTTTTTTTTTCCGATTGTATCTCAAACTGGTAGCGGTCTCTTGAGTGAACCTTTCTGTTCCTGGCCGTCGCTGGTTCCTGTGTCTTCCTTTTTTGTCTTTCCTTCCCGGTCCCTTTCCTGGTGCTTTAGCAGAAAAAGTCCCTTGTAACCCCCCGTTGGAGAGACACCTTCGATTTCGTGGGTTTTGATCTTACGTCCCTTTGCCCCCCGACCTCTCCCTCTCTTGTCCCCTCCTGTGTGGCCGAGATTATTTTTTTTTTTCGAGCTAGAGTCTCCCATGTTTGTTTCGCTTGAACCCTGCCCAGTTTGCTTGGTCGAAGGTAGATTAGTCCAAGTGTCAATTTCCGTGACCTTAACTCAAACAGAAACTTTGACCTTTTCCATAGTTAATGCAAGTACCACGAAAAACCCTGTGATGCGATCATCCTTTTTTCCCTCATAAATTGTCGCCTTGGACCGCGACTATTGCACTTTCTTTTCTGTTTCTTTTCATATCTCCCTCCATCGCCACACAGAAGCCCTTCCTCGGAGGTGCATTACCTGCGAATCCCTGCCATCTTCATTTCCAAGGTGTCTCCCCCCTTGCATCAAACACGCAGCCCCTTGAAATTTAATGTAACATTCTGCACCCCCGAGGCACTTCTTTTCACCAACGTCCTCCCTTTGTCATTTCTTCATTTTGGGTGGGAGGCGATGAGATGTTGTTAGCCGTCCGACCCACAAGGCCTCTGACCCATTCTCCCCCCCCCATAATCTGTTGGATTCTGGCGACCCTTTCGCGAACTCTTCTTGCCAGCAAAAAACCTGGTTCGTGACTGACAGACTTAAGAGTTCAGACACGATCCGATTAGAAGGACCCCCAACACACCCAGAGTCATTCTGTCTGACGCTGTCCTTTTGGGACAGAAGTTATTTTTGTCACCAAGGCGACCTCATCATGCCTTCCGAGGGAGGGCGAAGAATTTAAGTTGGATCTCCCCTGTACTTACAGTTGCTGCGCCTGCGTCCAAAACCCCGCTGCTCTTTAAGTTTCTCCATTTCTTCAGTCAATCACATCCCTCCTCCAACTGGCGTTTTCATTGGCCACGTTTTAGAACTTCCCCCACTCGTTGTCACCCCCCATGTTAGCATCCTTTGGAATTCCGTCCAATCTCGACCCGCCATCTGGCCATTAATTCTCTTCCTAATCCACGGAGTCCCTCCTCATTGACTCTAATGCCTCATCTGCCCCCCCCACCCCCAACCCCCCCACCAATCTCCCACCACCCCTGGCCCCCCCCCGTATCTCACCCGCAGGCAGTCCATGTATCTTTCCCTCTTCTTCAACCGAACTTAGCCAGAGGTACCCCCCCTCTGCACTTTGACACCTTCCTACCAGGAGGTTTTCTTTGCCAGGAACATTTCAGGCGTGTTGCATCTGCATTTTCTTCTTTCTTTGCCCCCGGCTGCGTCTAGAACTGTTAAGCCCACTTTGGATTATACTTCCTTAGCTTTTAATATGACTCTCTGTTGGCATGCACGTCCGGTTCAACGTACACCCCCTACATGTTTTTTTTTGCCCGCCTTGTGAGTTATCATTAAAGTCCCCCAAAGTTTACGCTTTCTTGTCAAGCTTGCCGGTGGTTGAATTTTGCCCACCCCCATCTCAACGCCCTACTTACTGAAATCCGTTTTTTTTTAGACACCCCTCTCTTGCCTACGGCCACACCAGGTCGCCAAAACAGTTTTCACCCTAACCACGGCGCCTCCCTGTTAATCGCTCTTTTTTTCCCCGTTTTTGCCGGTGACTCAAGACATGTCCGGCATTTTTCTTTTTAAATTGCGTTGCGCTCTTCCGGTCTAATCCTTCCAGGGTGTAAGCTTCCCCCTAGGAACAAGCCAACCACTTTTCCCCCCACCCCTTTTTCAGTTAGGTTTCAAGACGCCTTTTCCCCAAAATGTTCCATTCTTCCGTGGTTTATGATGTCAGCCGACTTGTTAGCGCTCAGGCGTTCAGCCCCCCTGAGTCACGGGTAAACTTACTGAAATTCCTACGTGACCCGGGGAGAAGGTTAAGGAGACCCTCCCACGGAAAACCCACCCATCCCCCCAACCTCCACACCAAACTCCCAAAATCCACCACCCCCCCCAAAAAAAAACAACAAACCCCCCTCCCCCCCCCCCCCATACACCCCCCCCTACCCCACCACCCACCCCCCACCCCCCCCCCCCCCCAGACCGGATTCAGGAAAAACGACCCCCCGAACTCCTCCATTTTGTCAAGGTTAACAATTTCTACCCCCCCAGTTCTTGTCTCTCTGGAGAGGGGTCCTGTTGGAATTCGTTATTCACCAGGATTGCCGCCCCATTTCGTGTTTTTTTTTTCAGAGCAACGTGAAACACATGAACAGGCGACCACCCCGTAAGGGGCTTTTTATCTCGGCTGTACGACCCGACACCTCTTGTATCCCGTTGATTTTGCGTCCCCTCCTCGCCGATTTTCCTCCAAGTTTTTTCACGTTTCCCCACTTTTATAGGGGAAGAGTCCATTTCTTTCATACGTGCCTCTGGTCCCACTTTTCCCCTCACCGTTGCTGTGTCTTAGTGAAAAAACCAATTGATCCCCTTTTATACTGATTCTTCAATCCCTCCTCTTGATCATGTCATGTTGTAGACTTTTGAAGTAACAACTATTGCTCTCCTTTTTCTCGTCCCTTAGTCTTTTGGTTAATTCCCTTTTTTCCTATTGCTTACGATGATCGTAGTTTGGCGAATTGCCCGAGCCATTTTGTTCAGTTTTTTCACTAGGTTTTCTTTTGACGATGTGGCGAGTAGGGTGGAGGAGGGGGACATCCAACCCCCCCTTGCCGTGGAAGGAGCTATGAACCCGCACTCCGGACCCCTCCTTCACACATACAAAAGTCCAACACTTCCAAGAAGTCCTTTCACCATACATCGTCAACGCCATCACTCTACTCTCCTTCACGCTATTCCTCCGCCCCCCACAGCTTCGATACTATTATTATTCTGATCTTATCACCGGGGGACCCTTTTTTTTCCTTCCTGACCCCCCCCCAAAACGCCGGTTTCCCTGGGTGTCTTGAGTTCGGGATGCAACGTTACCCCTAAGGCCACCCTCTACCAGACCGCGGTCCCTGATTGGTGGTGGCAACAAAAGGCTTTTATTGACCCCCCGCGTGAGCCGAGGTTGATTAAGCTCGGCTTTGGTTCGTTATTTATCGCGATTTGAAGTCTTGTGCTAATTTACCCCCCTCCGATTAGTTTTTTTTTACCGGATGCCCCCCCACCCCCCTAGACCTTCGCAGGAGGAGACCTCTTCCCCGTTGTGAGTCTTTCCCCAGGCAACGCTGTAGGCCTTCGCGAAGAAGCCTCTCGGGACGAATGGTTAAGGACTTGGAAAAAAGAAATCATCTGCCCCTTCGCTATGGAGGTTTAGGTATGTGCCGGCTGACTGTCAGTATTTTGGTGACGTCGGCCCAAGACCACTTATTATCATTACTGATTGGTATCACGGTGTCTGTCCATCCAACAGGAACCTAGAATGACCCCAACCATTTTGGTCCTCTTCCTTGGAAAGTGCGATGCAGACCCCCCTCTTTACTCCTTTCTAATAGTTTTTTATGTCCCCATCCCTCTGTCGTCTTGGTCATCTTGCGCGATTCGTTCAATCACCGTTTCTCCCCGTGGCAAATCTCCCTTCTCCTACCTTTCCAGTGCTCCGTCTTATAGGCCTCCGCCGCCTCGTTGTCTTCGACTTTCTCCCCAAAGCCTCATTACATGCCCGTACATGGGTTTCTTCCTCTTCGACTGCCTCCTCTGTGTTGACTTTTTTTCTGAATAGTCCCCGACCCTTCTATAGGATGTTTTAAAGCATTCTTCTTTCAGTGACCCACCCCCCCCCCCCCCCCCCCCCCCCCCCCCCCCCATGAGGGCATGACTCTTTTCCCTTTCGATTTCCCCCTCCTTATTCTCCCCTTTTCCAACAACAACCCGTGCGCTCCACAGCCCCAATCTGCATTAGAGTCAACCCCAGAGTCTCTCCAGAAAGTTTTCCTATACCCCCCCCTGGTTTTCAGCCTCCTCCTTAGAAGCATTTAGAGTTCTCTTCCAATGATGATGCCCTTTACTCCCTGTGGCTGCCCCAATTCATTTACCCCCCCCACTCCTCCATCCTAGCGAGTATGCACCCTTCCAAACGTATGGATCACTTAGACTCTCCCGCTCCAGCCTGTTTTTTCGTGATGCAACCAGAGATCTTTGACTCCCCCCCAAAGTGCATTTTCCAATGCCCAGTCCTTTTTCCTAACTTATAGACTTGTCCCCTCCTGCGAATCAGTCCAGATTGCCCCTCCCCCTCCCGGGCAAAAACCCACTCACCCTCGAACCTACCTTCCCCCCCTGCCCCCACCTGGTCGCGCTGGAATTATAGCAACTAGTTCGAGGACTTTAAACCGACCTTTTCAGCCCCCTCTCGGTGGGTCAGATTATTCCAGATTTCTCCGAATTTGATAGTTTGCCTTGTACTGTCTTCTCTGTCCTTTGCATCACCGGGCAAGTTTTTTTCCTGAGAGTTCTTTTCCCCCAAGAAGACGGTGGGGCGACCCCCCCCGGGCCCCTTCTCCTTTTGATGTCGTCTGTACTCAATTCCTCTTAAGAATGGTCATTATTATTTTTTGGAGCTCTCATTCAGGATTAGCTTCGGTCTCAGTAAATCTCTCAAATCCCCCCTCTCCCTGACGTGAGAATGTTAGTGATCCCTTTAGTGGGCCCCCCCCGACCTCTTTGTTTGGGGTTATGGTTTTTCTGGGCAGACTTTGCTGACTCCTCCCCCCCCCCCCCCCCCGTTTTGGGTTTTTTCTAAGCGCTCCCGTTTGAAGCCCCGCGAGTTCCCCCAAAAATGCCCGCAAAAATACTGCCATTGATCTTTTTTTCTAGTAAAATCGAGCTTAAAACTCGACAAGTTTTCAAACTATTATGAGGGCAGGATCTGTATTCCCTCCTTTTTGCCGTTGACCCCTACGCCTCCTCGATTAGTTCGGTCGGCAGACCTTCCCACTGGGGACCAGGCTTGAGTACTGGCCAATTATTTCCCCCTTGTAGTAAGAAGTCCCTTTCCCTCTGTGAGTCTTGACTCCCCCAGGATAACAACAACTTTGTTCAACTTTAACTGCCTGCCCAACCTGTGTGGGTTGGAGGATTTCACGCTCACCCCCCCCCATTTCTCCTCAGTGTTAGTATCCCCTGTCTTTTTGAACCACACTCCTTCTTCAACAACGACTGCGCAGTATTCCAACATTTGTACATACCATGCCTGGAACTTCCTACTTCTGCCTACTGCATTTGAGATTAGACCCAGCCAAGAGGTAGATTTTTTGCCTAGCTCAGAGACATCTTTTTCTGTCCTTTCCCGGATTTTCTCCGGTTGTTACGTTATTTAAAGCCCCCCCAACCTCCTTCCTTGCCGGTCAGACTTCTCCCTCTCCCTTCTTTTTTTTCTTCCCGGCTCAACAATCTTCTAGCAAGCGTAGTAACCTACTCGCCTCTGTCCCCCCCCCCGTGGCGGCCAGTCTCGCTTGTTTCCGAAACTGTCCCCTCCCAGATACTAAATGGCCCCTGTTAAAAATGACAGGAAACCCAGAGAGCCCATACACAAGTGGCCAACCTTCGACCTGCCCCTTTCGTTTGGAGATGACTCCGAAATTTGACGTCCCACTCAACCGATCCTTTCTACTAAGGGTAGTTTTTATCGGTCCAACTAATCACGAATCCCGCTCCTGTCCCTCCCCTACCCTCGCCGAACAGGACATCCCCCCCCCTCTCGACATGACCTTGATTTAGTTCTATTTTAGATTATGAAGCCTCACTCTTCCCCCCCACCCAAGCCCCCTCCATCATCTCCTCCCTCCGGTGGCCACAGACGATAATACCCCCTATGGGATGGCACATTCGCCAGGATCTCTGTGATCAGGCACAGTAAAACTAACATAGAAGAAACATTCGAGAGAGAATCCCCCCCCCCTCAAGAGGAGATTCAAAATCACTCCTACCATTCAACTGCGAAAGATCAAACATCCAAGCTCTCATGGGTTGAACCCAGACTACCCGGCCTCGACTACATCCCACATGACCTTCAAAAGACTCTTCCCAATTCTCTTTGGTTCGACAGCCTAACACTCCGCAATACATTTTCTCGCCCCCCTATCCTAAGAGTCTCACCACCCCCTCTTGTTCCCGTATCAAGACCAATGCATCGTTTCTCTCTATTGTTATTTAGTGATATTTGGCCTCGTCCGCGATTCCTGTCTTCTTTCGTTCCTCTCGTCAACTGTCACCTTGTGGTTTTCAAGTCCCAACGCCAACTCAAACTCCCTCCTCCTCTCCCTCCCCCCCGCCTTTACTACTTCCCAACCAACTGTTTCAATCCCAAGAAGCCCCCACCATAATAAACCTTCTCTGACAGCAAGAGTTCAGACCTCTGCCCGAAGCCGCCTCTTGACGTCGAAATTTGCGGCTCCCCACTGAGGGGCCTTGTGCTACACCCCCCCTAACTTTCCCATGTCCAAAGGTGGTCCGTCCCTTGGCTTCGCGTAAAGGCTATTTGAACACTTTATAAGGCGCTCCATTTTGCGCTTTTCCTGCCCAAGCAACATCCTCTAGTTGTTTGAGGAAGCTTTTTACGTCTGGAGCAAAAGGTTCACGACCCTGCAACACCCTTTCTTGTCAGACCCCAATAGTGTCGAGATTCTTCCCAGTGTATACCCTGCTCTTTAGTTTTATTTGAGAGTTCAAACCCTTGCTGCCTATCCAATTACTTGTAGTTATTGTTAAGCAAGGGTTTTACCAACCTGGGTTGGCTTTTCCTCCCATCAAGGATGCCTTCTGAGCGGCAAAGTTTTTTATCTCCGAAAGACGTGGTTGTAACCGTTTTGACTGTTCCATGAGTCGTGATTCCTTTTGGGGTGACGAGAACGGGTCCCCGTTTTTCCCCTCCTGTCTTTCCGTAGTAATCTTGGTGATGGAACTTGCCGAAGAGTCTTAGCAGCAATATCGCCCCCTTGGGCTCCCTGGACTACTGAGCTGGTCTATCGAACCCACTGGTAGTAATGTACCTAAAGACCACATCAATAGTTCAGCATTGGGGAAACCTGTTGGACCGAAGACGACCCGGTGCATTTCAAGATTAATGTTTGAGGTTTGATTCCTTTTAACCCTTAGGAGAACGTCAAGAGACAAGCACAGTACATTTTTTATTTACCCGCGCTACCGGACCCTTTTTCATTTACTTCAAGCGGAAGTTTAACACATGTCTTTCACAAGGTTCCTTTGTTTATGTTTCCAATGGGGCGACCTTGGTTCCAGGCAGGGGATGATTTCTATTCCCCCTGTTCAGTCTTTTGAGAGGGGTTAAAACTACTTTTTCCCTCTTCCCGTCTTCTCGTTCGAATTGTGAAGCTTTCATGATTATTTAATCAGAGGGGGCGTTCTGCAGTTCCAGATCTTTCTCCACCTTCTTCATTTCCATTTACAGCGCAAGTTGTGCCAACCTTTCGACAATTCCCTTCCTAAGCCGCCACCCCCCTCCGAGTCGATGTAAGGGCTTATCCGGAGTTGGAAGCTGATACCAAGTGTCTTTTTCATTCCCCCTTTCTCCCCTAGGTCCTCGAACAACTACTCTTGGTTATCAGATTTATGACTTTCTGAACTCTCCCCCCCCCCCCCCGCCCTTTTTCCTTCTGCTTCGATGTTTTGGTTCGCTTATGTCATGCTCGGCTGTGACCTTAGCAAGGTTTCAGTCCTCCTCTTCCTCCTTTGAGGCTGTGGGTTTCCTGCGCCTATTCGTCCTGCGCCATTTCCTGTCTTAGTTGTTTCTCAAACATTTGGTTTCCACCCACTCCCTCACCTTCCCTGAAAGTAAAAACCCTCCCAGTTCCTCTAGCTTTTCGCTCAGTCTCCTTTCCCCATCTTTCTTTTCTGTCACGCTTCCTTGGCAACCTAGCCTCGCTCCCCTAACGACTCTTCTCCCCCTCGTGCTCCCCTTCCCCACAATACGGAAGGTGTTTCCCACTTCGGACAGCAAATTTCTTCATTAACCCCCTGCTTTTCGTTTGGTTTTACCCTCTATAGCTCCTTCTTGATTTTAAGTAACGATGATCCAAGATCTTCATGCCCTTTTTTTGTGGCAGACCTCCCCCTTTCGAACTATTCCTACTTGGACCATGAAAAGCACAAAAAGGATCGGGATTTTTTTCCTGTCTATGACTTGTTTGTAGCCGGACGATTCTCAATCTTCCGCAATAATTTTCCTCTCCAAGAAAAGTTGCTTCGGTGCAGGGTTATATTTTCAGCGGGAGGCATTACTGAAAGATAAGTGGTCTTCTTGTTTGAAACCTTGTTGAGGTACTATTTAACATGAAAGATGTAATCATGTTTAGTGATGAAAACTAGAAACCCACGCCTCCATCAGATTTTCTTATGTGGTGGCTCTCTTGCGATCTTTAACTAATGAACACGTAGAAGCACCAATGGCCTCATTTTGGGTAAAATTTCATGCCGGACTCTTGAGGCGCGGGCCCCGCTTTTCCTTTTCCGTCCTGTCCTCACTTTTTTAGTCTTATCGTGTCTTCTAAAAGAGGGCCCCAGGGGAAGACTGTCAATGTTTTTTTTCTTATTTTCCTTCGGACGTTCCTTTCGCGTCTAACCTCTTTTCCTCCCCAGACCAACGTGTACCTCTCCCCTTACTTTTCTCCACCTGCTCATTCTGAGGTACGACTCCGCCCCACGAAATCTACTACTCCTCCTTTCTGGTTTTTTTGAGAGCTGATTTCTTTTTTTCTCGCGTCGTACTCTATCCATGACCAGATGTTGTCGGGCGTTTTGTCACGAAATTTCCCGGCCTTTGCGCCCAGGTCTTCAGCCGCCAAGTTGAACTTTCCGTGCCGACAATACCCACTAATAAACCCATTCCCCTTTGCCCCCTTTGTTCCCATTTTAATCGCACCGTTCATAAAATGTCGCGAGAAATCAGTTGCGCGAATCCTGAGTCGACCGTGTAACACCCCGCGCCTTCTTTTTTACCCCTTTTTTTTTCTCTTGATCATGTCTTTCCCACAGCACGAATTCACCAAGCCCTTTCTGGCAGGCATGTAGCCACTACATGTCCTACCTCTTTCCATTGACATGAGTCCCCTTGCAGAACCCCTGCAGAATATTACCCCCCTATTTCATTGCATGCCCCTCGGCCCACAACACATTGATGCCTAAGTTGCCCCAGTTAGCCTTTTTCGCTCTGGCTTGCGCTTTCGATCTTCGCGGCCTCCCCAGCCAGGCCTCTCCCCCAATTCATCACCACCCCCGATCTTTGTTTCTTAATTCATTCTCACACGGAATTTATCTCTTCAGCACCACA
>Ga0179591_1318082_pt1 | contig 19380 bp, 20 predicted proteins | sample CZOMad2_1_08_16f_FD_182891 | JGI IMG/M metagenome (GOLD analysis project Ga0179591, IMG submission 182891) | Vadose zone soil fungal communities from Angelo Coast Range Reserve, California, USA - CZOMad2_1_08_16fungal (PacBio error correction) | ecosystem: Environmental > Terrestrial > Soil >... | reverse complement strand
CGTTCCGTGATATAAATGTCGTGAATTCTCCAACAAAACCTGGGCGACGCGTACAGGATGCTGCTGGCTTTTTTCTTCATTTCCTCGCGGACCCTCAAGTTTTCTAGTTAAGCGTGGAGGCTCCGTGGCAGTTTTTCTTCCCCCTTCCTGAAACCTTTTAACGAGCTTACTCGAACTCACTGGGCGTGCCCCCTACGATGGCGATGGTGCTTAGATGTTCCGTTGTATGGATTCACGCCCCCCCCCAATGGGCGGCTCTCTTCCCATGGAATCTCGACTACAGACCTTCTCTTTCACATCGCCCATTCTCCCTCATGGATCGCTAGGACTGGCCGCTGTCTCCCTTCTTCCACGACCTAACTTTTCTCGCATGCCGCAGGGAATAACCGGAATCCCCCTGGGCGCGCGCGGCACTCGAAGTGGTGGAGATGACTCCCTTCCGGTGCTAGGCACTGCGGGTTTTCTTGGTTAGATCTTTCCCCCTTTTTCTGGCACCTTTCTCTCTCAGGCTCCCTCTGGAGCAGGGCCTTTCGCCTGCTTCGCCCCTGAGGGGGATTTAAGTCCTAAAGAGGCTTCCTCCTCCAAGATGACCAGCCTTACTCTTTTTTCGTTCGATCCGCGTCTCAGTTCTTTCTCCCTCGTTGGAAGAGGACAATACCTATTCGCCGCGTGCTGCCACCCCCAAACCGATGGGCATTCACCCCTTTAGCCGTATTTTCGTCCGATTTTTGGTCAGGCGATCCTCTCGTCAACCCCTCCTTTTTTTGCGATCGCGGCTGAGAATTGTCACCCCTCCAAAACCTAATAGAGCCTCCTCCTTCGGTCTCCCCATCTTTAAGAAGGGATACTCGACTTCCCCTCCTCTTACTTTTTTTTCTCTTTCCGTTTGATTCAGCCCCAGGAGTTCATCTCATCCCCTCGAAAAGTAAGAGCGCTTGGTATGAGAAGCTCTTCTCCCGACGATCCTCGCTCTTTTTTTTTGAACGATTCAATGTCGGTCATTTTGCGCCCCCCCCGTCTATAGCGGGCCTTCCTGACTTGTTTTTTTCGATTCGCGCGGCTTGAGTTTTTAGAGAATCAGAAGTCGTTTGGCCGTACAGTAAGGAGGTAGATCGAGTTCTCTCTTCGATGCCTGTGTTTGAATTAGTACAGGTTCGGCTGATCCTAGCGAATTTTCTCTTTATCAAAAATCGTCACTTCCTCATCTCTATTCTTTTTCCTAATAATAAGGTGGTGTTGTGTCAGATAGGCTTTCGATTTGATTACTTCTCTTGCGTTGAGCGAGGATCATCAGTTAATTCCCTTTTTTGTATCTTTTGAATTGAGCCCGTCACGCCTTGCCCGCGTCCGTAGACAATTCGTCTGTTTTCCCCTCTTCTCCTCTCCACTATCTCTCGCTCTTTCACTAGACTGAGGAGACGGGAAGCCCCCCACTTCCTGGGAGTGTCGTAGAAATACCTCGGAAAATGAGACGTGCTTGTAGGATCTTATCCCTTTCGACTAATGGCGCTTGTTCTCCCTTATTTTCTTCCCTGCGACCACTTCCCTTTCTATGGATTAATATTTAGAGAGGCTTGGTCGTCCTGATCGGCATCGATGGTCTTTGAGCGTTTCCCCATGATAAGAGAGAACACCGGAGAGTTTTAGCCCCCCCCCCCTCCCACACACCACCACCCCCCCCCCCCCCCCCCCCCCCACACCCACCCCCCCCTCCCCCCCCACCCCCAAACCAAAACCCCCCCAAGCGTATAAATCGGGCTGCCACGATCGCTGTTTCCCCGCCAAACTACCTCCTTTTGTTTCCCCCCCTGCACGGGCGAATAGGGTCTTGTTTTTCCGCCTCGACAACGATAACCTTCCCCTTCCGAGCGGATGCTTTCCTTTCTTTTTCCTTCTTTTTTTTCCTCTTCTCCCAATGTCAGCAGAATTAAGAAGGTTCACTCTTAACTCCCAGCAATAGACTGACTAGAGAGCTCTCCTTCTCCATCGGGCTCGATCGAAGATGCGCTCTGCGCTCCTTCCCCCTTCACCTGCCCCGTGCCTCATGAAGGAAAGTTCGCCCACGCTGATGCGCTACAATGGAGCTTTTTCAGCGTGCCTAGGCCAAGGTAGCGTTTTGAAGTTAGAATTTCTTTTCGAGGATTAGGAGACCGGCTTTTTTCGCACTCGTTTTTCGAGGGGACATGGGCAGAACGTTCGTCCTCTGTCTCTCCGGCCTGGTCGGTAATCCAGGACACCAAGTAAGAATGCCACCCATCTAGTTGGGACCCTCTCGCATCAGGCTCAGTCAGGAAGTCCTTTTCAGGCGTTTTTCCCGCTTCCTCTCCCCTTATAGTTTTCTCCCCTCCATGAGGTTCGAACCGATTGTTTTGCGTCCTCATCCAGCAGCATCTCGGTGTGCTGCTTTGTGTGGAGGGAATTAAACATCCCTTCCCCACTTGCCTCCGTAAATTCAGTGCTCCTTGATACAACCGGAAAAAGTTGTGCTCCTCTTCCTTTTCCCCTTTTCCCCTTTTCGGGCCCGTAAGTTAACCTTCGAACCCCAAATCCCGACACGAGGGTCATCCTCTACTGTAGATGATGTTCGGAACGCGCTGCCCTTTTATGCGTGGTAAAACATCTGGGCATTCCCCAAAAACCTCACCAAAAGAAGAGTACGACTTCATTAGTCCTGCCATCGCCTTTTTATATATCCTCGGCAGCTTTATTGACCACTTCTCCGGGGCGACCTTACTCCGAGTTATTAAGTGGGTACGGTGCAGCCACCCCCCTGACATCCCTTTCCCCCTCAATAGCTTCTGGATCGGCTGTGGCTCTAGGTGCTCTCGTTCCTTAGACAAGTAGATCTCTTGCGCGCGACGCTCGCAATGCAGCCCCTTTTCTTTCCTCTAATGGAAGAGATTCCCCATTTTGTTCCCCCCGTGATGGGTGCTGCGTGATTGCTTCCCTCGGTCCCTTCCCCCCCCCCCGACTCCGCTAAGGGTCAGATGATATCATTATACTTTTCTTTGGGCCCAAATTCCAATTCTGCCTGACCAAGATATGCTTGCCTTTCCTTTTTTTCCCTCTCACCCCCGACCATTATCACAGATAGGACGGCTCGACTCGTACATTTTCCCGACTACATCTTCAGTTTAAAGTTTCTTTTCGAAATTTTAAACGGCATGCGGCCTCTTCGCGGCATTTTCTCCGGCGTGCTTCGCTGCAAATCCCCTTCCCTAACGTCCTCCTTTTTATACGTCGAGTTGATCCCCCCTATCAAACATCACATCCGTATTGCTGAGATTACAGACCCCCTTCCTGAATTGGGATTCGATTCGAGCGCATGTCGTCCTCCCTTCTCCCACCCCCTGTCATATGATTTTCTTTCTATCTGCCACAGGCCTCTGTAACATCCCGAGTACCCTATCCTTTCCAAATGGGCTGTCCTACGTTTCCCCCAGACAATTTCAGGCTCTTCTCTCAGACTTAAGTTCCTGACCAATTACCTCTTCTTCTTCCTCGCCTCTCCCATTACGCGACTGCTCACCGACTCTGTGCTGGCAGAAGGACCGGGGTCGCACTATTAACCAGCATCTTCGTAGCCGGTACGCCTCATGGCCCTGCGCGACGCCACACTGACGCCCTTTTTTTTTTCCCTCCCCTGCCCCAACCACGGCTCCCCTAGGTTATCAGTTCGCTCCTTTATCCGAAAAGTGCGGTAATTGGGTTTCCCCCCTTTCTTTTTCGTGGGAGCTCTAGCCGGCCAGAAGGTGCCACTTCTTTTTTTCCCCCCCCCTTCAGATTCCAAACTCAGAGACTCTTCCTTAAGCGCCCCTGAAATCGTCTGAAACCCAATCTTCGTCGGCCAAATTTAAATTTAACTCTCCCCGTCAGGTCTCCGGTCTCTTACCGGTCAACGATCTCCTCTAAATCGTACTGCGTGAGCCTGCCTTTTGATCGACCGGGTTGAGCTGGTTTTTCCTTCCCCAAAATTGGCGCCTTTCGTCTCCTCGAAGTAACGGACTTTGCGGGAGTGCCCCCTTCTCCCCCCGAACCTTTACCTTTCGCGCGAGCGCGAGCCTCCTTTTGGTGCCACATAACAAGCTAAATCTTGACTTTTAATTATCTGAGCGCTGGTTAGAAACTTCGAAACGAGCTGTATTTGCAACAGCGCAGTCTCAGAACTACCTTTCCGTTCTGCTTTTTAACTTCTGAATTTCGCCCCGACCCAGAATACTTATCCTTATCTTCCCCCCTCCCCTTTCTTTTTGTTGGTCCTCTCCCAACAGTTTCTTCGCTCGCCGAAGTTGCCTTTAATCCCGGGTGTCGGAGATGTTTCCACGACGCTTCTTCGACCTAGTTGCGCCCCTCTCTTCAGATCATTGCCAATTTTCCCCTCGGTATTTTTGATGATGGTGCCCCTTCTCTTCATCGCGCTAAGCGCGGTTAAATTTCATTTCCTTACCTTCACTCTTAAAAGTGCTTTCTTATCGTAACGAAGGCTTCCCCCCCCCCCCTATTTTCTCCCCCAAAAAACATAGCCACCCGTTCGATAAACGGAAGGATAAAAGACGTTCAGCTCTCTTCGTTTAAGTGTCCCCCCCGGAGCCCCGTTTTTTTCCTCCTCTGATTTTGATGAAATGGAAAGGGTGTTCCTCGACGGATGGTGAGCCATCGTTGTCTCCAGGCGATGGGTCTTCTTCTTCTCCCCAAGATGCTGGAAAGCAAGTTTATGCTCCTTCGCGCGAGCCCAGATCCCCAGCAGAAATCCCGTCCCCCGTACCACTTTGCCTTCCCTTTGTAATTGGAAGCCTTCTTTTATCTGCGGGGGGCGAGTTGGGGGTTGGGGCAGGAGTTTCACGAGGTCTGGCTCCCTTTTGCGCCGTGCGCGCCATCTACCCGGCGATCCTCTCTCCCTTTGCCATCTTTTCAATCTTGACGATTACTGCCACTAAATAGCGTTCTGCGTCGCGTACTTATCTCTAGAGTACTTCTGCCCTCGTTCTTCCCATGCCCAGCAGGACCACATGATCTCCCTCTCCTCCCTTTTTTCTGTTTCTCAACTTCAGCAATGTTTTTCCCCGACTAGAGAGATCGGGTCTGTAGGGGACCGGGATCGGTGATAGTACGCGGAAAAATCCCCTCTGGGCCTCTTTCGCCGCTTCACGCCTTTTATCCTTCCCTGCACCCATTTCCGGCTTCTTACTCTCTAATTGCCCGGGATGTGAGGGTTTTATTCGTAGATTCGACTCCCCCAATCCGCGTTTTTTTCTTGCTGAGCAGTCACGCCCGTTGAATTCCAGTGCGGTAACTTCTTCCCCCCTCCGGGACTTTCCCCTGATCAGAGCCCCACAACTGGCCACCTTCGAAAGGTAGCGGGAAATTTACTTCTTTGAACCGATGAGCAGTTTCCCAGACGACTCTTTTTCTTGGTCGCCACGTGTTCCTTCCTCGCCTGATCTTGTCGTCACCTTTTCTTGCCTCCTGCAGATATTGCGATCATCTTCACCCCGTAATGAGAGTGACGTTCCTCGTGACGATTGTACCGGCATCACGACCTCCACCATAACGGAGGCCTCGGAAAGCATCAATGGAGCGTCGGCTGCTTCTTCGAGGTTTTTCTTTTCGCGCCGCTCTCGACGGGTGCGATTCTCTTCCTCGATTACACCGCCCGTCCTCCGACGATTTATTGCCCTTTTCTTTCTTCTTTTCTCTAAAATAACCACTTCGAATAAATCCCTTTCCTTTTTTTCCTTCCTCGTGTCTAATTGCAAAAAGACGTCTTCTAGAGATTCCTGCCCGATGGCAAGGACCCAAGTATTGCCACTAATCGTCGTTTTTCCTTTTTTTTTTTTGAATTCGCCTCTCTGTTCGTTGAACACGAGCATCGCCTTTCCTCTCATTCCCTACATGAGGATGAAACCTTCTTGCAGTGATCCATGAGTGGAATCTCTTCACTTTCTCCCTTGCCCGACGGTGTGCTTTCTTCCGACTGAGATAGAAACAAAAGTTCTGTTCTATTTTTTTCCTGAAGTGAATGACATACCCCTTCTTCATCACTTTCGGAATTACATGTATGACTTTCGTTCCCCCTTTTTAGCTCTACAACGCGATGCTGCTTCTTTCGGAGACGCGCAACGTTGAGAAGAATTCTTTGCTCCTTTGGGAAGTCCGCTTCGTCCTTTCCCCTCTTCCCCCTCTTTCCTCGCAAACTCGCCCGGATAGATCGAGAAGCGGAGGTCCTTATTTTCATTATATGGGCTGAACGTGCTTTCAATGGCTTCAATGGAGAGTCCCCCGGACCTGCATCCTTTCCTTTCCTCCAATTTCGGAGCACAATCCCGCTGCGCGATTGCTCTTTATGGATCAGCTCGGAACAGCGGACACCTATTTGCGAATTCGATGCCTAGACGATCCCCCCCCTAGTTTTTTACTCGCAGTCCAAGTTGTCTCCCATCGGCGAGGTTGTGGTACTTCTTTTATTACGGCCGCGAGTACCTTTTTTCGTTTTTTTCTCATCTGCAGCGTTGAATGATGTTCCCATACCGCGAGACGTTCCAGGAGCAGGGCCTTCAGATCGAGGTCTCTCTTTCTGGGTAGTTATAATTGCACGCCGTTCCTCGTCATGTCAAAATTCCCTCCTTATCATCCCCCAGTTAAGTCTCTTCCCCAGATTTATTGGCTGCTTCGCTCTAAGAAGGAACCAATACTCTTCCAGGCGTTAGTCCCCCTCCACCTTCTGGTGTTTTTTCAGAGAGAGACCTTTTCCCCTCATGTCTGCGTACCCCCCCTCTTTCTCCAACGCCGTGGTGGTTGAGCGGTCATTGAAACTTCTCCCAAAGGACAATCGTCTAATCACAAGGGCGCGAAGAAGGTTCCCTTCTGCTCTTCCCTACCGTTCAGTGTTCTCCCGGTGATGGTCGGAAAGGAGTTTACCCGAGTTACGAACGCAATTCCGCGCCTCTGGGAATGAGAGCGATCACGACGATTCCCTTTTCTAAGATGGGTGATCATTATTCAACTACCACTCCCTCTCTTCCTGATAGTTGAGGGTCCTTGCGCTTTTCAGGGAATTGATCGCGGCTCTTGAGTGGCTTCGGAACTGCCTTTTTTTTGGCGCATCACGGAATGGTCGCTATGGGCTCTCTTGCCGGAAATTGTGCTAGTCCTTCTCATATTTCCCTAGAGTATTGCCCTATGATCCTCTTCCAACTCGCGCGAACCTAACCCAGAAAGACTAATCCTCTTATCCCTCCCTCCGTTGTTTTCTCGAGTTCTTCTTTTCCTCTTTTTAACACATTGCGTTCCGCGAGTTCCCCCGGCCGTACGAACCGCGTTAGGAGTCAAGTCGAGCACCCAGTCAACTTTCCGAGCGTCCGTCCATTCCAAACTCCTCCCTCTTCGCGCCCCCTCCAAGTCTCCTCTCTCTCAGCCTCGTAAGGCGAAGGGTCCTCCCATTCTAGGTCGTTCAGAAATACGGCCTTTTCTATGGAGGAGTGAAGAGAGTCGTCGTAGATCTGCGGTTCATAGCGTACTTTTTCCCTATGAACTCCTTCTGTCCGGAGCACACTTTCAGTCTGACTCGCGCAGGATGCTGAGCTTTAGGCTGAGTGGTGAATCGTGATCGATGATTGTTTCTCCCCTTTTGCCAATGCAGTACCCCGGAGCGTATCGGATCCTCCTTTTCCTCCCCTGATTCCTGACTCTCCACCCTGCCAAGAAGGTTAGTTGCAGCACCGCTCCTCCTTAAAGGTATTTCCCTTCGTCCCTCAACCATTCTACCCTTAATCGGCCCTTCGGATACTTGTTCTCCTAAAGGCTGTTCATCTTTATGAAGCAAGAATAAGCCTCTGTCATGAGAACGACCAAGAAGCTCTCCTGTTCCTTCCCTTCTCCATAGCTCAGATGAGAATTTGCGCTGAAGCCTGCCTCTTCCTCCTCCCATCCCAACAAAGGTGACTCCCGGAAACCTCCTTCCACCCCCTTCTAGAAGCTGATGCACACTTGCTGCCGGTGATTTCCATTTCCCGTTGAAGAGGCCCGGTCTTTCTCATATTCCTCTCTCATCGGGTCTCGCCTCGTCCTGCATGAGCTCTTCCTCTTTTCTGCTTTGATGCTCCGTCCTGATTCTCATATGAGATGAATGCCCTTCCGAGCGCCGAAGCAGTTATCACCCCACGTCAGCCATAATGAAACCCCCTTCGCGTACTTTTTTTCTTCCCCAGTAGGCGTCGAGTACGAGCCTTGTCACTTTCAGGACGTGGAACTTCGGACTGCAGGAGCAGAAGAATTACACTTTCTGCTCGGAACGCTTGTGGAAGAAGAGAATGCCGCTTTTCCTATCGCGTTTCTCTTCGCACCTGTGTTGTAGAATTACACTACATTTTCGGAGTGCCTTCCCCCAATGGTACGTCGACCTCCCCCCCTGATAAAACGCCCCCCCCAGCCAAAATTGTGCTATCCCCTCAGCGTTCCCTCTCACCGTTTTTTTTCCCAAACGTCACAAGTAAAGTCTAATTAAACATCGACATCCTGGTTTCCTTCTGTTTCTATCTAGCTTTGCAGGGCTATTCTTTTTTGGGGTAGATCTTCCCCTTTCTCTTCGACACCACCAAATGAAAAAAAGCCTTTCTATCACTTTCCCTTATAATTCTGGCCAGATATCGCCTTCTGCCGATTTATTGATCCGTTTTTTTAATTCCCTTCTTGTGGCGAATTTTTCTCCTTCCCAAGTCCCCCCTGCCTCAATTTCCCTCCCACTCTCATACTTTTATGGAGTGTCTATCGCTCTCTGTAATCGCACGTCGATCTCTGCCCTCCTCTCAGAAGCCCCCTGATCAGCATTTGTCTTTCTCCCGCGGTTTCCTTTAACTCGGGTGTGATTTGCTACCAATCCCTTCTTCCCCGCCCCCGTTCTCGACGGAAGGGTCCGTTTTTGACCGATATCTTCGCGGTTCCCAACAATGTGTTGGATGAACCCCTTCTCAAGGCGCTTACTTTCCCACGTGGAGATACATCTATATCGTCCTTTTTCCCCATTCGGACTTCCTTTGCGGCCCCTCGTAACATTTTTCCACCGACTACCTTGCAAGGTCATTTCTTTGGGAGTCGTCATCCGGGGAAGGAACAGCCCCCTTTTTTTTCACCGTTTCTTTTCGGCAAGGGCACGAATGCTGTTCTTCCTTGTCCTCTCCTCCCCTTCTCTCTGGCGTCGAGTTGACCTTCTCCTCGCTCACAATTCACATCCTGATTCTCTTTCCAAACAAGGCCGGACCCTGTGTTGCAAGGCGAGGGCTTAGTGAACGCCGGAGTTTTTTGAACCATATGCGTGCCCCTCTTTCTCCCCTGATCAAAAGACGCCGCTTGGCCCCGACGTCTTCCCCCCCGATATCTTTTCCTGGCTGTTTCTTAAGAGAACTCCTTCTCTCGGTCGCTCACTCTCCATAAGTTATTCCTGTTTTCATTACAGACGTTCCTTTCAGGAAGAGCGTCTAAGGTACCTTAATTTGCCCCTCCTGTGTATGTGTTTTTGGAGCCATAGGAAAACCGACCCCCCCTATCCCTTTTGAACACGCCCCCCTTCCCTTCCCCCCCTTCTCGAAACTTCTCCCCACCCTGTCATTCCCAGAGGAGTTAAACCCCCGTTTCCCCAACCCCCTCTCCCCCCCCTATGGAGATAGAATCCGTTCGGCATCTTTCCTTCCCCTCCCGCAACGGACTCGAGCTTCTTTTTTCCTTTTGGGGATGATGCCCCTTAGTCCCAGTCGAAGAAGGTTCGCATCCTCCTTTCGATCCCTCTCCCTCCGCTCCTAGAATGATGCGCCGTGCAAAGCGATTAACCCAAAACCTTCCTTTCGGCATTTCTTTTGCACAGGCTGTCCTCTTCTGCTTTCCTTCTTTGGCTTGGTCCCCCCCTTTGAAAAGATCCCCCGATCTCGTTGAACATCGTCACTGATGCGTTGATAGAAGTCGCTTGTTTTTTCACAAGCTTTAATAGAATGAGGAACCTTCCCCCTGACCCCCCCTTTTTTCGCGTCTCTCTTTTTAGGTCAGAACTTGGACGGTGAAACCTACCCCCGTTTCCTAAACGGCTGAATTTCCTTTGATATGATAGCTTGATTTGACCCTAGCAACGATCTTTTGTTGCAAACAGCCAGCGTCCGCATTCCTTTCTTCCACTTCCCACTCTTTTCCCGGATAATTGACATCTTATTTTTATCTCTCTCTTTTCTCATTCCTAAGTGTTTGTGGACCCCCCCCCCAGGGATCTTTCTTTCGCCCCTGTTTTAAGTTGACAGGTGCACTCCTTTTTGCCCTCCCTGCGCTGTTTTTCACATGTACGATTATTTGAGAATTCCCCCCGCGATTCCTAAGTAGTCCCTGTCGCTTTTTTTTCTTTTCTGGTTTTCCCGTTCGTGCTTCATGCGTCGTCTGGCCATGGAATGTTTTGATCAATTCGCCCCCCCCCTCACCCTCTTTTTGACTTTTCTAGTCTAAAAGAACTTGGATATTTCAGAAAAAAACAATTCCCCAAAAAGTTTCGCACCAATTCCGGTCACGCCTTTGCAGCTTCAGAGACCACCGTTTCCCCTCCACCCCCTCCTCTCCTTGCGTGCATCCCCTCTGTGGTGAGCAGGACCTTTACCTTGCCTACCTCGAGTTTTTTCACCCCCCCTCTTCCGGGCTCTTTTGTGCGGAGCGCGGTCCTTTTGATTTTTTTTTTTCGCCCAAATCTATACGCCTTCTGCGCCTGGTTCTTTTCAGTGAACCCCCTCCGGTCGCGACCTTTTTTTTTCCAACCTGTGCATCCTTTTCCTTTCCCTTTTTCCCTGAACTGTGATTTTCTCTCGCCTCGGGGAGAGGGTTGGTTCAATGAGGGGTTTGCAACGAAGCAGGATTGTTTGGATCCCTTGCGCGCAGTTTCACTAATTCCTGCCTACGGACGTTTTTCTCTTCTTCATCTTTCCTCTCCGACCTCATCCGGGTGGCTTTCTAGTAATTACGTAGACTTCTTCTACCGTCCGGTATTGACCAGTCAGTCCCTCATTTCTGGCTCGCCTCTAAGAAACTTTTTCTGAGAACCGTTCTCCCTAAAGCAAAGATTGATTTTCGCGTGTCTGCGCAGCATCGGTTTTCTCTTCTGAAACTCGTGCATCTTTTTCCGAAGGCGAAGACGCTGCCTTTTCCCCGCGCTTCTGAACCCCATTCCCCTGCCTTGTCTGACTTTTTTTTTTTAATAAGTGATGCTGAATCTCTTAGATCACGGTATCAACCCTTCCTGGGTCTGCTGATCACCGCCAGTCCCTCATACTTCCCTTCCCCCCAAGGTACAGACGGACATTTTCCCCTGTGTGCCTTTACCCGTTGCTTTTTACTTATCCAACTGGAATGCCCAGAAAGGTAGTTCTGAACATTTTCCTCTGTTGTTTCGTGAGAGAGGGGTGCATACGCGTATATCGGGGGAGACAACGTTCCTCAGTCGCCTTCGGTCGCACCATGTTTTCCTTTTTTTTCCCTCAGATCTTATATGAGAATCAGCTTTTTGCGACCATGCAGGCCTGTGCTTTCCTGAAAGCCGGCCTTTCCCGCTCCTCCCCGCCCCCCCCTCCGTGAGGTCCCTGGCGACCTGCTTTCAAGGCTTAGGGCCCCACCTGCTGTATTTTGAGGAGAGGTAGCTGCGCAGAGATCTTGCTTCTTGAGAGCATCAGGCTATAACACCTCTAGCAGACGCTTTTAGTTGACACACACAAAACCTTTGTTATGCGGGTTTAGAGAAACTTCTTCCCCCCTTCGAATCAATCGGTTCACAGGGAAGTTTTCTTCTCTGCTCATCCCGAGCCGTGATCGAGCTCCTCCCGGCGCTGCAGGACAATTTTCTCAGGACGTTCCCCCTGTCCCCTCTTGCGTGCCTTTTTTTTGAATCTCTTTTTAGATTTTACCCGTAGTCATCCGAGCGGTGCCTCAGATATGCCAACCCCTCACACGGAACGCGTCTCCTTTCCTTAATTTCGGACCTTACTTTACGTTTCCCAGACTGGGGCATCTCCCCGCTGACGAAGAGGCACCCCCAAAAAGTTGATTTTCACGGTTTCAGGTGACGCTTTCTACCTGACTCTCCCCCTTTTTTTGATATTCCGGCCCTTCCCCAAATTCCCTTTTGAATTTAACAAAACTGGTCTCCCCTCCTCTTACACCCTTTTTGCTGGCAGGGACCCCTCTGGACCATACCAGTATTCTCGTGGAGGGATCTCCCCATGATAAGAGTGGGTCGCTCCTGAAAAGTCACAGATCCTTCCCCCCAACTAGTTACGGATGCTATCTGTTTTACAAATAGCGGATGTCTAGGTGATTCGAGGATTCTTTGGTGTGATGCTCAATGGTTCTTCCGACGGCGTCGTCTTTGAACGCTTCGACTACTTCCCCTCCATTCGCGCCTCAATCCCGGCTCCTTTCGTCTTTCATCATGTTTCCCTCCGGAAGACGATTCCCCCGATTAACTTCGATCAGAACCGAAGACCTGGTGCATCCTGTGACCCCCTTTTCTCCAGGGTGGTACGCCCGCGGACGATCCTTTTTCGGGTTTCCCTTTTTTCGGTCCTTTAGCTGAATAATGCCTTTCTTCGTTCTCTCTAGTCGTCAGATGCAGGGTCATCTTTCTCGAGTGATGGAGCCGGAAGGATCTGGTCTGCTACTTGTCTTGGGCGTTGAAGACAGGAGGCCTCGTCTGAATCTATTCCTTTCTCCGACCGCCGCAGGTACTACGATAGCCCTAAGCCCCCTTTTCTCGAGTTTTAAACAGAAGGACCAATCCCGTATTAGAACTATTCCTTCCCCTCACATTCCCTGGGGAAAAGCTACTCATCGAGATAGTCGTCCTTCTCTTGCGGATCCAAGATTAAGACCCTTCTTCCGTGGTGTACCGAGACTTCCACCGCCCAGCCCTCATCTGAATGATTCATTTAGGTACCCCAGAAGAGAGACGAATATAAGAATAATGCTTTCCTTCCGACCTTTTCGCCAGAGACGAAAGTTCTTTTTTTTTTTCCTCGCTCCCCCCTTCCTTTTATCTATCCGGGATGCGCGTCTCGATCTACTTACGTCTCTTTTGAGCACGTACCCTTATGGGCCTTTGTATATTCTTGACGTTAACCTTCTCCCTTCGTCGGCCCGGCGCCTGTTGAGCAGGCCGATGCCCTCGCGCTTTCGATTGCGTCTTCGCGAATCGACTTTTTGTGAGCATCCGGAGAGCATTTCTTTCCTATCGTTTTCGTGACGGTGCTCTGCGCAGCTACATCGCTTTTTACTTCCCCTCTCTTTTTCAACTCTTTTTTTGAAGCCTAAACCCGACCCCATCCTTAATTGAGAGATATTTTCGTCTCCTTTCTCCTTACCTTCGGCGAGTTTCTCTTTCTAGAAGGGAAGTAAGAAAACGAGACTTCCTCTCCGAACGCGAGCACCGTCACTTAGGCGGAGCCGCATCGAAATTCCCTCACTTTCTGCGGCCAAACGACTTTTCCTATGCTGAGAAGATACGCAGATCTCATCCAGCCCTCGCTGCATGCTCCGTTGGACCGCAATATTAGCTTTAGTTTTTTTCAGAATTACCTTAGGCCAATCTGTAGTGGAGACTCCTTTCTTTCCACCGATTAGTCTCCTACCCCCGCTGCGGCCCTGAGTGCTAGATGAATCTGGCGCTCCACGGCGCACACGGAAGTTGTCCTTCGCAGGATTCTGATTCTAGATCTTGGTCTTCTTTTATCGGCTCGTGCTTTTCTCGCGGTGGGCAAATTACTCTCCCAACAAACTTTGTTTTTTAAGCGTGTATAGACGTACAGATCGTGCCTCGATCTTTCCCCCCTCGAAAAATTGCAACTTTTCGTGTTCTTTTTGGCCGCACGCGGGTACTCTGTAGGTAAGTCGGACCGCCTACCCACTATAAATTCCTCGTCCCGAGCGGATCATGCTGTCGTGCCCCTACAAGGCTTTCATCTTTTAATTTCTCCTGGGGGGGTCTTTTTTGGTAATGTTTCCGCGGTCTCCCCTGCATCCAGCAAGACCATTAGAACTAGAGCTCTACATGAGAAATCAGCCGCTCGAGTGTCCTCTTGATTTACCTCTCGCCTTCCACCTCCTCCGAGGTGCCCTCCCTTCCAAGGTCCACCTTGATAGCATCTGTTGTCAAATGGCTGCGGTTCTTACCTTCGTGCTTTTTTGTGTTCAGAAAGTTCTCTTTTTCATTTTTTTCGAGCGGAATAATGGGTAGTGACCCTCCAGCCCTCTAGGATTGATGAGACGAATTTCCCTTATCTTATTAGATCCGCGACGCTCCCCCTTGAGCTGTTCCCTTTTCCAAATTTCCCCTCCACTTTGTCTTTTCCGCTCTTTCGCCACTCCATTTCGATTCTTTTTCAAGCGATTGGACCGTCAGTGAAATGAGGACTCCTCTTCGAGCACCCCCCTTCGGCTTTGTCTGTCAGCCCTGCTCCTCGTCATCTCCGGTGTCCGGAGCACAGTTTTTGTATTTGATCAACGCATTTCTTCCTTCCAAGTGCCTATTTTTGTCGCTTTCCTTTGATTAAAAGGAACCCCCTCCCCAACGTTGTGCTGTCATCCCTGCGTTTTCCACGCCACCCTTGGGCCCACTAAAGCACTTCGAAATTAATATTTTACACCTTCTTTCCTTCTGTTCGATGCATCGTTCCCCGGATCGGCATATTTCGCGGTGGCGCCCCTAAATCGCTGCGAACCCCCCCCCCAAACCAAGACAAACGACCTTTCCTTTTCTTCTCCTGGCCCCCCCCGCCGGGATCTTTAGATCCTTTTCTATGTCATCCCTTCGCCGTGGGGCGACTCAGATCCGATTTTGTTAAGGGTCAACGTTTACGCGTCATAAAATCCGCTTTCCAACCATCCGCTTTCGATCGGCGGTCTTTATCTTGATGCCTAGATATCCCCGTCGTCTCCATTCCCGAGCGAGCTTACTCCAATGATCAGAAGTGTTAAATCACTTTGAAATCTTCTCTCCCGCCCGTGACTTTTTCACCTTCCCGGCTTCACGCGCTCCGTCTGACGGTTTCAGCTCTCTCGTTTCACATTCAAGTGGATGACGACACTTCCAGGTTGATTCACCCCGGTGGCGATACTCACAGATATAGTCGTATCCTTCTTACTTCATTCTTCCCGTCCTTTACCGACCTTCAACTTTCCTTCCCTCGGGCGTAGGATCGGGGTTTGACCTTCACCTCTTTCCAATGCAGGCCGGTGGCCTCTCCAATTCCCCGAAGGCGTTTACCGATGCTCCTTCTCTATTTTTTCCTCGTTGATCCCCCTACGCACCCCTCCCTGGATGATGAAGAAAATGCCGGCACTTTTTTTTCAGTTTTGATTTCCTCTGTGTACTGCCCTTTGTCGTCGGGACCTAGCCCAGATTTATCGGTCGTGATAACCCAGACGAGAAGCCTTCGAACCCCCCCCAAAACCCCAAATCAACACCAACAAAAAAAACAACCCCAATTCGAACCAACAACCACCCAAACAACCCCCAAACCCCACAACAACCCACCGCCCCCCCCCCACCAACACACCCACTCCCCCCAAAGTCCCCCCCCCCCGATTCTTCTTTTTCTTTACTGTGATTTTTAACCCGCCCCATCCCCCCAATAATTGAGAGACTAGCCCAGTCTCACTTTTTAAGTCCTGCACTGGGACATTTTTAACTTTAAGTCTTTCCCTTGGCTTCTGAGTACTTTCGACTCTACAAGCTTCCTCCTTCGGTCACAGCTTCCCAGCCTACAGTCTTACTCCCTTTAATCTCCGGCTGAACCTGCGCCACTTGAGCACACAATGACGACTCTCTCTCCCCTCCCGTGCCCCAAACCGCTAGAACATGTCGATTCATCTTTAGTATGCAGACAACTGCGATTGTTCGGTCTCTTATCCTCCCTGGTCTCTTCTGCTAGCGGCCCCAGGCGAAGACGCGTCCCATCTTTTTCCCCCTCTAAGATAAATTCCCCCCGTCTCCCCGGTTCCCTCGTCCTTAACCCCCCCAAACACACCTCTTCCCCTGACAACATTTCCCTTTCCTTCGACCGTCAGCGGAATGAACGCCGGATGCTTCTTGCTTTGTTTGTCCCTTTCCTTGATCGACCTCCCCTTCATTACAGGTGTTTTGTGCGGGGTTTTTTGAGCCTCTGAGTTCGCTGGTTTTTTTTTGCCCCATTGGCGCCTTCGTTCCTCGCAGGCTCATGATTCGCGTCCCTTCTCCCATTCCTTTACGCCGAGCGACATCCTTGTTTCCACCATCCATAGCAAAACGATTCCTTGATATTCTTGCTGGGCAGGGCACTCGAAAAGACGATCGTTTTGCCACAGCGCTTTCCTCCATTCGTGGCTGAAGTTTCCCTTCTTAACCAAAGTGCAGACAGACAGCTCCCCGATGTTTATATCTACTCCTCCTTAATCCCTTTTTTTTTGTTGATCTGATCCCTCTTATATGGCTTAGTTCAGATTTTTGACGGGCCCCACTGGATGTTTTCGCGATGCGCTGTCGTGAAACCCCGCCCCTCTCGTTGCGAAGTTAGTGGCTCTGAGCCCGATCAGGCAATTCGTTTCTTCTTTTTGTCACCGTCCGTTACTTTTTCATAGTCCCTTGAGATACCAGTTCCTCGTGAAGTACCCTCCCTAGCACTTCTGACTTTTTTCTCTAACGGCCCCATTTCTTTTTTTCAAAACCCAACCCTTTCGATAAACCTGGAAGGATTCGAACTGACTCTTCTCGCTGTTTTTCAAAAGTACCCAACATCTGGCCGCTCTTTTCTTAAGTCGCTGACTCGGTGCCCCTTTTTCTATCGTTGCGTGTTTGGTGACCCAATCTCTTTAAGGGGCGCCCTCCTAAGAGGCGGAGTTCCCTGGCCCAATATGCAAGATAGAGCTGGTCTCTCTCTCATCCCAGCGGCGAATGATCCGTCCCAACGAAGTTTAGTAGGTGCGCGCATACCCCCTCCGCGTCTACTCATCGTTGTTCTCTCTTTGGCATGAGGTCCCCAGCGCTCGGGGCTGGGCGAACTTTTCGCGCCAGTTACATTCGGGCTACCTGCTGGAAGCTGTATTTGGGGCTCTTTTTCCGTCCTACATAGGGCGGGTCTTGCTACTTAGCGCCGGAGAGTACTTCTCCTTCCCCGGTCATTGCCCATGCCTGAAAATTAAACGTCTGAGAAGAATTCTTTATTTGTTTGTAAGAGCCAGCAAGCTTAACCCCCGAGAGGTAGGGGCCCCCCCTTCGCGTCGGTGATCGATCTTTCAATCCTGTGCATCATTTTTTCCTCCTACTGACCAGACGCAGTGTGTACCTGAGACTCGCCCGCAACACCCTTTCCTTTCCTTTTTCTTCTTTCATAATCAGTTACTTGAGGGTTTTTTTCCGCTAGATCCTTCCCTTATCACATCGAGCTGCGTGCGGAACAGCAGTCACGCCTTTTCCAATTGCAGAAAATCACTACGGCCATTTTACAGAGGGTACAAAGATCCGTACTCCCCGGCCCTCCAGTCTTCTGTTCTGATGTGCCCGCCCCTTGAAAGAGACCGGTGGCATCCTCCTTATAGTTTTATTGGATCGTACGTGGTATAAGCGCCTTGCTTTTTGTCATCCCTTTATCCGCCCCCCTGAAGATATCTGCGATCAGCAAACTTCCTCTTCGCGTGCCGGGAGATTGTACTTCCCTCCCGCCCTCAACCCATAACGGTTGTTAAACCTGAGATTTCCCTTAGAGTAGACAAATTCTTCTCTGATCTTTTCGTAGCCGCCCCTCTCTCCCTTCGCTTTCCGATAACCCTTTCGCAGATGTTTTTTTCAATTTTCCTGGATTTTATTTCGCGTAAACCGTCAACCACTTGAATTAAACTTCACGCGCGTGCCAAGGCTCAGTTGATTCCACCCCTCTTCACCCTCTCCAGAGAAATTCTCTTGCACGTTCATTAGAACTTCAACGTGATCCTATTCGTTTGTTGTTTTTTGACCTTCTCTTCCGCTGTCTCTTCTCCCCCTGTCATCAGAGCCGGTTCCCTGTTATGCATCAAACCGCTGACACCGGTGTGGCGAGATTTCTTTTTCGAATGTTTACGTGGTCCCCTACGGTTGCTCTTTAACATTTTTGCGAGGCACACCCCTGTTTGCATTTTTTCCGGTTTTTATCTTTCCGGAGACCTTACTTTTCCATGCTCCAGGTAAGTGCAGGAACAGTTGTTTTTACTTCTACACACCCCTGGGCGTCGCTTACACTAGATGGTGGTTCAGCATTGGGCGAGGACAATCACGGTATCCGCACTAGGAGGATGTACCGGGTCGTGTCCCTCCCCGTTTTATAATTCCCAAGCTTTACCGTAACTCTAAACGTTGCCCCGAGCGGGCCAAGAATCTCTGGAAGTTTTTACTTAGCATTTTCCGTTCCCTCAAATGTCCTCCACTTCTCGTTCTCCTGACCATGCATAGACCCGATCTTCTCTACCTCAGCGCCTATTGCGCTCAGCCTCCGATTCTTCGACATCCTACCCTTCTCTCCGACTTCCTTTAGCGGCAAGCATTGGATCACCCCCCTTCTCCAGGGGCCGCTCCCCAAGACGGAGATTTTACTCCTTCCTGGCGATAATATTCGGTATGCTGCTCGAATTCGCAGAGGAAGAGGATCTTCGCTTGCGCGTCCTCCTGGATTTTAGGGCTAGAGTTTCTCCTCTTTGTTCTAATGGCCCTAATTCTGCGTCATGACCAAGTGAACAGCTTTATACGGACCGCAGGATCCCCCGCTCGGGCTAAAGATTCCACGTTTATCTTGCCTTCGGAGACGCAAAATACATCTAGCCCGCGTGACAAACCTCCACCTTCTTTTGTGCAAGGTTGCACATCGATAGTGCTTCCCTGATATGGTAGGCGTTCACGTCTCTCAAACTCTCTCTTTGTATGCGTCGGCCATTTGCCACCGCTCCATCATCCCATCGAGAATGAATTTCGGACAAGCCGCTAGTAAGAATGGAATAAGACATCGCTTTTCCTAGTCCGTGCGGGTGGTGGTGGGATGACGCGCCCTAGTTAACGAGACGAGCAAGCCGCTCTTGAAGCAGAGATTTCGGACGACCTCGATCTTTCCGCCCTCTACAGTCCTAAGGGTTATTTCTATTGACACTCCGGCGAGATGATTTTAACCCGGATCTGGAGGCTTGTATTCGGCGGTTGTTGTCTCTCTCCCTAACCTTTGACTTTTAGTTTGGCTCCGTTCGTCCGATTAGGGCCGTCTCCGAAGGGCGTGACGTTTATTACTTAGGCTGAGATTAAATAGAGGGTTTCGTCCGCCGATGATTTTCCCCTCGCCAATCCGGCAGCTCCGTTCTACCCCCCCCCTTAAGTTT
>Ga0179591_1252023_pt1 | contig 19384 bp, 11 predicted proteins | sample CZOMad2_1_08_16f_FD_182891 | JGI IMG/M metagenome (GOLD analysis project Ga0179591, IMG submission 182891) | Vadose zone soil fungal communities from Angelo Coast Range Reserve, California, USA - CZOMad2_1_08_16fungal (PacBio error correction) | ecosystem: Environmental > Terrestrial > Soil >... | reverse complement strand
GCCCGGCAATTTCTGTTTTTTTTTCCCCCCTGCTCGGTCCGGGAGAGACCTCTATGTCTTGGAGTTTGGTGTTTCAAGTTTAGCGGGGTACCCCGACCGGACTCCCCTCCTTTTGAGGGAGGTCCCCCCTCTTTTTCCCGGATGATTGGCCGGTTCGCGTCCGTTGCCCTCCATTAGGGCTCTAAGGTTTTCCTTTCCTCCGGTCACAACGCTCCCGTAGAATCTGCGAACTGAACCCGTGCGTAAGTTTCGTTTCATTCGTAAGACCCCCGACGTCCCCTTCAACGGACCCCCATGTCGGTATTTCTCATGGCGACGCGACCCCGGCTCTGCTAATGAAAGACCCACTCTTTTTCTTGTCGTATCTTTCACGGATTTCCGCCCCGTCCTCCCCCCCATTTCCGCGGGTGAGGCGATGGGGACGCCCCACGACAGTCAAATGGAAAAGATCCAACTTACTTCCTTCCCCCAGTGATTCTCCTGGAACTTCAAAGACGTAGCAGATTGATGGTTCCTCCAGAAGGAACCATGGCTTTTTTCTCCTCACCGGTGGCGGTGAACGTTCCCAATTCAGGCGTGCACCACCTGGACACCAGCAAACCCTCTGTCGTCACCTCCTTTTCTTCTCTGTGTCTTTCTGAGAAGGTTAGAGGTGTTTCAATTCCAGGATTTTAGTGAGTTCCCCCTATGGTGAATTTTGTGAGCTCTGCTGACCTGGTTTAGAATGTGGTTTAGCCATCCAGTTCCAATAGTTCCACTTTCCGGTTCGAAGCTGTCTCTTCGCTCTTCCCCACACATCTGGATTCTCCGACGTGCAATCCTTTTCACAGCAGCTAGGTTTGAAGCCTTTCCCTCTCCTCCCGAAAAAACGAGTATTTTTTGTCAGGGTCGTGAGAAGCCCTAATTTTTTTCCCCTTTGTGTGCGGTGAGTGCCCGAGACGGACTTTTAAAAGGAACCATAAGTGATAAGTTCCCCTCCCATTTTCTTAAAGCGAGTTCCCGGTGTCCGCGGAGGGAGTCGTATTCCTTAGACTTTCGTTGGCTTCCAGGCTACCAGACCACACTACCTTTTCCCCCCTACGGCTAGTCTTCTATCCAACTAGACTAAGACGATAAAGACGCCCTTTCCTGTCTTGACCGATTCGCCCAGACCAGCTTCACCGGATGGACTCCACTTTTTTCGTATGAGATAGGAGCGTGTACCCCGCTGTCTTCTTGTGCGGGTCGTAGGCTTTCCATAGAAGTGCCTCCATTCTCCGTCTTTATCTTCTCTCCAGGCGGACGGCTTGACCAAGGAGTAGGAAATAACCTTTCTTTCGCCTTTGTTTGAAAGGCTTCGGTCTTTCCCTGATGGTTCCGGCGGGAGCATGAATAGGCCCCCCTTTTTCTAAGGCCCCCAAGAAAAAACGGACGTTTGCCTTGGTGGACCAGCCGTTGTCCCCAGTCCTGGGAGGGGGGGCTACCACCCAAGGACGTTTATCTTTTTCCTCTTGTCCGGCGAGTCCTTTTTTTTCTCCCCCCCCTCGGAACACCGTCCCTTCCCTCCCTTTCAGCTGGCCTTCTGCCCCCTATTCTCTGCGTTCTTGTGGCCCCAGCTCCGTTTGGGGGTTCGTCTATGTCCGGGACCGGCTATTACGACGTTAGTGCGCTTCGTTCCGAGGGGAGGAGACTGCGCTTCCCCTTAAAAGGAAACTTGACTGTCTTTTTTCTTCCGCCTTTGGAGTCGATCGCTATTTTTTCCGACGGCGTTTTCCTCGTCTCTTCCCCCCTGATGAGGGTTACCTGAGCTGATCGCCAACTCATGGAAATCCTTTTTGCGGAGTCTCCCTTCCTTTCTGATTTAGTAGATTATTCCGACCCCCTTCCTTCGACTGTTCACGCACTTCTTCTTTTGTCTAGGCAAGCTGTAGGTCGGTTTAGTTCTTCAGCCTTATTTCCCGGTTGCGTGGGTTCCCTGACCGGCTGAGAAAAATCCTGGTTTTTTCACGGGCTTGGAGAAGTAGTCTTCTCTGTAAACCATTCCTACCACGGCTAGGCACAGGGTTTTCCTGGCTCTGAGAAGGCGGCTCCCCAGACGGCGGCTTCCCCCCTCCCACTTGATTTCCAGTCTCCCTTCTTATCATGAGTTGAAGAATCAGGTCTCGCTCCTCCCTAGTTCGCTGAGGAGTTCCCCACAATCCCCTTTTTCTCCCCCCGCTCAAAGGAAAGCGCCTACCCCTCCACTTTGAGACGCTATCCTGTTGATTTCTCTCCCTGCTTGGCTCCGTGCAGATAGGCATGCTGGGTCTCGCTTGAGAGAGTTCACTTCTTTTCAACTATATGATATTGGCTCTCCGTCTGAGCCTCTCTTGCAAAATTTCCCTTTTTTTTCTCCGTCCTCAGACTGCTGACCCTATTCTTCCCAAGTCCTCCGTCTCCGCCTCCCATCTTGATAGAGTGGGCCCTTTTTTTACTAGTAATCATGGGGTTTCCTGCTATTAACTCAATTCGTCACTCGATTTCCCTCCTCCCGACCCCTGAAAATTCGGGCTGGCCTATTCTTTGTCGGGTCCCTCTGGAACTAACCAGTTTCCGATTTTTCTCACAAAAGGTCGGCTTCTTTTCCCAGGAATTTGCTCCTATTTGCTACTTTTTTTCATTGGCACTGGAAAGATCCCACGCCTCCCCAAAACGGGTCCAGGAAGATTCCTCTTGACACTATTCCCTAAAATGAAAGTCCCGGGCCCCGGTTCCCTCCCCTCCCTTCGATTTTTTCTTTTTTTTTTTATTACGTGAAAAGAAGACGCGTCTGTTCCTCCTTTCCCGCCAGGATTAATGGTCTTAGTTTCCCCATTCCCCGTCTAAGAAGTTGTTTCCTGCTTTCGGACTCAAATGAAATTACTTCCCAGCTTTCCGTCAATGCCAGAAGGCTTGTCCCCCCCCCCGCCTTACAGACCGTTCTACGTCTCCCCGCGCGTTCGCGAGGATGGGTACCTACTTCCCCCTCCCTAGCTTGGTCTTCCCTGGAATGTTGACCCCCCCCTCACTCCACCAGTCACCGTCCTACCCCGCCCTTCTCCGGCTGGGGTCAATAGTCCTTCAACTTTCCTCCTTTGCCGGACGGGTGTCCCCTTAACGCCTGGAAATCCGCCTGCACCCCTACCCCCCCGGTTTTGATCGCGGTTAGGTTCTTGGTACCCCCGTATCGGGCGGTGGTTTTGTCAGGTTTCGCCCCTTTGGGAAATAGTCAGGGTCCCACATTTTGGGTTTCCTTCGGAGGCTCTGACCCTAGGCGGTTGCGTGCTGCCCGTATTCTTTTCCTCCCCCGTAGCGGCCTGGAAGGAGATGTGACCTCCCCCTTGTGTGATTTTCCTATACCCGGCCTCCAGAGCCCCGAGAATTTTCCTGTTGTCCGTATTTTTTTTCTGTTGGATAGCAGGCGGGGGGCGCCAGGTCCTCGGGGGGAGACCCTCGAATGTCGGCCTGAAGGATTTACCTTCCTATGCCCCTTGTCACTAGAGTTTCAGTGCTGGCAGTTGCGTTCTTCCGGTTTTTTTCCTATTCTGCTTTGGAAAAAAAAACAACCCCCCCATTTCCCCTCCTCTTTAACCCCGTGGAGAGGATTTACCCTTGGGTTTTTTTTGCACCTTTTGGTTTCTCTTTCCCATTCAACTTTCTTGGCAGTCCCCCCAGGTCCCCCCCCCTTTCCCGTGCCACCCCAAAGGGGATCCGACCATTGCCCCTCGTTTGTTTTCCCCCCTTGGAGTTGGTGGTGGGGCCTTTACCTCTCCCTCCTACGCCCAGCAAGAACTCTTCGTCCCCAGAGCCCGCCGTCTACCACATTAGAAGAGCGCGTTTCCCCGGCGGCTCTCGACACACACTGATCGAGAATTTTTCCCGCCACAGACGAAAAAATTAACTTCTAGAATTTTTTTCTCGTCATCAAACCTGCACCGTGTCTTGCTTTCTCCCTATTCTCGGGCCCTGATAAGTCCGGGCAAGTTCTTCTGCCAGTCTTTTAAGGACAGCCCTCCCCCTTCCCCAAACCCGTGGAAGAATGAAGCGCTCCCCTGGAGTATCCGTACTTTTCACCCCCACTTCTGCCCCTTAGGTTTAGCCCACGACGACTTTTCCAACTCCGTTCCCTGAACCGTTTTCCTGTTTCCCTTCTTTTGGCAAGGAGTTATGTTTGGAAAACCATAAGTCCCAACCCCTCTCCGGTTTTTGGGGGACTATTTTACCAAACCCTCGGCCTCCAAGAGAGTTGGGGGTCGCCTTTGATTTTATTTTTTGGCCTTTCCAGGCCCTTCTCCGGCAAAAGTTTCTCCCTTGAGCCCTGGTTAAAAGATTCGTCTTTCCGATCCAATCTCTCCCCCCCTTCTTTGTCAAATTTCATAGGCCCCAAGCGGAGGCTCTCCCGAAGGATTAATTTGGTAGCCTTGTCATTTAAGGTAGTCACCTTTCCTGCCCCCTGAACTCGGGCGGAGAGTTCGTTTGACGCAGGGTAAAGTCCGACGGCAGTTCACCCCTCTATACGTCGTGCAGATGAGATTCCATTCATCCCCTTATAAGAAGACTCGGCCTCCTTTTTATAGGAATGTAAGGCATAGTGTTTGCTTCCCTTTTTCCCCGATCGCTGGTGGAAAAACGTTGCTTTTTTTATTTTGCCGTGTGCTCTGGTCCTTGGCCAGGTTGCAGAAATTTATTCGATCGGGTAGTGTTACGGGACAGCCGGTTACGACGGGGTGCCCGAATCCCCTTTTTTACCTTTGCCTTTTACAAATCCGCGCTTTTGACCCCGAATGTAAGGGTGTAGGGCCTTAAGATTTTCCTCTCGATCTGTCGCACCGCCTGTAAAACCCCTGGTCCAAAAGGACTAGGTGCCCCCATGAACCATTGGCCTCCTGCCCCTCCTTTTTTTTCCTCCTCTGGATTCCGAGATTATAGGGCGTCCCTCTTTTGACTTTATCCGGAAAGTAGTCAGTTCCTTTTCCCTAGGGTTCCAACGCGTCACACCCCCCCTACCTTGAGGTCTTGATTGAACGTGAAACTATAAGCCTTTCCGGGCTCTCCATCCTATAGAAATAGGACTCATCTCCTTCTACCGTGTAGAGTACTGAGCTTTTAAGAGCCTTTGATCTCCGCCTGGTGGCTCAGCTCCCCAACGCCCTACGCTCGTTCAAGTGACGTTTTACCCCGCTAAGGACTTTCCTCAATGGCTCGTACTTGGATGAGAGCATTGTTTCCCTCCAGATTTTCACAGTGAAATGAGAAAAGAGCCCTGACCCTTCCCCCTCTTTTTTTCGTGATGAGACGCTCCCCTACGCCCTTCTCTCCCGCCTGTAATAAAACCTCTGTGGTTTTTCTTCGAAGAGTATCAACAGCCAAGAGGCATCCGTTCCTCTACCCTCCCCCTGTTTGAACCTCCAGGTCCACTACCCTTCCTTCTTTTCGTTCCTGTCCACAAATGGAGAGCGTCCTTTTCCGCCTCCTACCACTTCGGTAAGTTTTTTGCTATTTCCTTTTTCCTTTTCGTGACCGAATCGTGTAACTAGTGATTTGTAATCTAAGAAACCACCGTTCTCCACCTCAGTCGGGTATATAAAAGATGTTTCCTTTTCCCCCCATTACCGAACCGCTTCATTAGAAATGTTCTCTAACTCGTGGCCTACTCCCCTCAATCCACCGTACACTGAGTGCCAAGAACCTCTCCAGAAACCCCCCTAATGAGGGGCAAAACGTCCTTTCTCATGACCCTAGCCCTGTGCCCCCGTACACTAAAGGGCGTACGTTCCAGTTGCTCACACCGTCTAAGCATCCCCCTGTCAAGAAGACCGACTCCCCTTTTTTGATAAGTGTAATCCCCGCCTTTAGGACTTGGTCCCCCCACTCTGTCAGAATAAGGTTTTGATTGTTCTCCGATAAAAATACTTTCCTCCTCTTCTCTTTACGACCGAGATCCTGGCCGCCTCCATTTCTTAAAACCCTCAATTTTTTTTTGTGTTCGCTGTACTGGAAGACGTCGCGCCCGTTCCTCTTGTGAGAGGAAGATCCCTGACCTTCTTTTCCCCCCCTACGCTGGCCGCCCCCGCACCGCCCGCAATTTTAAAATAGAATCTGCCTTGCCCCTCTTGTCTTTTGCCCCCAAAAAAGTACCTGCTTTCATCGCCTAGGTGGCTTTCCCTTTCTCCAGGTACACTCAGCTCCCTGCTCGGGTATAGCCATGAATCAGTTGAGAAAACCCTAGTTTCCCTTTTTTCCCCGCCTTAGAAGCAAAAGGGACCCCCCTCCGTCAGACCAAGTGAATGTTTTCCTCGACCCCCTTCTTTTTACCGACGATTCAGGCCCTTAATCTCGACTGCCTCTCCCCGAGTTCAGTTGTCTATCCCTCATGTAAAAGAGCACTACCCCCCACCCTCTAAGTTTGGGGTGGGTGACTTGCTGTTCTCCTGTCAGAAGAACATCCTTTTGCGAGCCCCTATTTTCCCTTTTTAACTGTAGTATCAGCCCGCTTTGTTCCCCCTCTCCTAGGAAAGTCATTCCTACTGCCTCTTCAAACTCCTTCGGTATGTCTTGTTAATGTTAAACCGGCGAGGTTGCGTGGTAGCCGACCCCGTCCCCGAGATTTTTACCCACCCTCCTTCTCTTTTCGCTGGTTGACAAAGTTACCCTTAGAACCGAAAAGACCCCTCCTCTACCTGTGCTCGGCGTTTGATCTGGTGAGAAGGGGGGCTTGCGCTTCTTAAGGTTGAAAACCCGTATACCTCCTTTTGGCTTTTTGTCAAACCCCGAGGTGCTTCAGTTAGGGTTCTTCCTGATCCGAGTTCGAGTGTGGTTGTTTTTTAGTGGAATTATAGCCGGTCTCTTTCCCCCCCAGGAAATCAGGCCGCCCCCTCGGAAGCCCCTCTGTCCCACCCACCACACCTCTTTATCTCACCCAAGTATTTTTTTTCAGAAAAACTGTTTCCTTTATTCCACGACCCGGGAAATCAATCGACAAACGGTTCAGGACCTTGTGACGTTACGACGTTCTTCCCCTTTTACCTTCCTCACTGTGGGCTTTTCTTCTTTTTTTTAGAACCTTCTAAATGATAGCCTTTTGACACGGTGCTGTTAACACCTTTCCAATCTCGTTGATGCTTTTTCCCCTTCCCTCACCCGACAACATTAAAGAAAAGGACCAGCTATCTTCCTCCATAGGGAGGCCTTTACTTTTTCGTTGAAACCTCGACAACCCCCCCTCCCATCCTCTTCAGGCGCTCCTCCGATAGGAAAGAGCTGTTCCCTCTCCTGCTGTAATATACTCTTTTCCTTGTGTTGAGATCCGATGAGCATTCCCCCCAGTCACGCTCTGTCCCAGCTTATTTCCTGATCTCGAAGAGGATTGAGTTTGCCTTTTAAGGTTGCCCTGAAAACTCACGAAAGCCTGCTTCCCTTTCCGGTCGGGTATTTTGGTTTCGTTTGATTTTTCTAAGGGAAAGATACACCGCTGATCTTTAGTTTCTTCACACGGCTCTTCCCCCCAGATCTCAGTGCCAGGCGTCGCACCAACGCTACTACATTCTCCCAGTTTGTCAAGAGTCCTTCTTCCCAAGACGACGGAGAACTTAACCACCCCCCTGTAAGGAGGCCACTGTATGGTCAAGCCAGACTGAACCCTGAGGGGAATGTCCGTAATACCCCACTACTTTTCTCCTTTAGATTCAGGACTGTTTTTCTCATCTCACTTCCACAAGCTGTTCGCGGTCCGGTCTTGTAAGAAAGCCCCTTCACATTGAACCCCGAGAAAGCTAGACCCTAAATTATATTCTCCAGGAAACCCTCAGGTCCCTGAAGTAGCGGTCCTGCAGTCCTTATACAACCCGATCGGATTTAATCTTGGCAGGTTGGACCCCCTGGGCCCATCCGTACCCTGCCACAACATCTGGCCACCGTCTGCCTCCCTTTTGTTAGGGTCGTCGCATGTCGCTTGGTCACCCAAGCAAGCCCTGTGTGAGTTTTTTGTAGCTTCGTGGGGAAGGTCTTCTACACACTAGAGGCCCGTTCTCCTTTTTCAATGGAGCTCCCCTTATGAATAGATGTCACTTCCTTCGTTGCAGCTGTTCTAGTCACCCCTCCTTGTTGTATAAGAACCTGCCCCTTTTCACTTCAGCTAGGTGGTCACTCCCCCTCCCCCCAACACGACTTGAGGCGCCGGAGAACAGGAAAGATTGCTTCTCCCCCCTTGAGGATGGTGCTTTCTCTTGTTGCTACTGGTTGACGTCTTGAAGGATGATCACCTGACACCCAGGGCTAATGTAGTAGCCCCTCCGCCTTCTAGTCCAGGTGTATCGGAGCGCAGGCGTTTTCCCCCCTAGTGCCTAGTGGAAACGGTTTCGATTCGAGCCTGCCCAAAATCTTCTTCTTCCTTTCTATAACCGGTCGGAAGGCTTTTCTTAGACGGGCTGTTTTTCTTTGAAATGCGTATCTCTCCCACGCTGGACCGTCGTCTCCCGGGGCCCCTTATTATAAGAGGCCTGACGGCTATTGTGATTCCCTGCGTCGTCATGAGACGGGAAGCATGATTGGTAGAGTATCCTTCCCCACAAGGAGCTGCTTTCTCGTGAAAGAACAAATGCTATAGGACCCCTGTTTTCAACTCCTGTTGAGTCCGCTTCCCAGAAGGTCCGGTATTTTCCTTTTCTAATCTGCGACTTCCGGTTTATCTCATGATTCACAAAACCACAATTCCTTGCGTCTTCCTTTCTGCGGTCGGCCCGCCTCCTCCTTTCCTTCGGACGGGTGGATACAAGCACAGTCCTTTTTTCCCCGACTTTTGATAGCCTCTTAAGTCTTTTTCTCCTCTGTCAACGTCGCCTCCATCCTATAAGGCCCGTCCCCCCTCCATCGGTCTCTTAAACAGTTAATGGTGGAAACCCCTCATTACGGGTTCTGATGTCTGCACGTCTATACGTCGGAGCTTTTCCCTTCTTTTTCTCCTTTTCAGGAGAACATGGATTCCCCCTGAAACCCTTATGTCCTTGTGTGAAGTAGATACTTGTCTAAATCCTCTCTTTTTTACTCCTTTTGGGGGTGCAAATAGTATAGAAAATGTTGCTTGTTTGCTACCCGGAGAAGATCTCTCCCCGCCCCCCATTGGGAGATTTACTTAGCGATAGCCCCGAGGCACTACCTCCTCCTAAGTCCCGGTTTTGTTTTTGATATTTAATTCTCTGAAGTTTAGGTCGGCCAGGATCGGCGTTGATTTTGGAAGAAGATGTGCCCCAGGAATGTAGGAAAGCTCTGCTTCCGATTTTCGTTTCTCCCGTGGTGACCTGCAGGCCCACTGCCGAGGCTGTTTTTTTTGAGCCTGGGGCCTGGTGGGACCACTTGAGAAGGGGCCGTTCAAGCTCATCTTTCTTTTCGTGAAATGCCGATTGTCGATCCGAGCCCCTACGGAGTGAGAAGGACCAAGTCTTCTTGTTCTCTTCTCTTAGCCCCAAGAGATAAGCCTACCGAAAGGCCCCGCGTTTCCCTCCCTCCTGTTTATGCCTGCCGGTCCCGGATGGACGATTTTCCCTACGTCGGCCTTCACTCTGTGCTATTTCACGTTCCCGCGAATCCTCAGTTTTTGGGCTCTAAGATTCGTCCTCTTTCGTACCAAACTCCTTTCCCTCCTCTTCCCGTCCGATGCATCTCCGGCTCCGACATGGACATCTTTTTATATCTCACTGGTTATTTGGGGTTTTTCCCTCTTACTTCCCCTTCTTTGTCCAGGCTGTGCCCCTCTTCGTCCATCTTAAGCCGTCCCTCTTGGGGCCGGACGTCCTCTTTGCAACCTCTTCATTTTCCCCTCCCCCTTGACCGATCGCCCCCTTTCTGATGGTCCCTTTCCTGGCTCTTACCTTTCCCCCCCTTATTTGACCGTGTCCAGTGTACCCTCCCAATCGCATACACCACCGCACTTCGGTTTCCCCGGATTATACTATGAAAACAGATCTTCCCCTTTCCTTACAAGTAATCCCGTCTTCTCCGCGGAGGATTTTCACCTTTTCGCCCTTAGGCGAAGAAGTCGGTCTACTCGCAGGCTCTTGTAGTATCACCTCAGCTCCCCTCATTGATGGGACAACCTTGTACTAAATTAATCGAAAATCCTGCGCCCCTCAACTGCCGACTTCTCCTTCCCCTTCTTTCTTACATATCGGTTTTTATCAAGGATAACTCTGCTCCGAAGACTTGCTGGGACGAAGAATGGACTACTCTTTTTTTATCCTGCCTCTAAAGGAAATCCTTTTAACCGCCTCCCACAGAATACCCCCTCCCTTCGCCTGATTTTTATCCTACCCCTGAAAAAAAGGCGCTCTTTCTCCTTACGGGTGTTCCCCCCACATACACGTACTTCGAAGGTCGCACCAGAACTTTTTCGCCCTTTTGAGGATAGCGTTAGGTCTTTATGTTTGACCCCCAGAGATGGGGACTTTTGTGGGGAGGACGATCGCCCTTGCGGACCAATACGTCACCTCTGTGGGTGTCTTGAGGATTTCTTGCTGAGAATTTCTCGTTGAAGAAAGATACCCGCGTCCCTCCCCCCCCCTTTAGCCCTTTGATCAAGTAGTCTTTCTATTCAGAACATGGTTGCTTCTACCCTCCTAAGAACCTATGAATTTTTTTTTCTCCAGGTGTGCTGTTCGGTAGTTCCCCCTTGGGTTCGCCGAGTTTCTTTCGAGCCAGTCCGACTAATTCTGAGACGGATGTTACCTAGGTTTCCCTTCTTTTTTTTTAGTGATGGCCGGTGCGTATTCTTATTTTTTTGCATGCGTGGCCACCACCCCAACCGCATTTGACCCCAACACTCTGTCAACTTGTCTCTTCTATCAATTGGGGTGGGTTCCTTTCCCTCTCCCTATTCTCTTTTATAATACTGTTTTTTTGTTGAAGTTGTTTTCAAGGTAAAAGGGCCAGGCCAACCCCCCAGTGATTCCGCCTAAACCTGGACATTATGAAAGGTGGTGGCCCCTGGGCGTTTTGTGTTTTTCCCGAGAAGGCACGGTGCCCACGCCAAAAGGAAAGCTTCCTCCTCTCCGAGTTCATCGCCTATTGCCTTCGCCGTTTCCCCCGTTTCTTCCTCTCTCCGGCCTGAGAGGAAGACTAACGCTCCTCTTCTCCCCTCAAGTGATAGAAATAACAGGACTTTTTCCTTCCCTATTAAGAGGCCCTTTACTTTGGCTCCGTAACGCAATCGTAATCCCCTTCAGGTAGCCCTTAATACACCATCTAAAAAACCCCCCCCCAGTGAATTAGCCGATTTCTCAGTCCCCCGTTCCTGGCCGCCTCCACCCCCTGGTCCCAGCCTGTGTTATTCCCCTACTACCCCGCACTATCCTAAACCCCTTCTGTTTATTTAGGTTGACACGGCTCCTCTTACACCCGTAGTAACCCCTCTCTCTGTTGATTAAGGTAACCCAATTGCCCGAATGCGTTTCGGATGTCTGGTGCTTTTGGTTTTCACCTTATGTGACGGTGTACCGGACCTTAATTGGAATTAGCCCCCAGTTCGCGCTCCCCCCCGGAACAATCCTTCGGCCCCCCAACTGCCCCACCGCACCCGGGCCGCCCCCCTTCTGCGCGCCCCCACCGGCCCTTCACCCTCCAAATATCCCCGTCCTTGGTTGTTCCCCGTCGAACCCCCTCCCCCATAAGATCCACCCCCCGTCGGGACGCGTCTTATCCACAAATTGACTTACCTCTAGACCCCCTCACCCAGTCCAGAAAAGTTACTGCGTACCACACTCCCCGCCCCGGAGGGTCTGATTTGAGTCCCCACCCTGTTTTGAAGAGTCCTCTTTTTAGCTGCCCGGTAATGCCTCTTTAAATTGGGGTTTCTTTGCCTGAAACATTAAAGAAGATGTTTCTACCCCTCTCTTAGTAGGCTTCTTCTTCCGTTCCCCGATAAGACTTTCCCGACTAGGGCCGAATTTATTATAGGTAGAGGTGACCTCTCCAATCACCCGGCGGTACCATTATTCTCCTGGAGTTTTTTTCCCCCCGGGCGATTGGCCAGTTACAACGGCTCTTCTCGGGGTCCACCCTTGGAAATGAAAAGCTCACCCTCCCCTGAAGGGATCCAGAGAGGATCGGTCATTAAGGCCGACCGTTTTTTGAGAATCCACCTTAACATCTGGGTGAGTTCCCTTCCCATTAGTTACCTCCCCTCTCGATCTCCTGAACCCGCTTCCGTTTGACCTAACGATCTCCCCTCATAGTGTGTTCCCTTTGACCCACCCCCCCAAATGGCAAACGGCCTAGTTTTAATTTCATCCCTCATAAGAACCGTCTGCTTTTCCATTTCTCCACCCTGAGTTCACCTGGAGCCTTCTTAGGGCCTACTGCAAGACTACGTTGCCCCTTTTTGTTAAAGAGCGGCTTTACCAGTCTGTTAGAGAACCAAATATAAGGAGAGTCGCTTTGAACGAAACAACTCTTCCCGGCCCGTGCGGATCCCTAAGCTTAGAACTACCGTTTCCTTAATGTTCCTTCTCTACCCTTTGGGGGAGAGCGTAGTGCGCTTTTAGTTGTTCCGATGATCTCGTCTGTTTCCCTTCCACCATCACGAACTTCTGGTCCCGCCCTCTAGAATTTTTTTCCTTACTTTACTCGTCAAGGTTGTATTTGAATTTGGATTCCCTGAATTTTTTTGTAAAACTGCACCTTCACATCATAGGAAGTTTCGGCCTTTAGTAGTTTTCAGTCGTAAACCTCCCGTTATACCTTCCTTTTAGATGCTTTTATAAAGACTCATCCTTTATTAATATTAAAGAAGAAGCTTTCCTCTTCCCAGAGTCGGTAAGTAGATTTTTCGTCCTAATAGAACTATAAGTACCATAATTCCCCGGTAGTATCCATTTTAGGTATTTCTTAGAACTGAGTCTCAACCCTCCCTTTCTTTCTTTCTCAGATGTGTCTCCCCCTCCCGAGAAAACACAACTCGGATAAATTGAGAAATAACCAGTCCCCTGCCAAGTTGAAGGGGAAATGAGCCATTGCCCCTCTTTATGGAAAGAAGATCCTCCATAGTCCTAGAAGATGCCTAAATCTTTTCAGGTAACCCCCGATCTTCTTTTGGCCCACCTTCCCAGGTCTTTGTATTCTTCAATCTTTACTTCTCTTTAGGTCTTTCTTTTCTAGCAGTCTACGCCTCAATTTACTCCGTCAGTTCCCCAACTAAAGATACTGTTTCTGCTGTCAAAGGAAAAGAGTCCCTTGGAAATCCCTCCCCATTTCCTCCCCTTTGATGGTCCGATATACTTAGTCCGAGGAGATAATCACGCCCCATTCGGTTTAGAAGCCCCACGTCCCACCTAAACATCTATTCTTCCCTGTATCTCAGACCCGGACGTAGAAGGGAGACTACCCCTCACTCAATGCATGAGGAAAATGACCCTGTCCTCCTAAGAAAAAGGTACCACCCTACGAACCGCTGCCTCCCCCCGCCCTCTCTTGTGGGCAGAATCTTCAGACCTCTGAAGACTTTTACCGAGGCGTTTCCCCCCCCCATGAGCCTGCATTGAAAGCTGAGATATAAAGTTGAGCGTCCTACAAAGAACTTGAATACTTCTCCCCCTCCTAACTGAGTTCGCTCTCGACCCTCCTGTCAGCTTTTAGTTAATGTTGCTCCATGCCCTACTCAGAAAATATAACCCCTAGAATTTTTTTCTGTCCCCTAAAGAAGCTTTTTGAGAGTGATTAGGAAAATGCCCGAGGTCCCTTTGGGACTTAGACGCTATGTTTTCCGAGGATCCTTCTCCATTCCCCATTGCACCGAGTATGTCTGTGAATGTTCATGCCACCTTCATGTACGTATGTTCCACAAACCGTCAACGAGAGTTTCCACCCTCTTTCTCTGGGTCTCCACGGCAACTCCCAACCCTCCCCCCTCTTTTGATCTACTCGGTAGGTACGTTTTTTCCAATTTTGATGGGAAAGGTTGCTACCTGCATATCTGCCGAGAACTTCTTGATTTTTTGACCAGTCCCCCCCGTGGCCAAGCTCCTACCCGGGTGACACAAAGCTAAAGGCCCGTTCGGACCGGAAGTGGAAAGCTGTCCTTGGTTGGACCACGGCCTTTCATAACCCTTATTCTTCCTACGGTCTTTCACATCCACCAAGTCCCGCAGTGAAAGATAGGGGTTTCTCCTCCGGAGCCCCCTTTTTCCACAGCCAGTGACTCCTTAGATTCCGGCCGTTTCGATTTTTTGACACAGTCCCCTTAAGGAATAATGGTTCTCCCCGGTCAGAACCCGTTACTGGCCCTCGTTTTCTAGAAGAAGGTCCACGAGGACTGCCTGTGTACCCTCCGTGCGACCCCTTTATGAATGATGGTGGCCCGAATTAAACTCTCAAATACCCCCCCCCAACTCACGTCCATTCCCTAGTGACCCGCATGGAGGATGGTTTGCGGTCGGTTTTTTTTTCCTCCCATCCCGAGGTAGAATTTTCGACGCTTACTTGGCCCCGCAGTATGGCCTGACATCTCTCTATTTTAATAAGCGTTTGTTCGCTCCTCTCCTCCCCCTGACCCCATACGTTTCCCCAGCGCCCCCAGAGACCGAATCGTCGAGCTCGCCGAGTATGGGAGGTGTGGTGTCCTGTTCTCAGCTTATTCCCTCCCCTTTTCCCAGACGGGTCCATAGCTGACTTCTCAGGTGTGGAGTTTTTGTAGGTTTTAGTCTTTGGTCAAGATCCACCTCGGCTCAGGTGCATCACTTCGGTCACACGCTCCCTACGCGTCGAACGATTTTCCCCCTTTCCTCCTCCAAACAGTGCTCTTTTTCAGTTTTTCAGCGTTTACCGTACCGGCACTGACCCGTTGATTTTCAGGGCTGTCCTATACAACGTTCTTTTGTTTTTTTTTTTCTGTTGGTCCTCTCCCTGTAAGAACAGTTTCTAGCCCGGTATCTTTGTCTTTTTCGACCCTACCAACGGACTTAGGGTCCTCATTCCTTGCGTGACCGCAATCAAATCCTCAATTATTCCTGTAGAAATACTTCTCCAACTGTGTCCAACTTTTGAAGCACCCCCCCTTAGGAGTCCCCCCCGTCGACCCCCCGGGCGCGTTTTCCAGCCGGCGCAAGTCTTCCCTACGGTGTTATTGCACAATGTCCACCCCCAGGCACGTTTTGGACACAACCTTCCACCTAGACAGCCTTCCGAGAATCTCTTCTTCTAGTTTTTTCGTCCGGACGTGGGCACCACCGTCAGCCCACTGATGCGGGAGTGCGTTCGGGGACGAGTTTCCGTTCGAAGCCCCCCTCTGCAATTGGCCTCCTTTTGGCCACTTCGAGGCTCAGACCCGACTTCGTTTTCAACGTCGTCGCGTTTCTTTTTTCCCTACTTCATAACCCATCGTGCAGGACTGGGCCAGCATCCCGTTGGCCCTGGCATCTCCACATTCCCCTCCTTGCCTCTCAAGGAGACTCCTTAATGCACCCTCGTATGAAGGTTTCTTCTGAGTTAGTCCGTCGACTTAAACCTTCAATCCAAGGGAAAGGCGGTTATCACTCTTCTGAAGTCCCTCCCCCCTTTTCTCTATAGGAAGTTTTTGGGCCGACAGGATTGTTGGTTTTGGCGGGGATGTCCAAGAGTGTACCCCCCTTATATTGGAGTTTTTTTTTTCTAAACGGTCTTTGTTCCCCGAGGGATTGGTTATGACCGATTAGCCACAGATACACAGACTTATTTGCACTTTCAGTTTTGTTTGTAGGATTGACTCTTTTCGGCTACTCTTTACCTGTTCGGAGTCAACGGGGAGCTTGTAACTCCTTTCCTCTGGCGTCTCGAAAGAGGGAAAGTGACCAACCTCTTTCTTCCGCTTACCGGCGCTTGGTTGTACTTTGCTTCCTCGGTGGTTGTTCATTCTCTCCCTGGCGACTTGGTGGATCGGAGACCCAGCACCCGGACGGGTTTGAATGAGTGCGTCATGTTTCTGTCCTTTACTTTGTGTGTCAAATTCACGCTGTATGTTTTTCATAAAAGACCCGGAATGTTTTCTCCCTGATTCTTAAGTATTTGGCCATGTCCCTCGCCGCGCCCCCAATCCCGGTATATAATTCTTGGAAAGGATCCCCGCGAGGTAAAGGGTACCCTGCTCCTGCTTCAAACCTGGATTCGTTTTTTTTTTAGTCTCGATTTCTGCACGTTGCTATTACTCCCCCAGATGAGTAGGCCCGATTGGATGGCCTCTCGGTATGGCCAATTACCTGTCAGTTCTGTCCCGAATAGTTTTTTCTCAGATCCCGCTGTTTCCTAATTCTTGTTTCTCTCCTTAGCCCAAATAGTCTACCTGTGCCACTCTCTGGTGGGTGACCCTGACGAAGTCCCCAGAAGGCATCAAGGTTGTATTATTCGAGGCTGAGATGCGCGGACTTACCTTTTTTCTGTTGGATCCGACCAGGTTTCTGAATATAGGTTTGCATGATCTTTCTTTCCGTAGAGGACGCACGTAATTTTTCTTTTTGGTTTCGGTTCCATCTCTTCCTCCCCAGTTTTTTTATTTGGTTAGTCTTACTTAGTCGCTCGTGGCCTCAGTCAAGACCAAATATATCGGTTGTCCTTTCTCATGTACTTCCGAACCGTATCATTAATTAAAGTCTAATCCATTCGGGTACGACAACTTCCCGATATCGATAGGAGGGCCTTCACACGTCTTCCCCCAGTCGGTCCGATTAGCCCCAATGTGTCCCCCCTTCCCCTTCCTGTCCACCTGCCAGCCTCCCTTACGGTCGAGAAGCTGTCATACTTATTGTGCAGTGATTTTGGATCGTTCCTTGATCCAGGGTTAATCTTTTCTCTGGGTAAATTGTGCATCGACTTTATTTCTGTGTTGTTCTATCATTCGAATATCTTTCCCTACTTACCCCCAATTGACGTAGCTTTAATCTTCTTCTCTCCTCACCGATGCCATTGAAGCCAAGTTAAGTCCGCATCTGTTCTCTGCGGCCCTGGCTTTTTTGTGGCACCCCGTCCTTTTCCAGGCGAGTTTTTTCCACAGGATTTCCCTTATACTACTCTCTTTCACTATCCCTTTCCCAACCTCACCCGTGAACTCGGGTCCGAGTTCGCTCTGATTTTCCAGACTTCCCTGGGCCCCTACAGTTTACCCTCATTTGAACAACCCAAGTAATTATTTTTGGTTCCCCAAGTTCCCGAGGCCCCACCGATACCGTCTCTTCTCCGTAATTCTTCCAGTTTCCAATGAACCTCTTCACCTGGAAAAAACACCCGTTTTTTTCCCCCCCTCACTTAAGACTTGACCCTCTCCTCCACCTCTACTGACCTGCAATTCCCCCGTTCTCTGCGATGTCGGTCTAATCTTCTGCCTGCCCGGGAGATCAGCCCCAATTTTCATTCTTATTTTCCCCCATAATTTTCCGTCTTCCCTTGGTCTCTGTCACTTACCCCTCCACGAATGCAGTGTGATGTGCAGAACTCTTTTGAATAGTCCCACACTTAATCCCGACCCCCCTCACTTCGACTCCTTTCCTTCAATGATCAGGGTGGGCCCCCAATACTTTACCCTCTCCGGTTTCTACTGATACCTTTTCCCGATTTCCCTCTAAGTCTTTTGGCCCCCTGACTCCTGGGTACACGTCCGTGTCGGTGTCCCCTTGCTTCAATTGGCCTTTACCTCGCCCCTAACACGGAACCGGCCAACAGCAATTACCCGGCCTGGTTCCCCTCCTTCCCGCCCCCCCACCTTCGCTCTTTTGAAGTGGGTTGGAAAACAGAAGCCTTTTTTCACATCCTATTAAACCATTCCAATTTTGACTTGAGTCCATCCTGTGTAGGCGTGTGGTTTCCAAGTCTACAGGTAATTTTGTGTTTCTTCTTCCAGTATCTATTCTTCCACCCATCTTCCTGCTTCTCACACTCTGTCCTGGGTGGCCTTAGGATGAGGAGGTAGAGGACTGACGAGTTGTCACATTTTTAAATAGTAGACCCTTACTTTTATCCTGGATCTTCAAGGAGTTTTGGACTCGCCACCCTGGCTATTTTTCATTGGCGACCCACCGGCGACCTTCAATAGTTCGATCTTTTTTGGGGCTCATTTTTCTTGGTCGGTCGGCTTTTCCGGGGGGGTCCCTCGTCCGCCGGGGAGAACCTTCTCTGTAGTTTTCCTCTAGCGGATGACTAGTTTAACTCGTGTTTCTGGCCTGTTGAGCCGCGTTTTTGCCTTCGAGGGGCCCCCCCACAATTGCCATTGGCCACCCAAATGTCCCACTCTGGTTAGCCTTCCTTTGGGGTGGGGCACTGTCATTGATCTCTTTTTTTTAATAATAATTTCCTTCCTGTTGTTGTTGATGAGCTGCTTTCCCAATGACCAAGGGGCCAGTTGCCCCAACCCAAGGAAATTACCTCTCATTTTTGGACACGGGGCTTTGTCGACCTGCCTTTCAACGGACGCCTCCTACCAACTTCCTCCTCGGCATAGCTCTTTTATCAGAATTCTCTCCACGCGGGAATAAAGGTTCCTCGGATCCCCCACAACGCAATGTCCGACCCCGCCTCCGGACCCCCTCTCCATTATCCCCTGATGTTCTTCCAATCACGACTGCCCCTTTTGTCGTAGTCGAAAAGCTAATCCTCCCGTTCCCCTTGATAACCCTTTTTTTCGACTTAAAGTCTACTTTTCGTCCCCGCTAGTCTGTCCTCGCAAGGCCCCCAACCCTTTCCGACCCCCTCTTTCCAGGGTCTTCTTTCCCCGCCGCCACCCCTTTTGCATTTTTTATACCTCCGCCCCCCTAAACGACCCCTGACTAATCAACTTCCACCGGGTTCCTGGTTACACTTCTGAGTCTTTCTTTGTGGACACCAGTCGTCCCCCCCAAACTGGTTTTGGCGTTCCCTATTTTCCCCCAGGAAGGAGAAGTGCTTGGGGTAGGGTTGGTTGGATGAGGGGGCGGTGAAGGTTATTCTCCATGCCCCCTCTCCTTGGACAGGTGTTTTTCCAACTTAGTACCATTCGTAGGTTTACGTCTTCGAGGAGCGTCAGGTCTCACTTAGTCCCAGTCATTGGACGAAGCTTGTGATTTGAGGGACCCTAAGTCTTCCCCTGGCCAGTCCAGGCTTTTTCTGGTTGTAGTTGGGGTATCCCTTAGCCACATCACCTTTGTCGGAGCGTTGTTCCTCCCGACAAGGGGAACTCCTCCCTGAAGTTCGGCACAGCCCTTGTCGTTATGAGAAGATATGACGTGAACCCCGTGGGGGCTCCTCCGTAGCGTTTCTTCTTAATTGCGTGGGTAGTGGACTTCTGCTTTTGGTGACCCCCCTTCCTGTTGAGTCGTCCTCTTTTGGTTGTCTGGGTTTGCCCACTTTCCGTTGAAAGGCTCCCTCCTGGTCTCCTGAACTCTGGACGGGACAGGTCCCGACC
>Ga0179591_1232460_pt1 | contig 19389 bp, 14 predicted proteins | sample CZOMad2_1_08_16f_FD_182891 | JGI IMG/M metagenome (GOLD analysis project Ga0179591, IMG submission 182891) | Vadose zone soil fungal communities from Angelo Coast Range Reserve, California, USA - CZOMad2_1_08_16fungal (PacBio error correction) | ecosystem: Environmental > Terrestrial > Soil >... | reverse complement strand
CCTCTGTATCTCCTCGCTCTTTCTCCGCCACTTTAGTTAGCCTCCAAACGCCTTAGATCCCCTCCTTTTTTCCCTTATCCCCCCGAGCGGATTTGCGATCGGCTTAACGATATGCCCAACTCCGTCGCAGACGGCGTATCGTTTCACTCGGGCGATTTCCCCTTCTTCGATCCTTCCCAGCCGCAGGTATCTACGTCGGGCACCTATCCTTGGGAAGACACTGAGCCTTCTTGAGGACGGTTTTCCCGATAACCCTCCCCTCCCCCCCCCCAGCTTTAACCAACTCGTCCGCACCCACCCTCATTTCGCTTAGATTTCTCCCTCTTCGTTCATAAACGCGTATTTCCCAGGGTTTTTACTTTTTTGAGTGGCCATTGTCTGTTTCGGTATGTTCAGCAAAAGCTCTTCTTTCCGCCGTTGCCAACTACGGTGTTAGGAAACCTTCCCGATGCCGAGGTCCCTGTAAATCCTTTCCTTACAGCTTTTGAACATTTCTCTTAAGGAGCGACACGCGCCGGTGGCTACTCCGGTGACAGTAGATTGACGTCCCCTTTTCTTCAGACGAGGTACCCTCCCGCATACTTCTCTCTTCGGAACGAGGACTAGATACGACTTAAGCCTACGTTTCCGAGCGTCCCATCCCCTCCAAGTTGTCGACCGCTGACCACAGGAAAGCATTCCTCAGAATTCCTGTCGACACTCCCTAATTTGATCCGCGTCTATTTCATCTTCTTCCTCGGCTTTTTCTGTAAAACTTAACAACACTCCCCGAACAAAGAGTTTCTTTTGATTTTTAGTTGGGAGGATGGTGTGAGCTCCTCCCTTCTTGAGCCGCGATTTTAGGAGGTGATCCAGCCCTCTTAGCAGGACTTCTGCTTCCCCCACCAGGTTGCGTCTTCCACCCCTTGGAAGCGCTTTGCTTGATTTTTGTCTAAAGGATTCTGCCTTCGTTTGAACTTTTTTTCTTTTTTTTTTTCACAAATTTCATCGGTCCAGCGCGCCCCCACAGTGTTCGTTGGGCGAGCGCCTTGCCCGTCCTTCATCGTTTGCTTTTTTTTCCTGTTCTTACACGGAGGTCGACGTCGTCCTAAAAGCGGTTACCCTCTTGCCCCGCATGGTGTGTTCTGCTCCCCGCGAGATGGTCGGGTGAACAGAGGTCGCCCTCGCCCCTCCCTCACGGTTGTCTTCCCTCCACCCCAGTCAAGTCGTCTACCTGCCTCTTCCGCAACCGTCTTTCCTGAGTTCGTAGAACTTTTCTTCGGAGGTGGCCCGTGCCTGCTGCTTAAGGGTTTCTTTTCTTATGCCCGTCGGGTACTTTCCCTTTTTAGGGCCCGGTTCTGCATTTTTGCCGACTGCCCCTTCCTGAGCTTCTTTGTCTGCTCGCCCCTTTCCGTCCAACTGGATCGTGAGATTGATTTTTTTATCCCTCTAGGCAACCGGTTTCCCCGGAATTCCCAAAAGACTCCCCCCTATAAGGTCTCATAAACGTTTTAGCCAGGTTCCTTGTGGTCTTCTTTCATTGAAGGACTTCGCCTTCACCACTTTCTTCAGTCTTTTTTAAGGATCGAGCATTTGCTCAGAGCCCGGAAAGGTTGCGTTTTTGCTTTTTTTGACCCTTCCTGCTTCCTCAATCCCTATCGTCCCGAGTGGGTCTTTTATCTGCGTTCTGGTTTTGTTGTTGGTTGTGTTCAAGCTTGGGGGTGTTTTTTTGTAGAGGGTCTGATTCCTTGTGGAGTACTTGGGGGAGACGTTGGTTTTTTGTGAATGTGTTTTGAGTGTTTTTTTTTGTAGTGATGTTTGTCTCTGGGTGTAAGGGTTTCATTTGTTTTTTCTGGTTTTGGGTGTTTTTCGTTGTTTGTTTCTGAGGGGTTGGGTGGCGTAGTTGGGGTAGTTTCCCAGTTTTTTCTGGCGATCGACCGGAAGTCGGCAGACCGTTGATTCTGTTCATTGGGCACCACCCCCGGCGGGCGTGGCGTTGGCCTTGTGGACCATACTCCCTCCTTGACGGACTCATCTTATAGCACCTACCGTTTCTTTCGTTTATGTGTGTACTACCCTCAGCATGCAGGCCCTCCTCTTGATGATTTGTTTTACTTGAGAGTGCAGCGAAGATCGGCCCCCCGCCCTTAGCAAGTCGACATGGCAAATCTCAAAGCGACGCCAGTTTTGTAGTAATCCTGTATACGAGAGTATTTTTTCCCCCTCATTTCGTGTTGTTCTAGAGATATCATTCGCCGCTTTGGCTTCTGTTCTAGTCCCCTTGACGGGTGGGCTGCTTTTTAATTTGGTGCAGGAGCCTTTAGTTTGTCGACTTGTCACTTCCCCTCATATCGGCTCTTCTTGCTGCGTCGTGATAACCTACCAAGACTCGATTCCTATTAAAGGGATTCGCCTTTGTCTTTTACTTTTCTCGCCCGTCCGGCATGTATCACAGAAGGACCGTACGCACCGCGTCGAAGGGCTCTTCCCCTTTTTTGAGCCATTCTTTCCGCCGGGCACGGTCTTTACCATTGAGTCTGGTCTTATGATGTCGCTGGTACCTTGCACGCATTTCCCACGGTCCGCTGCCGTGCCTGTTGTAGACCTTCTCGATGTTTTCTTGCTCTCACGTGACCCTAGCCCTTAACAGCCCCTTCTAGAGTGGTGCTCCCTTTGAGATCCGGCTGAATGCAGGCGCACCGACCCCCCGTTGCGCTTTTACACAAACAACTCAGACCCCTTTCCACCTCAATGGCAATGTCTCCTTATTGCAAAGTCAGCTCTTAGTGAATTCATGCCCTCCTTCCTAGTTTCCTCCGCCCCCTTCCCCCCGTGGACCCCTGGCCGTTTTGCATCCTCCAAGCCCACACGGCTTCGCCCCCTGGTCTTGAGCTTACTTTCTTCCGACCCATTTAGACCTTGAGACTGCTTTACAACCGTGTTTTGAATCTACTATGAAGGGTCCCCCCCCTTAGTGGAGACCTTGTGGTGTTAAGGTGCCCTCTCAGCCCTTTCTCGGTTGACCCGCGGGTGATCTCACATTGTATTTTCTGGAGCCCGACGCACCGCATTCTCCTTGGGTACCTTATGTTCCCTCGTCGCCCGCATTCGGAGATTATACGTTGTTTCCCCACAGCACGTTAAAGACCTCCAGATACGAGGCTGGTACTGTCGCATGCGCCCCACCTGCCATTGGGGTTTCTCCCTCCCCCGAAAGCACAAGTTTCCTTCCTTGTTGGTCTGTTCTACGCAAATATTTCCCAAGCAGTGTCATTCCCACCCCCTTCGGATGCCCTTGTGCCCAGGTTGGTTAGAAGGAAACTTTTCCTTGAGCCTGATTCGTCCCCGCGCTGTTACACGACACTCGGTAAGTATCCTTTGTTCTCTCCCCCCACCCATACACGGACAGCCCACTCCCTTAGGAAGACGTATTTTATGGGTCTTTCATGTATTTCAGTCATTATTTTTCGGTTTCTCCGTAAGCGGAAGAATTCGTCCCCATCCCTCCCTTGTTTCGTTGACGGAAGATGTGTGGAGGTTCCCTTCAGCGCCCCACTGTTCTGTGGCTTCATCTCCTTTTCTTCGTTCTGAAGATGAAATCTATTGCTGTGACAATAGCTGAGGTACCTTTTAGGAAGCCTTCAGTTTGAGCCGCCGTTTCAGAATATCACTTCAACTCGTTAATCCTCCCCTCTGGGGACATCTCCCCTTTCCTGTCCTTTTCGTCAAGCTCGATCTTTGAAGGAGTTCTCTTTTGAGCCAAGTAGACTTCCCATCAGAAGTTCCGTTCTTTGCCTTCCCCCGGTCCTTGACTCCCCCCCTTCTTGATGTCCCATCCTCTAAGGGGGCGAGGACCCTCTCCGCGTTTCATCTTCACTATTCCCTCTCTATCACTACTGGGTTTCGAGGAAAGCTGTTTCTGCTCTGTTTTACGATAGCTTTCCGATTTTGAAGCTATTCTCGGTTGCTTCCCCCCCCCCCCTTCCCTCAGGATCACCTTTTTTCTGCTCATTGCCCGCACGGTTTTCTGTTTCACCCTCTCTTCATTTTTCTGCAGAAGGATTCACACTATCGTTTCGCCTTCTCCAAGTCAGCTCGTCCCGGCCCCATCGGCTGGATCGCCCTCGGTTACCCTTTGCTCCTCGTGCTCTCAAGCTTATCTGATCTCGCCAGATGAGAGCGCCCTATCCTTTCCTCCTTTCAGTTGTGTTGAGAGATCTCTCTCATTGCCTATCTCCTTGTCTTCACGAGGATTTGTTAAAAAGAGGAGATCCCCGTTGATTTGTGCCACGTCATTCTTCGTTTTTTTCCTACGGCGGGCCTCTTAGGGAAACGATTCACTTCCGTCTGCAGCCGTCGCCTCTAGTAGTAAATTTTCGGGCGAGGAAGACTCCCAGTCCCCTCGTCTAGTTTCGGATATCCCCTTCCCTCAAGAGAAAGCTGCTGGTTTGAAAGAGATCGTCACCGACCCCGCACCCGCATTCACATGCTCCCCTCAACGCCACCCCCCTGGAGGACTCTTATAGTGGCTAGTGGCCTCCCTAAACGCCATTCCCAGATTGGATTTGCTCTCTTTTCCTTGCGAGTGCACTTAGGTATTGCCTCTCGGCGTCCCCCGGCAGTGGACCTCGGTGGAAACGGCGATCGCTAAGGCTCTTTCCTCCGTTCCACTCCGTAAGTTTATTTGCTCGGCTCATGAAATCGCTCCTGCCTCCCCCCCAGCGACATTTTTTTTTTTTTCACCGACGTGATTTCTGTCCCCGCCGTTCCCCTTGATTGCAGCATGCGCTTCCTTCACCTCACTCCTTGTTGTTTTACTTCCCCCCCCTTCGATTTGAAGACTGGCCTCCTCCCCTTCCGTACTAAGCCTTTAGATGGCTTTTTTGAGCGGCACAATCCGCTAAACCTGTCCGCCCCATGCCGACGACCGTGCTTCTCCGTTCAATGGACCCCTTCGGCGACTTTCGGTGCTTAAAGCGGAGAGAACCCTAACAACCCTTCCCTTTTCCCGATGACGACCGAAACAGAAGGCTTCTTTCTGTATGTAGTGATGGTTTGTCTTTTTTTGGTTGGTTTTCCCTCCTTGGATGATCGTAGGCCAGCTCTTTTCTCATGTTTTTGGTAAGGACTCTCCCGGTCTACCGTTTCACCCTTGAGCGAGTTATGTTCCTACAATCCTTTTGCCCTGTCTCGGAGGCGCCTTTTTTTTACCCCTCCCAAAGCCGTCAAATTGAGAGTCCAGCTGTCAGCGAAACCGTGAATGGCCCTTAGAAAGGACCAAGCCGTAATGGAGGCGTTTCTGGTCAGGATGTGTTTACCGTATTCCTCCTAATGGCGTAGCCCCACATGGCCTACGTCAGCCCCTTCGATGTTAGGTTTTTATGATAAGAGGATTCAGGAATTACAGAGTTTTGTTCTTTCCCGCCTGTTTCTGCCACCTCCAAACAGCGCCCAATACCGTTTTTCCTGCTCCCGGCCTACCATCACTTCTTTTCGTAGTTCCCCAATGGTAGGAACAATGGTAGGCGCTTAAGGAGAGGAAAAGCTATGGGAAGTCCTTTTGCGTTGATGCCTCCTCATTCTCCTTAAGGAACTTTCCTTCCTTTCCCGCTGGTTGATTTGTATTTTTATGACAGTACTGATGGAATTGCTATCTTTGCTCCCCGGAACGGATAGGTGATTTTGTGGGAGAATTCTTACGCGTGAGATCGGTTCCGTTTCAGTGTCCCCCAGCTCCCCCTCCCAGTTGCTAAGCCACTACGGTACTTTCAACCACCCCCCCACAAAATTTTGTTGAGCTTTCCTGATTTACGCAGACCCCTAGTACCGTTGATGCCCCGCCCAGAAAGGAAAGGTGCTTTCTGCCCGGCGTCTCCGCATTTCAAATCCGTCCCTCCCTTTGTTTTTCTCCTTCCCAGGACGCGTTGACCTTATGCTCCGCCCCTCTGAACCACAACGGCTTAGGAGGGCTGGTTTCCCGGATGTTTCTCTAACGAACCTCATGTCTGACCGCCTCGTCGACGTTAGCTATTTCGTCGTCTTCGTAGGTTTTCCTCACTCGGCTAACATCATTTCCGTCCCTATGATGCCTAATGACGAAGGTCAGCCTTGTCGCCGGAACCTTCTCCCAAGCTCAGCAAGAGCGAATCCTAGAATGACAGAATATAAGTCTATCTTAATCCTCCTCCTTTGTTGCTTGAGATTTCTTACCGTCCCCTTTTAGGAGGTTGTTTCCGCTGTTCCGATGGCTCCTGGTCCCGTCTAATATTGCGTTTGATTCGTCTCCAGACCTTTTCCTCGGCGTTTCTTATGCTGATGTCTACATATACCACGACGCCCTTCTACTTCCGACCGGATCCCGTCTTTGGTGGATGTTGATACCAGCCGCCCACGATCTCTCAGCGAAGCAGGGGTTTGCCCCATTGAATGTTTAGGATTTCATTCCTGGTCTTCACACGTGTCGATAGGGCGCTTCATTTCTGACTGGTTTTTCCTCCCGCCCTTTCCGTCGATAGCCTTTTCATCTAAACTGTTTTAACTGAGATGGGTTTTCTCGTCTTCCCCCCTTTTGCCCGGCGCGTACCCCGCTACTCACTAGGTTTCCTTCTCCCTTGCGGCGTGCTGGGAGGAAACTTGCACGAGAATATTTTTTTTCTGGGCTACCCCTCTCCCCTTGAGCAAGTTAGACTGGAGGAACGTCGACACTCGCAGGATTCAGTCTTGCCATCATGCGTTTCCTAAGGAAATGAATTTACTGCTACCCCTGCTTATCATCCCTCCCAAGTTAAAAACCCTTTGGGCCTCCACTACTGGTCCTTCGACGATTGACTTCCCTCCATTTCAGCAAAAGTTTTTACTAAGTTGACGACCGGGCCACCGTGCTTGTGAAGATCCTTGTCGCAGCTTCTACTACGCGAAGTGTTGGGTTTCTAGTTCGACATCCCGTTTTAGGGTGGTTCTCGGTCGACCAAAAGCGCCTCCGTCTCTCTTAGCAGCTTTCCTCACAGCCCCGCAAACGTTTTGACCTCGAGAACGTAATTTCTATTTTGTCGCGCCATTCCGGAGTCTCCTTCGGGTTCACCCGTTCCAGACCATATACAGCGTACCGTTCGCTGCTGCTCGTGCCCAAAGGCCAACGTTTTTGTGTCCGCTTTTCTACCCTCGCACGGTTACGTAGGTTCGCCAAACACCGTCGCGACTGCCTAGCCCGGCTTCGTGATTTATAAACATCTCTCTCCGGCAGTGCGGTGGAGACGGCAAGAGTTTGCGTCTTCATGAAGGGTCACTTTTGTTTTCCCCCCGAAGACATCAACGGCTCTCCCCTTCTGATCTCACCCCAACCCCCCCTCCGCGCAGCTACCACGACATGCTACGACGTGCGGTTTCGGCTGATCTTCATGGGTTTTTTTCGTGTTTTCTGAAGAGTGTGATCTTCTCCACCCTTGCGTTAGCTTGCCTTCTTTGCCTGTGGGCCGTTTTTTGCGTCGAAACCCTTTTTTTCGCTGAGCGTACTCTTCCTGTCGGATGTGTCTTGTTGCAATCCGTCTAGAGACTTTCGTCTTTCCCCCCCCAAGCTCTTGAGTCCAGGGATGAGTTTGCTCCCCTCCACCCCCCATTTCCTCGCCGGGGCGGTTTTGCCTCTCCTTCCCGTCCCCGTGACCCCCCTATTTGTTTTTTTTCATCCTTTCCGATCATTTTCGGCACCTGGTAACCTAAGGAGTGCATCGACTTCTAGCCACGTTTCCACTTCCTTTTGGGTACGCAGCTTGCCGTTAGGTTTTACAATACTGACAGTTCATGGTTTGATTCCGGACCCTATGATTTCGGGTTTTTGTCAAAGATCCCCCCCCCGATCTCCCCATGAGGTGGATTTGTCGGTCACGCTGGGTTTCTGCTGTTTGTGTGTTTTCCGATCTTGTTCTACTTTCGCTTTCTCTTTTTGCAAGGGATATCAGCGGCCGATAACTCTTTGATGTTAGTCGACTCCCTTTCCCCCTTCCGACGTTTCGTCAACTGCAGGATGCATCCCTGGACTTGTTCAAAATATCGTTTCATCCCTCAGCACACGTCCTTGTCTCCCTGGATTTCAGGTGTATTCGCTCGGTGTGACACGCGTATTTTTCCTTTTCTCTCAAGTATCCCGCTGATTCTCGCGCTCTTTTCCCCAGTTTTTTTTTGAGAGAGAGCTCTCCTCTTAGCTCCTCAGCGGTCTTTCCCTCGTGATCCAGACAGTTGTTCGCTTTCCTCGACCGGTCGATTTTTTTTTATGAATTCTCTTAAGTTGGGATCTCGTCTGACAACGATCTGGCTTTTTCTGAGCAGTCACGTTCACGAAGTAGTTTCGGCCTTTTTTTTCGAGCGACCCCGACAAGAAGGTATAGTAAGGAGGAAGGATCGCCTTTCGGCCTCCCCGCTAATCTTGTTAAAGGTTTCCCAACACGCGATCCCTACCACCGCCCCATCCGCACCCCCTTGCTTGCCACACCCCTCAGGAGTAATCGTAGTTTTCTGTGAGATCGTGGCTTTAATCTGCTTCCCTTCCCCTCTCGGCCGTTTTCTTTCGAAACGGTTCTTCCTTGACTTTCAGCCCCTGCTTTCACAGTTTTCCTTTTGCCCAGTTCGCTTGCGTCAGGAGAGTCAAGAGATCCCCTAGTTTTCCGTTTTTTCTTCAGCTGCCAGAAAAGACATATCAGGATTGACTAACTCCCCAAGCTGACATGTCAAGAGTTACGGAGATGCCTCCATGGAGATTTACGACTCAGACTCCTCCCCCTTGTTGACCTGCCCTTATAATGAAGGACTATTTTCCCTCCTTTTACTTTTTTGTCTTTGCTAGGCAAGAGACAATTCCCTACTTGCTTCCCCTTTCCAAGCCACACTCCCTAAGGGAGCCCCCGTTGAATGGTGTGGCGGCGAGATAATACGTCCCCTCGGCCGTACACTCCCCCCCATTTACGAGGAAGAAACCTCCTTTTTTTCTTGTGTTTGAGTGGCGTTTTATTGTGCTCTACATTTTAGATTCTATGTCGGCGGGCTCCAGCGCTTGTCTTAAGAATTTTCTCCCACCCCAGGCTGCTGTATAAACTTTGGACCGTCCCTCTTCTTTTTTGCTGGTGTTTAACGGAGTTCTTGCCCGCCCCCCCCCCCCACCCACCCAAACCCACAACACCCCCCCACAAACCCCACCCCACCCCCCCCCCCCCCAAACCCCCCCCCCCCCAACACAAAACCCACACCCCCCCTCCCCCCCCACCCCCCCCCCCCCCACCACCCCCCCCCCCCCCCCCCCCCCCCCCACCCCCCCCCCCCCCACCCCCCCCCCCCCCTCTTCTTTGAACGTTTTTCGCGCGTGTGCTCACACCGTCCGTCACATTGTTTTGTCTGCAAGAAGTACCCCCTGTGGCCTTTTTTCGTGAGGGACCCTAAGCGTAACGGTTGATTGCTTTTTTGATTTTGACCAGGATGCATCCTCTGTCGCGCCAAAGTCACCTCCCCTCGAGTGCCGCCCTTTTCTGTCTTTCGCTGATGATCAGATATCCTTCTTCTTAGCCCAACTTAGGGGTTCCACCCACCCCAATGACGGTTGCTCGGCCACGACCCCAAAGTAGGACCACCTCCGTCGACTTGCAGAAGGCTTGAACAAGCCTGTGTCTTCCAGATTAGTATCAAAAGGCGACAGGGTGGTATCAGTTTCCTCATGCAAAGGATGTGCGAGTCGCAGGGGTTCTTGTGGACTTTGCTACTTGTGTCTTCAAGATCTAAGGTATTCCCCCGCAGGTTATGAATTATTGAATTTAATACCCCCCCCCCCCCCCCTTCCCCCCCCCGCCCCCCCCCCCCCCCCCACCCCCCCCCCCACCCCCCCCCCAACCCCCCCCCCCCACCCCCCCCCCCCCCCCTCCCCCCCCCACCCCCACCCCCCCCCCCCCCCCCCCCCCCCCCCCCCCCCCCCCCCCCCACCCCCCCCCCCCCCCCCCCCCCCCCCCCCCCCCCCCCCTCCCCCCCCCCCCCCCCCCCCCCCCCCCCCCCCCCCCCCCACCCCCCCCCCCCCCCCCCCCCACCCCCCCCCCCCCCCCCCCCCCCCCCCCCCCCCCCCCCCCCCCCCCCCCCCCCCCCCCCCCCCCCCCACCCCCCCCCCCCCCCCCCCCCCCCCCCCCCCCCCCCCCCCCCCCCCCCCCCCCCCCCCCCCCCCCCCCCCCCCCCCCCCCCCCCCCCCCCCCCCCCCCCCCCCCCCCTCGAGTTGCGCTATGTCGACTGTCGCCCTTATAGATCTTTTCTGTGTAGCCCAAGCTAGCTCACCTATGATATAGGTTGCAGATTCCTCTTCCGACTAAAGTTGGAGCCCCCTCCCAGAGAGGCCCCGGTAGTTCCTCTATTCATTCTACATCGACCTTCGCTCCGGTAGGTTCGAAGGTCCTTTCTCCCCCCTGAAATTGAGTAGCTTCTTGATATCAGCATCAGCCTATTTCTACCGAAGAGTGCTTCCTACGCTGAAGCATGGATCCCTGTTACATTTGTCAAAAAAAGGATTCTCTGTTTCGCGTTTTTTTTTTTTTCCGTGATCCCATCCGAACAAGCGTCTCGTCCCCCCTTTCGATCGCAGGCTTCAATGGTTGTGTAGTTCAGACTTTAAAGCCACGAGGAACGCGCTCCGTAGCGCATGCTCAATAGGAGCTTCCCTAGCGTTTCTGCCCGCGGCCCAGGTTGAACAGCGCCGGCCATCGTAGTCATCAAGATCTCCCTCCTCCTCCGTTGTGTTGAGATCGTCTCAGCTTCTGATGAGCGATGGCGTCTTGTCTTTCTTTTGAGACCTTCTGTAAGATTGTTCAGTGTTTAAGATACTAGCTTCGTCGGCTCTATCCTAAATTGATTCAATGCTTGAGGAGAACTTTCTTTACCAGACTCCCGTGTCTAGACCCGGTTCTGGCCCGATGATTTGGTGATTTCATAAAGTCCGCTACGCGCTACTGGTGGTTTCCAAATTCAACCTGTTAAAAATTCCGCCCTGGTAGACAACTCTGCTGTCGTGTCTTCTTTTTATGTAGCGGCGCCACTCCCCAATTCCCCCCGGTCGAGTGCCTTCCCTCAGTTTTTCCCTGCACACTTTTTTCGGCGCGAGAGGAACATGTGCGTCCCCTGACTCCCATGTCGTGCGGCTCCCTTTCGGCCGGCTGGATTTACGGTTTCCCCGAGCTCACTTGTCCGCGTTTCACATTGATCCAGTTCTACCTTGTCAAGATCTCCCCCTTGCACACGTTTCCGTCTTCCAATCAATTCCCCTTTGACCTGCCTAGTACATGCCCATGCAGCATCCGCATGACAAAAAACCCGTTTCCTCCCCGTGTCCCAATAGAGTGCCCCGCTCCTACCCTGTTTTACCAGTTTTGCCTCAGACTCTCCAACTTTCTGGGCACGCTTGAATTCGATGAGTAGTTGACGACTTTTTTTTTGGAGAGGGGAAGAGTCAACTTGCTGGTGTATCGGTCCGCCCCGAGGTTATCAAGAATAAGCTCGCTGTTATCCCCAAGAAAGAGAACCGGTGATGTGAACAACCGTCGGCAGTTTCGGGGGCGAGCCGTCGTTGATTCCTTTTTAAACCCCCTCCCAGTGTAACATGAATCCGATTCCCCCCGGTTCGTTTACTTGCTCCGTCCAAAGAACTGTGGAGCTTCTGCCCCCCATTGTTTTTGTACTTGGGGACAGTGCCTGCCCAAAGACTAGCCCAGGTTTTCACTAAGAAGTCACGACTACGTTATCTAACATACCTCCAGTCCTCGGCAATTTCAAGTTTTTTATAAGGACGCGGTGATTTATGAGTTGCGCCTTCAAGAGATGGACCCGCCTCCCATCTTCCCCCCCCTACGTCGTGATGCCCCCATCCTGCCATCCTTTTACATGCTGACGCTGATTTTCGGTAGGGCGTCCTGTTTTTCTTGTTCTCAGGACGCGCCCCCGATTCGGCCTGGACATCACATTCTTCTTCGCCACGTCTTCTTCTTTCCGGGTCAGAGTAGACACCTGCGATTTTTCTCGCCCGTCGTTCTCGTCGTGAGATGCCAGTTCGTCCCCTCCCGTGAATTCGTGCACCAATCTGTTAGGCAGGGATGGCGCCGCTTGCCTGGCTTTTTATGGCCCCTTCGGCATAGAATTACATTTCTTGCAAATCTGCTGTCGTTGGTTCCCTTACTTCCTGCTCTCATTTCGTGCAGCCCCGCCATTTAACCTGCCCGTTAGTTATAGATGAAGTTGCTCATCTCTGTTTACCCCCCTTTTCGTCTTCCCTGAAGGTGAGCTTGCTGTATGTAACTCCCTCCTGGCACTCGGTTGCTCTAGAGCTGATTTGACTCCCGGTTACGTACACTTCCAGATCTATCTACGTATTTTTTGCGTTTATCCGCTTTTCTGATTCTGAGTGGGTCTGGGGTTCGACTTTTACGGCCATTATCCGGTGCTGTCCAACATGCTTCTTCACGCAGGACGGCTTGCTTCGTTTCCACGCATTCTTCGAAGTTTAGTAAACTAGCTTTGTCTCCGGTTCCCTCCGTCAGTATCGTTTTAAGTCCCGATACCCCTCCGTCTCCAAAAGTACTCCCCTTTACGTCTATCTTGCTGTCTTCTCGTGAAAACCGGGCTGGATAATCGTGGGATCCACCGCGGTCCGCTCCACGTTTCTTCCTTCTTCCTCTTTTCCTCATTCTAAGTGTTGGGTAGTAGAGTCTATCTGTTTCCTGCTTCGCCCTGCTTGAGCTCTCCTGATTGAGCCTCTCGACCCCCCTTTGGAGATGCCGATTAACGAGCTGACGTGGGCCTCCCTTTGGCGGCATTGACACCCCCTTGTTGAAGCCGGTGCCTCTCTTTTTCCACAACTTTGCGTGGCCCTTTCGGAGCCCTTAACAGCAAGCCCCCGGTCTCGCCAGGGAAAATAGCCCTCGTCTCCTCTCTTCCCCCGTTGAAGCAGGATAGTGGCCAGCCCCAGCATGCCTCACCCCCCTTTTTTTCCCCTAAAAGCCCCAGTGAGGACTCCGAGGGTCGACTTCGTGCCGTACTGCAACCCTGATGCGGAGGCTCCTCGCATTTTTTTCCTCAGTACTCAGAAATTTTTCACCCGCCTTTGGTCAACGACGTTTTAAACGTCGATGGCTCAGGCTCTTTGCTAGTACTCCTCCAGATGCTAGCTTTGCCTCCCATGACATGATTGCAGGCTTCCGCCCCATGATCAAGCACGACGGTTCTCGCCCGCCGGCACAGGGATGGCCCTCCTCCGCGGCGCCTTTCCGTCCTCCCGCAACGATCCTCTCTTTCCTAGCTTCGGCCTAAGTTCTTCCGATTTCCCTCTTCCCATAGCGACACTCGACCCACCTTGCCCCCTGCACATGCCGAAGAACGTAGGCGAACGACCCAGGTTCTAATTTTTTGCGTGCTAATCGGCGTCCTAACCCCTGCCCTCTACCACTGACCACCACTGCAATTTGCCCGCCCACAGATTTTCTGAATGTCCCTTTTGGTATGGATTGTGGGTGTTTTTTCGACATTATGCCCTATTTCTTCGGGGATAAAGCTTCTCTCCTTCTTCCCCACTCGGCGCTCATTTCCTTCAGCCAGTGGCACCGGAAGACTAGCTTTTATGGGCTAACTGCGGCTTGCCTGTCTTAGTGAGTTTCTGTTTGCTCACCCTTGATGTTCGATGGGTCCAGACGAACCACTTTTTTTTTGGTCCCGAGCGTGACCCCTCGAGAAGTTCGGTTAATGTTTTTTAACTCGGTTCCCCTTATGATCCATCCTATCTCTTCCATCGTAGAGGCGCCCCCTTTGATTCGTTAGGATAATCCCCCGAGGATGCTGACTGCGGGATCACCTCTTGGGTCGACGTCCATTTTTGCCCCGCCGGCTGATCGGACAACGAACACACCCCTTTCCCGTCCCGTCGACCTGCGAACAGCGCGGCCCCCAGCACGGTTCTTCCGCGTTTATTAGCCATTGTTCGACTGGTATTTCGTTTTGGCCTCTACCAGGATGGGTAGGCTCCCTTTTTGATTTAGCGGAGTCCTTCCGAGGGCGGCTTCCCCTCTCCTATTTCCGACTTCCACTTCTTTCCTTTATTGTCCTCTTGCGAGCCAGCTAGAATTTCTCTTTTGCTTGGTGTTTGATCTTCACGAGGACCACTGTTCCGGCCCCCTTCCACCCCTCACCCGTGTTCCCCCTCTAGAATTTCTCGGTTTTTTCCCGCGCTTTACGTCTCGCAGAGACCGCCCCCCGCGTCTTCAGTTCCCGGTCTACGTTGCCTCGACCCCGACAGGGGAGGGTCGGTTCTCCCTTCTATCATCCTCAGTTCTAGACCTCCTCGTGGTAGAGACCGGCCGTCGTTCCCTTTTCGCCGGTTCTGTTTTGACCTTTGCTGAGTGGGGCGTCTTTAAGATGGCTCATCCCGCCCCCCGGTAGACGACCACGTCGAGCTCCGGTCGATCAATGTTCGTGTTATGAGTGTTTCCAGACATGTATTAAGAAGTCCTTTTCTTTATGTTTTGCTCTTCAGAAGTCGGCGCCCCCTGCCCTTTCCCGCCTTTCCAGCCCTGTTCCTGACCCATCCCCCTAGAAAGGTTCGCTCCCCCTATGTTCCTCCTAATAAGTTGTGTGGATTCTCCTCTTACGACGCTTTGCTTTGGTTCGTGCTTTCCTTTCTGTCCTTTTTCCTAGGTTTTGCCCTCCGAGGAGTTTCTGCCGTCGTTTGCTGCCTCTCTCCAGGAATAATCGGCTGCCTTGTTTTTTTTTGGTTGACAGGTTTGTTTTCCTTTCACATCCTGTATAACTGGTCGGCCTCGACAAGGCGTCCGGCGGCCTCGATTTGTTATCACTGTAGGCCCCAAAGGCCCTTGACACACCCCGTATAGCGCCGCACACGGGGTGTAGAAAGAATGGTAAAAGAACTTCAGACTAGTAATTTTGTCGGTAGGCCACCAAAAGCATCCAGTCCACCTGGGGAAGATTATCGTCAGTATCGTTCCGGTTCCGGGTATCCTACTCCGGCCAAGCTTGATGCCCAGATTCGATATCTCAATGCGTGATCAGCGGGTATTCTGTAGAGATAAAGCAACTGATAAAGCGTCGGAGACTCCCAGGAAGAAAGTGAATGCGGCCCCTTTATCAGAGACCCTAGCCAGTGTACTAAAGAGTGGCTCTAAGGCCCTGGTTACGGAGTCTGACGTGATTTCAGACCGTGCCTACACTAGTTCGGTTTTCAGGAACTCACGTTAGGCTCGTACGGTGGCTGGGGGTCCATTGCCCGACTGAGGCCGCCCCTTCAGGACAATAAATTTTTAGTCTCAGTTTGCCGGGTTTGGGCCCCTGAACACCAAACCACTGTTCGTAACATCACCACGTATATCACCGTTGTTTTGAATTTGTGATCTCATGACAAAGCAGCAAGGGGTCGGCCGAGTCTCTTTGAATCAATTGCATTCACTATGCCCCGTGGTGTAGGATGACCTGCCCTGGAGACAAATGCCCCCCTTCAGTAGCCGGCTCCCCTAGTAGGCAGGAAGTGATCTCGCCACATGTCCCCCGGCCCGCAACAATTTTAGCGAGCGGCCAGCGTGTACTGACGTTCAGCCTCAACGGTCGACCTTGTTCCCTCTACGGATTTTTCCCGACCCATGTGCCCTCGCCGTAGCAGGTCGATTCTCCCCTAGGGTTTTGTACGGTTCTTATGCCAGCCGTCTGTGCGCCGAAGAGCTCTTTACGCCCCCATTCATTGATCGGCCGAATCTCGTATAACATTCAGCTGATGAGAAAACACGGCCATTCAGCAATAGGACAAGGGGTTTCCCCTATGCTCGGTCGACGACATTAAGAAGGGTGTAGGATTCCCCCCAGTCTATGTGACACATTTGAGGGGGCTTACCCATAGTCGAAACTCCCTGTTTATTTTTTTATATGTGTCGACCCCGGGCGCAAGAGGAGAGCAAGAACACCCATCCCTGAACTTATTCGTCACTGCCCTTGCAGGAGACACTTGTTCCCTCCACTAGCAAATGTGATGTGACGGGCTTGAGTCACGACGAATAGAGCAGAAGTGGAGATTTGGGGTCCATCCACTACATTAGTGCTCAATCCCCCAATGTCAATTGTCTCTCCGTCACGCACTTGTCCGTATAGGGGAAAACCAAAACATGCGGTAAATTTCCCCCCGCGTTCCAAGCCTTGCGGTGGAGACTTTACTCGGGTTTGGAGATAGGCGCGGGGTGAAACGTCTCCCTCGCCATACATGATCCTTTCCCAGCCGTCAATCCGAAGTCATGGTATTTCTACCCCCACCCCTCCGAGAACCCCCTCCCACTTCCTTTGAACGCGCTTTGTTTTCCCCCCCCCCTGTCTGCATCGTCCGGGTTGGTGTTTTTTTTTTTTGCCCCGCTTGACGACACCATCTTCTCGAACGCGGCATACCCTTTGTCGTCGCAGGAACGTTCGGCTTCTTTCGCAGGTCCTCGTTCCCCTTTGTCTTGCATGGCGTAGCCCCCTCCGTGGCTTCTTCCCTGTCTTCGACCATTTCGTCTTCATCGAGATGTTTTTGCACAGTTTTTTTAGTACCTGTCTGGCTCCGCTGAAGGTCTGACCATTCAGTTTTCAAGGGAGGAGTGCAACTCTCATTCCCAAGTGAAAAGCCAAGCATTCGCCCGAGTGTGCTGAGAGCGGTGGAGGAAGTAATTTTTCTATAGGTTCGCTGATTCGGCAACGCGCTTATATACCCTAAGGACTTTCGCTGCCTCCTTTCCACTCAGTTCCACTTTTGCTCCTTTTTGGATGTGCTTTCCATCACATGAAGTGCCCCCCCCCCCCTCAAGGGTTCGCTTTAGCTGGCCCTTTTGATCACGCTGTTTTCATTACTCCTCTCTAACTTAACTTTCGCCTCTGTGTGTTTTCTTGAGGAACGCATTGGTTATCGATGTTTGCTGTGACTCCTGTCTTGCTGCCTCTTCCTGTGCTTTGAACCCCACGTCTCTCCTCCTGAATCTCTCTTCTCTTTCGGCTTTTCACAATTTTTTTTTATCCCGAGACTCTCTCTCCAGATTCCTATGCGAAGTCTTTCCATCCTGTTTTTCGCCGTCCCGCCGTCAAAAAGGTTATGTATTGCTCATCGTCTGCTATCCCACGCGGATCACTAGTGGGATCCGACGATAGCTTTTACGATGATAGCTCTATTCCTCTTTTTTCCCTACTATGTTTTTTTTAGCTAGATCCTCTTTCCCTCTCCCTCCTTTTTTCGCGAACTCTTAGACGCCCTTCCGCCCTCTGTTCTATAGATGAATCTCTTCATTTTAGTTCTTTTGTTCCAGGATTCCACTTATCTGTCCCCTTTCCGTTGAAGCCTTTAATCTTTTTCCCTAGCCCCTGTCTAGGCCTGAGTAGAGCTTACCCTCCCCATCCTTCTTACAGGGTAGCCTTGGTGCAGAAAAGAGAATATTTGCAAAGGCCATTCTCCAGCACCATCCCCTCCTACAAAGCTTGAGTCAACCCGTCCACCCTTCGTCCCGTTCTGATTGGAGATCGTGTTCCATACAAAGATTTTCATTGGGGAAGCCTCTGCGCACCTTGAGTGACCGGACCGGTCTTGACAGCCGTCCTCCTGCGTCCCGTCATTTAAAAATCCCGGCGTGCACCTTTTGTATTTCGAAGGTAACTTCAGCGCGACCCTCCTAAAGTTGGCCGATCCCCGTGCAGAACTTTGAAAAGAGTTATAGGAATGCCTCAGGCGACTCCGACGGCAGCGTAACGAGGTGAAGGCCCGATTCTGAATGCCGTGGCGATGGTCCCCGCCTGTACGAGACCTGCCTTAATAACTTTGTGTCTAACTTCACTGACTTGACTAGGTCCGTCTTCGTTCCGGCGTTGCGCCGACGGTATCTTCCGGACTTCAGCCCCTATCCCATTTTGTGACGCTGCACAGTGCCATCCCTATCCACGAATAACGTTGCCTAACACACTACCTGGGAATGGATTCATACGGCACCCAGTTCTATCATGCCCCTTAGAACCGCTCGCTCCCCCCTGACCAGAGACACCCTGACTTGCCGACCGACACCCATCGATTCGTCTTAATATCATTTGATGATGAGGGATTGGTGTCGTTTGCTTGACTCCGAAAGCCTTGTTGAGAAGTCTGCGGGGGCCTCCCTCTCCTTTGACTACCGGACATATCCCTGAGAGGGCTTTCTTCAGTTAACAAGACCTTTGAGCCCCTTCGCTTCGCAATTCTACCGGCCCTGCTTGACGTAGTAGTTTAAACTTCATAGCGCTTTTGCTGCAAAGTACTCATTTTCCTCTGTCCCGGTCTGTCCCCCGTTGCAGTGGTTCACGACCCCCCCTGAGCCTCCCTCCATAAGCCGTAGTGGGTTTCTGTAAAGGGATTATCGCTGGATGGACTTCTCCTCTATTCTGCGCCCCAGGAAACCAAAAGGCTCTTTCGCAAACGTAGAGTTCGGCCTATCCCCTCAAAAGAACGTATCGATCAGTTCGGAGGAGATCACTCGGGGCCTCATACGCCATCACACCTTCACTCTCCTTATCTCGTACCTGAGAATTCCCCCGACCCAGTAGGAAATCCCGTAGGACAGCGCGAAAGGAATTAAACCACCGAAACCTGGTCTCAGGCTCGTTCGTCTCTGCACCATTTGTCGCCCGGAGTATTCATCCTGAATAAGAAGGTACGGTTAGCAGCTGAAGCTAGTGACCCGGCTACTCAGGAGGCAAACGCTATTTTGGTGGGACGTTCGGCATTCTACGGCAGGCACTTGTTCTGGGCATGACATCAAGTTATTTAGCACCGGAGTTGGCGTGGGTCCAGTTAGATTTTCATATTTTCTTTCCCCAGAAACCGTAACCATCGGTGCTCGTTCGACTTGTTATCATATTGAGCTCCAGTCGTCATGTCGTGATTTTTTTGTAGTACGCCAGAGAGTCTAACCACGCACAGTCATCTGACTATGTAGTGGATCAGATTGCTCCCCCAAGCCGCTTCGGCTCCCAGTTTGTTCCTCCCCCCTAACATAGACGAGAGACGCCTGCACGTTAGGTCTATGTTGTTAAGAGAAGTCCCCTTGGTAGGCATTGAACGCAGCGTTACGACGGAGCAGTGTCGAAGCGAGAGGGACACATGACTAGCTCGCCCGCAAATGAACCCAAAAATTTGCTCAAGGCTGAGAGGCTTGCGATTCCCAGAGCTTAGATCGAATCGCCTCCGAATGGGTGTTCGTCTGAGAAGGCATTGTGATCCAGTTACATGTACCAGGTTCATGGCACACGCTGCGTCTTGCTATTCGGGGACGATAATTTACGTTGTCCCTCGCCACGCACGGCGCAGGACGGGTCACATATTTTCGTAATCTGCCGCTGGCATGTGTAGGCAGAGTGCGTAGT
>Ga0179591_1315353_pt1 | contig 19391 bp, 24 predicted proteins | sample CZOMad2_1_08_16f_FD_182891 | JGI IMG/M metagenome (GOLD analysis project Ga0179591, IMG submission 182891) | Vadose zone soil fungal communities from Angelo Coast Range Reserve, California, USA - CZOMad2_1_08_16fungal (PacBio error correction) | ecosystem: Environmental > Terrestrial > Soil >... | reverse complement strand
TTTCAGAGTTGCTCCATAAACAACCTTCTTCTTTTCTCCTTCTACCCCTTCCCCCTTCTCTAGCAATTTATTGACGTTTAGCCCTTTTGTAGATCGCGTTTGAGCACCTTGCATTCGTCCCCAATATCGACATTGTCTTTCCTGCCGCGAATTTCACTCTTCTCGGCTTTATCCTTTCCCCGGCACCCTTTTTGTTTGCTAATTTATTTTTCCCATAACCTCGTACGTCATTCCTCGATCCTTTCCCTTTCTTCTTCCTGCAAGACCCGATTACCCTTTCTGTAGTCTCCCCCACCCCCCTCTTATCTACTGAAATTTCCTTCGAAGTTAATGGCAGCGCGCGCTGAAACTGATATCCACTTCCAAGACTTCCTCCCCTTGCTTCTCCTGCACCTCCCTCCCATTGTCTTCGGGTTGGCTCTTTCCCTAATTACGATTTTTTTCCTTTTTCCTCTTGTGAAAGGGGATATTGCCTAGAAGGCAGGCACAATTTATTCGAAATCGAGACCCCCGGTTGATAATGTTCGGTGTCCCTTCTTCATTTAATTCGAGCCCCCCTTTTTCGGATCCTCTGGTTTTCCCTTTTATACTATGGTATTCTTTCCCCAAAGTGCGCCCTCTCCAGTAATTCCCTTTCCCCTTCCTGCACTGACTCTTTTAATGAAGCCCTTCTTTGATCGGTCAGCTTGCGGAAAAGAGTGCCCTTCGGTTTGCATTAGCCCTCTTCCCTTCAATACATTTTTTTCGCTACACCCACAGCTTTTCCTCCCTCCCCCCTTGACATCTTGATCTATCTATTGTTGTTCAGTTCTTTGGATTGATGATTCTTCCCTTGACCGCCCTTGTTGGCATAACTTCTTTTATTTCCCATCCTTCCCATGAGCTAACTCTTCTTCCTTTCCCTCGGCACCTCCCAGCAACGGCACATTTCCGCATGGCGATCGAGTGACTCTTTGTTTTTTATAGCCCCTTTTCCTGGTCATGGGACCTGCATCGATTCCACAATGAGAAATATTGAGAATCGTAAATCGGCGTTTGTTCCGCCCGAACCCCCCCCAACCCTCCTTGACCCAGAGTCCCTCACCCCCTTTCCCTTTTTCGGACGTTGGGGTTAGACAGTTAGTCCATCCCAAACTTAGTCTTGTTGAAAAATATTTCTTTTTCCTTCCCCCTCTTGCCCCTGCCTTCCCTCTTAGCTTCCTCTGATAGCTTTTCCCCCCCCCCCGTTTTTTCCTTTCTTCAGCTCGCATTTGTCAACCCCCCGGTGCTTGCCCATGCCGTGGAATCGCCTCCGATTCCCCCTTCCCTAGACCGGCGGTCCGGTTAAGTCGAGTTCTCGTTTTACACGCTTTAAGTCGGTTCCCTCGTATCCTCCCTCTATCCCCTATTTCTTCCCTCGACTTTTCCTGAGCCGCTGTTGTTTTCGTTTAGAATTCCGAGTATGTTCGCCGCCCTCCGCGTTTTCTTTCCTCATCTGCCGGGACTAGAGCCCCCACTTGTCTTCATACCCTTCTAGCTAGAACATCCGACACCATCCCCTTCCTCATCACGTCCTCGTGCTGCTCTCTCTTCTCAGACAACATGTCCACGGTTACACTCTCTATAAGTCGCTGGTGGGTCGCTACCGCGCCTTTTACCCCCCTTGGACCCGACCGCTTCTACTTATAATTTTCCCCTATTAGTGTTGTTTAAGAATCCATTCTTTGAAGTTTTCGCGAACGCTCGAGACCCTGCACGGCCCCTTACCATTGTCGATTTATCCTCCGTTTTCCTGCGCAAGAAGACAGAACCTCTGGATGTTATTTCGGAACCTCAAGTTTTTTTGCGCCTATTTCTTACTATTCGCGTCCCGTTTGACAGTCAGTAAGGTGCTCGCAGCGAGGAATCATCCGCCATGAATTTCACCCTTATTCGATCCGCTTACACTTGACCATCATTTTTCGGAAATACTTTCTCTCTGACTCTCCTTGCTCCCAAGGATTTCCATTTCGTACAAAGAGACAATAGCTCCCCCCCCCCCCCCCGCCCCCCCCCCCCCACCACCCCTCCCCCCCAACCCCCCACCCCCCCCCCCCCCCCCCAACCCCCCCCCCCCCCCCCCAAAAACCCCCCCCCCTTCAAACGCTCTTACTCTTCACACGCCCCTTCTAGCCTGGATCTTCTAATCGTGAAGAGCGGTTACACACCAAGGCTACCCACACAGTAAAGATCCCAGAAACCTCCCCTAAAGCCATCGGCCCTACCTCTAAACCTTGTTAACAAACACAATTACATCAACTCATCACTCTTTTCTTCCACACTCTCCTTCTGCCGACACTTTTTTCCGCTTTGGTCCTTCCGCCCCAGCCCCTCCCCCTGATGCAGCTTCAAGGGTTGAGGTAAGGCCCGGCAAATATTGAAGGAACTTCGAATCCATTCTCCATCTTTTCCCATTTCCTTCTCCTTTCCTCATCATGCACTTCATCACCGCACCGCACCCCCTTTCTCCCAGTATCCAGTTTTTCAGAAGTTCTCCTCATTCCATATTTTTCTGTTCATCAATTCAGAAACACCCTCTCGATAAGTTCCTGAGTGAAGCACCTGTTTTCTCCTTCCAACCCAATTTCCCTGCTTACTCTTACCATCTTTCTTCCTCCCTCTGATTCCCAAAGTCACTTACCTTCCCATGATATCTATTAGGCGGCACAATCTTTTTCTCCGACGACTAGGTGGACTAGACTCCTGCCATGACACCCCTCCTTTCTCTTTCCTAGCATCTGGAAATAAGGTCCCTTATACCAGACAGTGGCACGTTGTCTCTCGATTGACCGGACCCCTTCATTGTCATTCTCTGCGATCCATCTTTATGCGTCATAGCCCGTTTTTTGGGCTTTCCCCTTTTTCTGTCACACCTTTCGGAACACCTCTTCGTAATTTTCACCTTACGATTTTCCCACTCCGGACCTTCTTTAACCTCTCAGATCTTTCTTGGCTTCCGATCTATACTTTTTAAACAGCACAAGTTCTTTTCGTCCATTCGGTTCGTTAAGGTCACCCCTTTCTAGCAGCCCCCCCTACCCCAATCTAGTCCCCGGGGCAGTTTTTCGGATATGATGGTTTCCGCGTAAGATGCCGCGCCGTTCCCCCCCTTAACTGTTCCCTCCTGTACTATGTCACCTCTTTTCTTTCCCCTCCGATTTTTACCCTTCCCTTTCTTATTTGATTTCCTTTTCTTGAAGTCTTAGTACGGCTGATAGGAACTGGCGCTTCCGTACGTATCTCGTCAATGTCTAAAACTTTCCCGCCCCAGCCCGAGTCCCCCTTACTTACCAATTTACTTTCCAGAATTTCTTTTTCTGAGGAGCTGTCTTCTTTCTGGGGCGATCAGTTTGCCAAAACTTCTCTCTTTCACTGGATCCCCCGGCCCAGCTTGTTTTATTCCTTTTGCCGATTTTTGGCGCCGAGACCTTTTGGGTTTGGTGATGGTTATCTTTCTCCCCAGACAGGTCCCTCCCTTATTCTCTTTCCCCCTCTCCTGTTGTTTTTTCTCTCTCATGGCCGTACTTTTTCCTGAGTGACCTCCGAGCTCACTTCTCCGGCATCGCGAAAATGACATCGCGGGGATGGCGAGATCCTCCGTTTTTGCGCACCCCTCCTTCTCCTCCCCATTTTTATACAGTCTCTGTCGTCCTCTCCCTTTTTCCAGGAGAATACTTTTTTGCTTCGCGAAAAGGAGTGCCGGCGTTGTCTCCGGTCCGTTATTCCTCCCCTCTACAGTAACCTTCCCCCATTCGAAGTCTTCCCTTTCCCCCCCCTATGTCCCTAACCCCCCCGTCCCCTTTCCCTTCATGCTTTTTGACCGGATCCTTAGGTTGAATAGTACCCGTCGAGCAAGTATGGAGAGCGTAGCCATTCTCTCTTCCATTCCCCAAGTGACTTTTACCCCCCCTTAATCCCCCTTTTGACTCCAGCCCTCTCATCAGTTTTGTGACGCCCCTACGATAGATCCGTTACCGCCGATGAGCTTTGACTACAGTTTCATTCCTTTTTGTACTCTTGGTATCTATAGACATTCCCTCCACCTCTTCCTCAACTGAGACGTGTCATTTCGTGTTTTTCATAATAGGATTTTTGAAATCGCTCAGGTAGTAATTTTTGCCTTTTATTTCTTATGTCCAAGTATGGCAGAACAATCGCGCAATAATCATGATTGACTCGCTTCCATTAATTCTTGCGCGCTCAACCTTTTTTCGTCCTAGTTTCTTTTTCTCCTTCCGGTCTACCCTGCTCCTCCTCCCTTGAGGAGAATTCGCGTTTGAATTAAAGCCCCCTTAGATTCGCTTTTGTTGACCGATTTTTTTTTTCCTCACTACCCTTATTACTGGAATTTTTCTTTCTGGTTTTTTTAAAGCCTTCTTCTTAGCACCCAATACGCTGTGGTTGATCACGTCAGGCTACGCCGTACTTCCCCGGATCGTCCTCCCTTATACCGGGCCCCTTCGTCTCCGCCCCAGTCCCCAACGGCCAAATATCTTTTTTTAGAATTCCCCGATTTCGTCTTTCCTGACCTTTTCTTTTTAGTGCCATTTGATCTAGTCCCTCACTCTTTGGGTTTGGGGGCCAAACGTTTTGCTTTTTTTCCGGTTGGGCAGTGTGCGTCAAGACTGGCGATTGGCCTCTGCCAGTTCATCCCCCCTCTAACACAATGTTTTTTCCATTTGAGGGGCTTTCCTCGAAGTTTCTCACCTTCGCTTTGAACCCCCCCCCCTCCCTTCTTTTCATTTCAGCTTGCTCCGGTACCCTTCCGGTTAGCTGGGCTAAGGTGTAGTCGAGGGTCAGTATGTCATGGCAACCGGAGTCCTTTCTGCCATTCGTTAACCTCTCTCGCAGTAAACGAATCCTTTTAATTCGTACCTACGACGTCAAGTGTTTTTCTTCCGAGTATCTGTTCTCGTTTCCCCATCCGAGGCTTTCCCTTTATTTCCTTGCCAGTCCAGATGTAGGCCCAACGACCGCTGCGCTGTCCGCGTTAAAGCGGAGGTTATAGCTTCTCCTCACTTCGATGTTCCCCCTTCCGTCTATACTTCTCCCTCATTCAGAGGTTGAACCTTTCTCCGTTGACCCCACCCGATTTTCCGCATTAAGAACGTTCTCCCCCTCTAGTTTTCGCCCCCACAGCGGCGTGCTTTTTCTTCTGGCCCGAGCCCAACGCTTGTTGACCCCTTCCTTAGATATTCTCAATCTCTTTCTTCGTATCCCCTCTTTCTTATCCGAGATCCCCCCCCTTAATATTATTAATCCAGTTGTGGTTGTCAGTCGATCAATGTAGTCTTCCTAACCTAGATTGTCTCTAGTAAGTAACCTCACCATGAGAAATGAGAGTAAGCCCCGCTTGTTGATCCCCTCAGAATATTTCACTTCTGCATTCTTTTTCGTGTCCAAAGCCACTCCTTTTTTAGTTCCTGCCAGAATGTCCCTCAACCAGGATTACCATTGATATTTCCAGTAGGTCAGTGCTGTATCTCTCTATTCTTTAGTCAGATGATCCTGCCGTATTCTGAAATAGAAACATTTCAGAATTTTTTCTCTTCTCTTTTAGTCAATTTCAACTCCCCAGATCCGGCTCCTTCGACCTCCTGGACCGCGTTTCAAACGAGGCCCCCCACAACCTCTTTCTACCCCTTTAACTTGACTCTTTCCCTCCTCTACAAACCAGTTGGTCCGGGGAATTTTGATTTTTTATCTTCTTCGGCTTCTCGCAAGCCTTTTTTTTTCACCCCTTGTCACTTAACAGCTATCCCCCCCCCCTCCCCCTCATCCGACTGAATCACTACTCCCGGGCACTACTCACTATCGGTTCGTTTCCAAAGATAAGTTTTTTGATTCCCCCCGACAGCCCCTTTTCCCAATCATCCCTAACCTCATTGCTGGAGTTATTTTTTTCGGTCGCGACCCCCCCCCTCCTAACGTCCTGACTCATCGAAGATTATCCTACTAGTTCTGTTTTCTCTCTCCCTTTCTCCCAATCACATAATTCCAAAGCCTGAACTCACTTTTCTCCAGCCCGACTCTTCTTCTGTCTTCCTTTTGGAATGTGCGGTTCACGTCTCCTTTCTATGTAGGTCACCTTCTTACCCTGTACAATGCCAGGAAGCCCATCTGGTTTCACTAGTTTTTTTCTCCCTACTTCGCCCCCCCGAAACTCGCTCTCGGAATTTTAGACCCATCTTCTCTCCTCCCTTTATCTTTGTTTTTTTTCCCCTCAGTAAACCCGCGGGCATCTGCTAGCGATCTTGGCTTCCTGCGCTTCCCCCCCTTACCTTATACCCCCCAAGTGGCCCTTTTTCTTGCCCGTGCCGATGTTTGAAGCTTTTCCCTTTCGACTTCTGAAATACCCTGTGATTCCTGCGTGCATTTTCCCCCTCTTAGCCAGTGTCTTTCCCTGACTTCCCTTTTTTTTTTCCCTCCTTGCCAATTGGGAAAGTTTTTGAAGCACCGTCTTTAATTTCCCTCCGTTTCACCGCTGGCCCCCGGATCCCCTTACTCCCCTCGTGGGCCTCTCTCTTTTTTCCCTTCCTCTGATAGCGACCATATGGCATTTTTTCCGTCAAAGCCCCTCCTCGATTTTTTTCCCCGACAACCTCCTCTCTCCCCCGCAATACCGCAATCCTGAAACAGGTATTTTCGGCCGCGGCTTTCATTTCCCTTTATAGCTGACCCGACGATCAGAGGCCTCTCTCCTCTTCCAAGGTAATGTCGCGAAGGTCTACTTCTTTCCAAAATTTTCTCTTTTTCAGAGGGATTATGAGTTGTATTGCAGAAGATGCAGAAGGCATGTTTCGTCATGGGGCTCCTCTCGGTTTGATTCATCCGTATGCTTTTCCCCTCCCCGGACAATCCTCCCGTTTTCTCTCCTCCTCAAAACCCTCAGAGAAACCTAGGTTTTCGGCAATCTACCTCTATTTGGTCTGCCGGTTGATAAACGTCCAGTCCCTCCCCTGGTCTAAAATTGCCCCTCTTTTAAAGTTGACCTTTTACGTTCTCTTCGCGTAGAGCTTAGTGTTTTTTCGGAAATTGTAAAGTTGACGGCCCACTTCTCTTTTTAACCTCCGGTTTTGAGATAGCGTCTGTCCCCCTCTTTCCCCATTCACCATAGCGTTCTCCTTTGCGTCAAATTCCTCCCCCGACCCCATGGAAAATCTAATCGTTGGTTTCGACTTTTTTCCTAAAACTGTACTTGAACAATAGCATTTTTTTTATAGTCCGTCCTCTCCCCCTGTAACCGGGATCCCCCTTCTCTTCGAAATCTGATTTTTTATTCGCCTGCTTCATTTTATAATTGTTCAATAACCCTTTACCCCGTACCTTCCCCCCTTTCCCGAGTCATGCCTTTCTCTATGCATTCCAAGCCCCAAGGAATTCTTTTTTACTCCCCCCCCTCCTCTGAATCCCGTCTCCCTCTTGAAATAGTATCCAAGTATGAGAAAGTTGAAGTAGATAGTTCTGATCTCGGGTCCATCCGCATCTCCTCCCAGTTGTGATACTTCCCCGCTGCCCTCTGCGGTATTACCCAATAGACTGTTCGCCGACCTGATTAGTTTTTTTCCCCTCAGCTGTTGAGTCTTCCTGTTCGCTTGGTTCTCATACTCCCGGCCGGAAACCCAGAATACACCTAGAATTCCGGTCTCGTGATTTAACCCCGGATGAAAATCCCTCCTTGTCTTCCTTAGTCCCCCTTGGTTCAGCTTCTTGACCCTTTCCAAGGTCTTACCAACCACTTTGAGAGTACCGCCAATTCTCTCTACATTTATTATTCCCCTTCGAATAAATCCTTCCCCTCGGCTCTTTCCCCAGCCTCTTTTTGTTGAATTTATAAATTGGTAAGTGACTCGCAGTTCCGTGCCTGTCCTTTTTTCTCCCTTCCAGTGCCAGCTCCTTGTCTGCTAGACCCCCTTTTTATGAACTTAGTATCCCTAGTCTTGATATGGCAGAAGGTTCTGTCTCCCGATTCAACTCTAAGCAGGCTTGTTTTCTCATTTCAAACCTTCCCCCTAAGCCAGCCACATCTCATCGAAGGTATCGGCGATTTGCGTACATGCACAACCCTCTTCAAATGCTTAACCCTTCCTGCTATTCCGATTTTTCTTTGTCGCGTGGATTATCCTTGTATTTTTCTTCCGAACTCTCTGCGGTATATCTCCTCGCAGTCGGTCAATTGACTCCGCTTGGCCCTGCCATTCCCTTACCCCTCTTAATCTTCCCTACAAACCCTACCCCCTTTCTTCCTTTTTCTGATTCCTTGCGAAGTTCAGAATCCCCCATTAGCTTTTACCAAAGATGGATATGTCCCTACTGAGTTTCCCTCCGACACCTTGCTATGATAGGGTCGTGTTAGTTTCGGGAATGTGTTTGTCATGCCTTACCACCGGGATCCTTTTCTAAGTCCTTTGGGACTCTCCTCCCCTGCAGAGTCACTCCATGGAGTCGCGGACCGAGATCCGTTTTCCTTGTCAGGCTAGCTCTTTTCGCTTTCCCTCTTTCCCCTGTGAGGGAATTGAGCAGGCGCTGTCGGCTGATGTGTTCAAGAGACACTTTTCTGAGACGATTTCCCGCTTTCTTTCTTCGTCTAACAAGCCAGCATTTGGGGCCGCATATCGTATCAGCATTCCCGTGGATCTCTACCATCCGTCATCTTCGCACTAGTTTACGTCCCGACGACACCCCAGCTGTCCTTTTCCCCTTTCCTAACCGGGGTAGTGCTGTGTCCTAAATGTAGAGAACCCTATCAGGCGCTCTCGACTTTCTCGACTGGTCCTTCCCTACTTAGCGCTACCCTTTTCGTCAGCTATTCCCCCCCCCCAGTCGGTTCTTTTTACCTTTTAATTCGTTGTTTCAAGACCCCGTACCGAACCTCCCCTCTTCGCTGACGCCCTTCCTAGTCCTCCCCGGCACATTCCCCCGAGACCTTTCGATAGAAATTTTAGGAGCTCTCCAGACTATCCGAACCTCCTTTTGTGCTTCTTCTCGGAAGGTTTGTCCCGTAGGTTGCTCGTTATTTCAGCTTCTTTTTATGACCTGACACCCTGCTCTTAAGACTTAGGACAGAAGAGTATATTCCTACCCGCCGGGCCCGCCTGTACTCGACTTTGCCTCCGCTGAAACCTTTCAGATGTCAGATTTCTAAATCGACCCACCGCGAATGCTCCTCCCTCCCCACCCAAGTCCCCCTTTTTACGAGTGCCCAATCTCCCCCTCATTTTCCCTCCACCATTCCCATCTGCCCGTTACATTCCTAAAATTCTCGGGGTTAGGACAGGACCCTTTTTTCACGCATTTCTTCCTTCGACCCAGTTGTCTTAGCCCTTTTCCCCCCCCCCTGACCGAAGAATCGCACGACCCCCCCACCAACAGCGACCCCTCCCACACTCCCGGCACCCGCCTCCTCTTCACTCAACATATACTTTTTCTCGGGTTAAACTTTGAGTGCTTAAACGTTTCTTCGGGCCCCTCCCCTACAGCACACACCCTGCCATCTTGTTTCTAAGTTTATTTGACGGGTTCCGGCCAATAGACAAGTCATTTCCGCCTCTAATTTCTCCCCCGTCTTTTGACCTCATCATGGCAATAACAAGGCAAGGTATACCTAATCAACCAATATCCCACCTGACTTCCCCCTAAAGGAGGCACTCTTTCTCCATTTCAGTATTTTTTGCTTTTTGCCCTTCCCTCCGCTAGTACCCCCATCAGTTTTGAGACTTCAAGGATTCAGACACAGGCCCCCCCCCCCACTTACGGTTAGGGCATTTTTTTTCACATATGCCCCCGAAATATAAAACCTTTTCTGTCGGACCCGTACTGTCTCCACCTCTGGCCGGTGTCTTGCACTGGGTCAACCTCGGGCAGTTCTTTCGAGCCTTGCGGCACCGCCAGGCCATAAACACCTTTCCGGAATTTGGCCGAGGGCTGTCTTGGGAAATTTACCTTTCTTTCTCCCCTACACCTCTTCTGAGCCTTTTTCCCCGATGGACATGCCTTGGAGACACTGTTTTTTTTTAAAATCCCCGGTCAGACCCCCCCCCCCTCTCTTCTTTAACCTCTTCTGAAAGGCCAGAGTGTTCCTGGTGCAGGCCCTCTAATCGACGGACCCCCTTTCCCGTCCCGGAATCTTAGTCCCCCTCCACCCACCTCTTTCGAAATGAGATTTTCCGTCAACCACCCTCCCCCCCCCGAGACCGACCCCCGGCAAGTCCCTTTTCCGTCCGCGAAGCCACTTTTGCTTCCTTTATGGACTGCCAAACTTCTCTTTTGCGCGCTTCCTCCCCAAGGTCAACTTCCCCCCTTTGGAGTTGGAGTAAGTTTTTTGTCGCACTCCCCCTTCTTAGGACGCTTTTCTTGCAGCGTCCCCGTAGTTTCCTTTTCTTAATGACTTTTTCCCCTTTTCCTTCCTGAGGGCGCGACCTACTTTTCAGAGCGTTTGCTGTATACCTATGTCTCGCGCCCCTCATCCTTCGTATGTTGCATTTCCCATATAGAACTTCCAGATTTTCCTCCCTCTCCTTGTGGCGCGATTACCCCTTTCTTTCAAAGGAAGTTATGGTCCCTTTATGGGCGGGTCCCTTCCCTCCCCCTTTGTCCCCAAGCGTCGTCGTTTTTCTTAACCCACTTCCCCTTCCCCCCTCCCTTTGGTTTTTGGATGTCCAACCTTCCCTACGACGGAGCCGGTCCCTCGCGCCCCCCGCTCCATCTTGCGTTATATCCATTTCGACCTAGACCCCCTTTTTTTTTGCGCCCTGTCCTTCCCGCAAGTTACTCCCCCCTAGGCACACCTCCTTCTTAGAGCTATGTTTTCGCTACCGTCCTTGTTTTTGAATCAGGCTGTCTTTTTCCCGGCACCCTTGCCCCCTCTAGACATCCGTTCTTTCCCCGCCATCCCTTTTCTCAAAGTATCCATCAGATTCAATTTTTTCTCCTTTCAATTTTCGTTTTCTCGGCACTGCTTTTTCCCTTCTCAGACCCTTCCCTCAAGGTCTGAAGTTAAGTTTCACTTTTCCTTTAGAGGGTTCATTGGTCCCCTAAGATCTTTGTGTACAGACCCTGATTGATGCGTTGACCGCAGATTCCTCCCCTTATGGTGCTTTCCGATTCCCCCCCATCAGTTTCCCCCCACCCTGACTACTCACTTCTCCACCCCGGTTATTTTCGGTCTTTGCCCTCATGGATTTTTGAACTTAATTCTGTTTTTTTCCGGCTCTCTTTTTTTGAGATTAAAGAGTGCATTCCTCATCGGTCAAACCCAGTCGCGCTTTTCGGTATTTACGCCTTCCATTCCTAATCTTCATAGGGTTATTTTTTTTACTGAATACGCTGCCGTTGACCCCGGCGCCCTCCGGCCGGCCCCTTCGGCCAGGCTTTTCTGAGTTTTTTTCCTTCAGCCCGCCTCCTTACAAGCCTTTTCCAGAACCTCCAGCTTAGCGATCTTCTTCATATTGGCGGTTTCCATGAGGTTCCGGTGAGAATCTTCCCTACTCCCTCCTCGCCGGGGAGAGGTAATTGTTGTATTCCTTGAATCCCGGAGCATTTCTAAGGTTCTCCCCGGCTGCCCGTTAAACCTGCCACTTCCGGACCCTTGTGACACCCCCCCCCCCCCCCCCCCCTTCTTGTTTTCCCGTTCCGTCGACGATTTGAGTTTGAAGCCTTTCTGGCTGTCGATAAACTACTCGAACTCTTTTCCCCAGGCGTTCCCTCTTTGATTGCGGCTTCCCCCTCCCAACCCACCCTTTGCAAGTGAGACAGTTTGGATTTAAGTTGAGGTTTCGGGTCCCGTGCCCTTTTCAGCCTTCACACCCTTCTTTGTTGCCCCCTAGTACCCAGGAACCCAGTTGAATGAACCAGTTTAACTTATTGCTCTTTCCTGCTTGTTCGGTTAGTTTATCTTATTTTACCCTCATGGTAAAACCTGTTTATGCTTGTACCTGGCCTTAATTCTCCCGACTCCCCTTAAAATGAAAGTGCGGAACTTGGACTCCTTTTCCTTAGCCGATATTATAGTTTTCACCACTTCGTACTCCTGGAGTATAAGTCGCGAGTTCAACGTTCGATGTATTTTTCCCATCACTTCAATCTTTTCCGCCTCATCCCTTTTTTTGTGAGTCTGGCCCTCTCCCTCGATGAGAATTCCTTACCATTTTTTTTCTCCTCTACCCGCCGAAGTTCCGATAGCACTGAAAAGCAGACTCCTTAGTCCCCGACTTTAACACTTTTGGCGCCCTCACAAAGTATCCTTGTTACCCGCCCCGAAGACAAGGAATTCGTGAGCATTGACTCAGACCCCCGCGTGTGGGCACCCCTTTCCCTACGTTGCGTCATCGCCCCCTTTCTCGTCCCTCGGTCCCCCTATATCTTTTTTCTCCTACTTTTTGGTTCTGAGCTGTTGAGGCTTTTTCTGGCGTCCACCCTGCTTCTAGAAGCACGCAATTACACTTTTCCAGACTCGCCTTTTCGACCCCCGGTTGGTTTAGTCAGAGTAGTTCCTCTCCCCCCCGGCCTTCTTTCTTATTAAAATAGTTGCGACCCCCCCCCCCATGTTCCATTGAGATCTTTCATTGGATTGAGAGGCCCCCCCCCCCCTTTCTATTTCTCCCAGAGTTCGGTCGGCTAGGTACGGACTCGGATTTCTGCGAGATACCGAGTACGCCCCCCTTTTTTTTTTTTGCAAACCCCTTGGACTTACTTTTCCTTCTGATTTAAGGACATCTACCCCGCCAGCGCCGGCCGCCCCTTTTTTCCCCATTTCCTGAGTCAGATTCGATGCCCTTTTTTTTTTCGAAACTCTCACGTATGAAAAAACAATTCCCTCCTTTCCTCATTTTTCCCCCACTGTCGCTCCTTTACTTGTTGGATCCCTTTCCTGTGCGCAAGGGTCAAAGGACCCTCCCTCGCACATTTCGACGAGCACCCTCCACCGAACATCGCCTTAATTTGCCTAAATTCTTTTCATTTCGCCTACAATTGACAGTTAACCCCTCCCCTTTTTGAGGTTTTTAAACTTTTTTCAGCTTGGGCCTCCCCCTCCCGCCACTTCCAAATTCCTTGTTTTTGGCCGTTTAAATTTTTTGAGGTAGGTCCAGGCCCCCCAAATCGTCTTTGATCCACTGCTCAGTAAGCCATTTTAGATAATTCCTTGTTAATCCTCTTTGTATCAAATTGCTGCGACTTCCTCAGACAACCACTTTCCCCCCCCCCCAGGCATCTCCCAGTGACCTGATCTTATCATGTTCTGATTTTTTTTTTGGGTTGCTTGAACCTCTCTGCGCTTCCTCGGTATTGCCTCCGGACTTGTGATCCCCCAACACAAGGTACCCCCCGATGCCTTTTTTGATCATCCTCCCAGGCTGAGGTAACAGAACTCTTCCCTTAACCCTCAACTGTCTCGCCGTTCTCCCCTTTTCTTTAGATTCCCCGCCTCCAATCTATTTTTCGCTGTGAACTGGCCCCCCCCAGAACTTGCTAGTAAGGGTAGGTTATCTTCCTCTCAACCCCAGTTCGTCGTTCCCGTTTTCTTGATTTTCCCAGGACTTGGTCCGTAACCTTCTCCCTTTTCCTGCTTGACCTCCCCAGATAGAACCTGTGAACTTCTTCAAATTATGCCTGGACCTTTTCTTCTACTGCCCCTCGTATCCGGAAGAACGCTCCCCCCCTTCCTCCAATATTTGGCCACATCGTTGATCAAAGTCTCCCTCTGGTAGACCTTTGTGACCGCTCTCCTTTCGCAAACCACCAACCGATCCCTTTCCCCCCTACTGACTTGATGGTACCGTTACCAGCTTACCGCCCCTAACAGCTCTCCACCCAGCTGAAGGGCCATAGGATTCTCATCAGATAGCTTCCTCCTTTCCCCCTCTTGAACGACAAGGCGAGCGTTTGATACTATGTCCCCCTCTGTTCTCCTGGAGTGTTTTTAGAATCCCCCTTTCTTCCTCTTGGGACCGGATGCCCCTTCTTTTTTTTCCGTTTCAGTACGAGTTTTTGTAGATCGACATTTCATGAAACTGGAACCTGGGACTTGTCGATGATTGCCGCCCACGAGAAGTCTTACTTGCCTTTTTTTCCCGTCGGCCATTTCCTGCGTATTGGCTTGCCTTTGAGTTTTTTTTTTTCAGAAAACTTCATTTTCCTTGAGTGGCAAGATCTCTGGAAAATGTTTTTCTCCCTTCAGTCAATCTTTTTTTTGTTGATTTTTTTCCTCTTCCAGGACGGAATTCTTTTACCTGTTTTTCTTCTCTTTTCTTGGACTGACAGAGAGGCAAAGGTCCCACCCTCGAACCTTCTTTACCCCCCTATTTAATTTTATTCAGTTTGGTCGCTTCTTTTTTGTGTTAACCCTCTTCCCCCTACGACAGTCGCTTTTCTTTTGACACCTTCCCTTCGATGAGATCTGTTTGTTACCTTTTTCCCCTTCGCTACTCTGCTTTTCGTGATTGTCGGGCTTACTCCCACTCTCTTGAACGTCACTGTCGTCATGTCGTTTTTTTCCGCAAATACGGTCATTGTTCCCGAGTCGTAAGTGCCTCTTTCCCGAGTTACCCTCCTGTCTCGCATAACAAACCACCCCCCCAAAACCTTTCGAGCGCGAGTTTCCCTGGTAAGACATACCCATATGGACTGCCTTGTCCCTTTATTTTTTCCCGTTATTGAGGCCCCCTCCTCTTGTTGCCGGTTATTCTTGTTTGTTTTGACGTTTCCTGCCGGTCTGTCTGGCTATTTTCGATAGTTTTTTCAAATGTCGGAGACGTCCCCCCACTCCACCCCACCCCCCCTCCCCCCCACCCCCCCCCCCCCCACCAACAAACCAAACCCCCATGACCCCCGATTTGTTCACTTTTTCACCCCCCCTTTCTCGTTGTCACCCTCAACCCACCCCCCCCACACCAATACCACCTCCCCTCCACACCCTTCCCCTTTACACTTCTGGTCAACCCCCTTCCTTCTTCCCCTAACGGACGGATTTTTCCGATCCCTCATGAAACTGCTTAGCTCCCTTCCCCAAACTTCCTTTCAGTCTTTCTACCTTCATATTACGCGTTTCAAGGAGTACGAGCCCTTTTCTTTGGTTTTAGCCTCTTTCTCCCGGCTCCTCCGGCCACTATGCGCTTCATTTGCCCTGATTTTTTTTGCATATCCCCAGCTAGTCTATATTCTTCTGAACTTATCCGAAGGATCATTCTTGTTTCCCAGACGGTTCCTTCCTCCCTTTCCTCCCCCTCCTCCTTCCTTGGTACCTTCCGGTCTCCGCCCTTACAGTTTCTAAGGTCTCGGCCCGCACACAGACTGATCCTTCCTCCCCCTTTTCCCTTTTCTGAATGCCGCTTTTCCGACTTCTGGTCATTTTTTCCGACCTATTGCTTTTCGGACCCTCTAGATTAACCTTCCACTACATTACCAAGTGAGGAATTACCTTTCGATTCCCTCTACGGGACCTCCCCACAAGCCTTTCAATCGTTACAGACAACCCATCATTTCGTAAGTTGGCTTTGGTGCACTCTGACCCGTTTTAATTATCTTTACCCCTTTAGAAGGATTAAAACAAGGAAAACGGGTTTTGTCTTATCCTGCCTCAAGCACGTCGGCGATCAAGCAATTCTTTTACTTTTCCCCCTCTTGAGGCGGGTCCTCTTTGGCTGTCCCAGTCCCCGATTGAAGTAGACCCCGTTGTCAGGTGTCTATTTCTTAGGCGTAGGGATTGAGGAGATCGCAGAGAACCACTTCTCGTGCACGGTTCAGTCAGGCTATCCCCCTGACTGACTCTTCCTCTGCTCTAGAAGTGTAGGATTAGAGAGGTGCGATTTAATGAAGTGAACCGACTCCTTCGAACCGCCGTCCGGTGAATTTTATGCGAGGATTCCTCCCTCCCTCGCGGTCCCGAGAGATTCCCTCGCTAGCGCCAAATGCGCGACTTAGGGGTACGAAGGTGACATCCGGGAGAGCGGGCGCTCCATTGGTCGTCGAAAAATCAATACCTTCTTCCCCTCCAGACTTCCTTCCTACCTCCCCCCCCCTTCTCTCATCTCGAGCCAGCGAGCCCGCCCGAAAGCCCAGAAGTCAGACCCAGATTCGATTAGCTTGAGGTTGCGTTTTCTGGTTTTTCTTAGCCCTTTCCCTTTTTTTCCCCCCTCCGACCCGCTCTCATGTAGTGCTATTCTAAGTTCGTATGGTAGAAACGCGATCGTCCCTGGCAGTTGCGGCTTCTTTCTCAGTCAGTCGGCTCCCAGGGAAGCGGGGTCTCGACTGAGATTGCGCTCGAGGGGCGCGGTCCTCCTTCAAGCCCAGGCGTACGTTTTTGCTCCAGATCTATTCCGCTAGGAGACACCCTACAGAGAGAGCTCTCAGGAAGTGTGATGTCTTCTTAAATCTTTCTTTTCACGCCCAACCCTTTGGCTCTTTTCTTGCGAGTCCGTTCAGCGTACTTAGTAGGGGAAGATGACATACGTGGTCGGGCGGCTTGGACCGTTGTTGGCGCGGTCTGGAGTCGCGAAGAACTAGGATCAACCAAGCAACGGGTGACCCGCGACTCTTACCGCGGCCGCCCACTCCCCCCCCGTACATGACCTGAGTCTAGACAGTCAGCAAGACTTAACCCTGTTGAGTAGGTTTGTCCTACACGTTCATTCACCGCAAAGCTACTCAGTTTCCTCACAGTCCTTCCCCTACGCAAGTAGCCTCGTGAATTCCTGATGAGAAAGCTTCCAGAGCAGCGGAGGAACATTATCCGTCGTCCCACCCCGTCCGCTAACCAACCTTCTTTTTTCTCCCTCGTAGTTTTCCTTCCTCAATCTCCCCACGAATTGTAGTTTCTCTTCTTTCTCTAATCCTTTTCTTGGAGCTTTCACGCCCAAAGGAGGTAGTGTAAGGGTCAAACTGTCCATCCGGAGTTATTGAGCGTTTTTTGTTCCTTCTCTTCTTACCTTTCCTGCATCTTCGCGGTACCCCTCCGTGGCGTCAAGACCGAGACGAGTGCGTATTTCCAGCGTAGCATTTTATGGTCCCTTTCCTTAGTGTCCCAGGTTACTGAAGGACCCTCTTCACTACCCTCCACTTTCTTTCCACTGTCTTTGACTCTTTCACATCTGTAGATATCCGTTTGAAGGCCGATGTTGGATCCTCCTGCGAGTGAGTGTTCCACTTTCTCCTGGCAGTCTGATCTTCCACTGGATTATCCAACAGATACCCGAAGAACAACATTTCCAGATTTTATCCCCCCGACCCGTATTCTTCCCTATATGTCTCGATATCCGCTTCCCTCATAACCCGTCTTCTCCACTTTTTTCCGTCTCCTCTTCCTCCTTATTATACACCATAAAAACAGGGAAGGTATAAGTGATTTCCTCTGGTATCGAACTTCCAGTACAGCGCTGATTCTCACGTCCTACTCACCTTTTTAGCAGGGCAGGGTGACGGAGAAAATTAGGATTGTAAGGTCTCGCACCGCTTTTACGATCCCCCGCCCCTTTCATACCCTGAACTAACTTTTCTCTTTGAGTAAGTCGACCCCAGGATGATGACTCTACAGTGTCCGCATGCGTCCCGACGGCGAGGCGGTTGGGAAGCCTGCCCTGTACTTTCGACGTAACCTTAAACACAAAGTAAGCTCTAATCGGGGTCGTCCGACGGCTGTTGTATCGCGCGTTTCGAGTCCGGACTCGAGACGAGATCAGTGGGGGGAGAGAAAATTCTTCCGCTGATGACGCGGTGCTCGCGCGGGTGTCCCCTTTCGACCAATCCTGTAGTCAAACGGAGCGAGAATCTAAATTCTCTCCGACCCCAGAAGCTTCGAGAATTGCGCGATTCTTTCTTGCCTCTCGCTGTTGACGCTAGAAGGGCGTACTTCAGCGCCTAAGTTGAAGAGTTCAGTCCGTAGTGGGTATCTACACAGAGAAAAAGCTTCCAATTCCGCCATGGCTAGCCGTCCCGTCGCGGGTTGCGCCCTTCTTTCCGTCCCTCAAAGAGACGTTGTTCCCTGACGGGAACCTCGCCGCCCCTTGGCCCCACGCTACGGCAGGAGATACCTCCCCCCCCAACTGAACAACGTTTTTTTTTAGGTTGCGACTTCATCGGTTTTTTCCTCTCACCGTCCCTTACATACGCGGGCTGTCCACCTTTCCCCTGGCTTTAGATAGTATTCCGACGTGCCCTTTGAGGAGCTTTTATATCCAAGGACTAAAGTGGCGGGTTAGGTCCCCCTCCCCTTTTCGTATTAGGATGTGGCATCGCTCTACGGCGAATGAGATCTAAATACCTACATCGATTCGTGGACCATAGCAAGACTTGAGGTGAGGTAATGAACCGCCCGACTCATCCCCGTCACCACGCTGGCGGTCGCTTTTATATACCGCCCGATCCGGACGATGGTCGTTCTTGGCAGTCTCTTCTAATCTCAGGAGAAGATAGTCTGTACGCGATGGAATCACGGTAGGACCGCGGTCTACAGAGCTTGCTTCCAGATTCGGGAAGTTCTGCTTTACTTGACCCTCTGTTCGAGAGATACGCGACCTTATTGTTCATACTTCCCTTCGAATGATAAAGCATAGCCGATAGACACTCCTCCCGGAATCTTTTGTGTTCCTCTGGGCCTTCTTTGTCCGCCGCGCTTGCCCCACTACAACGCTCTGTCCGTGTTGGTATGTTGAGTGGTTGGTGTTTCTTTAGCTCTGGTTTCCCGCAGAGATGTCCTTCGAGTGCGGCACGGCGCGTCTTTGTCCTTTGTGTCTTCGCAGCATTACAACCGGGAGTAAGAGGCGCTCGGCTGCTGTTCACGCTGAGCAGCTTGATCGCAAGGGCGCTAGATGGTAGGTCACTTCCCTCGGTAACCGTGATTATCTGCCGGGTTCCTGCGCGTTTGTACCTGCGCGTAGAGATTCGTTCTAGCTTTTGGCCTGCGGGTTGTGCCCACGAGACGCTCTTGGATAATCGCCCCTTCTCTGATTTCGAAGAGGTTTCGTGTTCTTTCTCCGTTTTTTTCCTTCAGGAATCTACGCGCCCCGAAAAACTGATGCTAATATTGTCAGTACATCTTTTTGATAGGCGCGACTGCGAGCAGAGACGTTCTAGCCTTTCCGTGACCCTTCCCCCCCTTTAGTTCTTCCGGCGTCCCTTCTCTTTTGTCGAGCATTTTATCCACCCCCTCCGACGAAGGCGAGTTTCGCACCATCGACTCCCTGCCCAGAGACGCGGTGTGACAATTCTGCCTGCGACCTTTCGGTCACTCCCCGCCGCCCAGCGCTAGCTGGAGGTCTAGGATAACAAATCAGAACCCGCGCTCCAGATCTCTTTCGCGACACCGGGGGGAGATTCTCCCGGCCCTGAATGTAAGAAAGCGCTCTATGCCCAGGGATCTCGCCCCTTCTTCCCTTAGTCCC
>Ga0179591_1265048_pt1 | contig 19404 bp, 26 predicted proteins | sample CZOMad2_1_08_16f_FD_182891 | JGI IMG/M metagenome (GOLD analysis project Ga0179591, IMG submission 182891) | Vadose zone soil fungal communities from Angelo Coast Range Reserve, California, USA - CZOMad2_1_08_16fungal (PacBio error correction) | ecosystem: Environmental > Terrestrial > Soil >... | reverse complement strand
CCTCAGACCTGCGTCATCTCCGATTTCCGGGAACTTCGCCCCTCATGAGTCCCCCCCCCCCTACTGTCTTTTTACCTTGGCCTACTCCCTTTCCGTAGATGTGCCCCTGAGCATTTCCTTAATTTTCCGCGCCTACTCACTGCTTGAAAAAATCCGTCTTGGTAAAGCGAGGATTCCTTGGGCTTTAACGCGAATTTTTTTTCTCCCTCTCCCTTGTCTCAATGATACTTCCATCCCTTGCTTTTCTAGCCACTTGGGGGCTTCTTTCAGTGAGCTCCCCCTCTCGTTGAAGATCCCCTTTTTTTCCTACCTTTTTTGCGCGGCACAATGAGAAATGCAACACCACAGCAGAGACTCGGTTTCAATACCCCCACTTCCACTTCCCCCGCGTCTCGCGTTGGTCCTGTCCTTTCTCCACCCTCAACGTTTATTCCCCTTCGAATTTTCCTCCGCGCTTTTCTCGTGGCATCCGCCCGCCCTTTATTCCTTGATGAGTGCCTCCCTCCCCCCCCACCACCCAAACCCACACCTTGTGCCTTTCTGACGCAGTCGCTTTCGGGCATGCTAAATTGATTTCCAACGACTTTTGGGAAATGAGGACTGAGATTCACACATCTCTTATTACCAAAATGGTCGTCCCCTTTTTCCCGAACAGTTACAAATTCGCCCATCTCATCCCCATGGTGTGTATCCTTGCCTCACCCCGACACCCTTGTTGCCCTTCGAGCGACTTGTGTTGTGGGCTAAGAAGTTCGTCTTTTATATTTGTCGCTTTTTCCCGTGTCCCTTATGTAAACCACCCCCCTGTCAGACGGAGTCGGATTTTCCCCCTCTTGTATTATCCGGTCCCGGCCCCCCCCCCCACCTCCCGATGACTCTGCTGGGCCTATCCCCCCCCCCCTTGTAACTATGCGTCCAGTCCGTTTGGTAACCTCCCCCCCCCCTCCCCTTCTGTCTCCCTTTCTATCACATAACTACTCCAACCAGTTTCATAAACAGGCTGGCTTAGTCCCCATGGATAACTTACCGCGCGCCGTCGTGAACCATCTGGGGTTTGGGAGATGAGGCCGATTTTCTAACAAAGGCATTGATCTCTCTTTCCCTTTCCCTTTTCTGTGTTTTTGTTGAGTGATCCCTGCATTATTGTATACGTCCCCCCTTACTATTACCAGTTCTTTTTTTCACCGGATCAGGCTAACATGTGATCATTTGACCTCTTGGGTATTCCCCCGCTTTTTGATGTTTGTTCCTAGTCCATTAGAACGCCAATGCACGTTCTGGACCCAACGTTTCTATACCCCAGTCCATAGGCCCCTCTGATTTGCGGAGAGGTGGTTTTCCCCGTTGCCTCTACTACCAACTTCCCCCCTATTATTCTTACCTTTAAGCGTTTGGCCCTCTTACCCATCCAATTTTTGACCCCAAACAGTTTTCAAGTCCTCTCGCGACCTGACATTCCTCACTGCTTCGCCCCCCCCAAACCGAAACCACAATGACCGCTCTCTCCCACCCTTTGTCTTTCGCTAGAAAACCCCAGGTTATTCCAAGTTTGCGCTACTGTGACTCTTGCGCCTCGCAATTTTCCCCCAAGTATTCCCCAACGCATAAGCTTGTTCTCGGCCCTTAAGAAGGGACCCAGTTCCTTCTCACCTGGATTTTTTCATCCGCCCCCTTACCCCTCCCTATGCGGTTGCGTCATTTCCCTCCCAAAGGGGGTTTGTTGTTGCCCCGCATGCTTTCCTGGATAGGCTACCCCGGCGGGTATATGGCTGGCGTCCCCTTTTGGGGCAATATCTCTCGACTTTTGTTAATAGGATTCCTGTACCTCCACGTCCCTCGCAACCCTTTGACCTGAGCCATGGGTCTTTCTTTCACAGCTCTGCCGATGCGGCTTTTCACGGCTTCAGGGGATGTGTCCCAATCGCCGCGCTCCACCCCCCCAAGGGCTACTTGAAATTCTTGACTTGGATGAAGTGAAATTTATCCCCCGGATTTTGCTTCAGCCCTACCGGGACTGGAATGAATGAATTTCCCCGCCCCTTTTATTTTCTCAGATACAACTTGGGCGTTCCTCCTCACTGCCACCAGCCTCCTTGATTTCATAGCAGAGTTGTAACACAATACTAACCCCCCCCTCTCTCTCCCTAACTGAAGTAATACCCGTCGTAAGAACTCAGCGTTCCAGATGTACCTCTCTTACCTGGCCCGTCCCAGCTACTCTTTTTAAACCAGTCCGTATGATCTTCTTTTTAGAACCTCCCCCTTTACGAAGAGGGAAAAAATTGGCAACTCTCCCAACCGGACCACCCTAATCCGCACGCGTTATCGGACAGCAGGGCCTGAGTGGCGTGTACCCCGAGACGGTCTACCGTCCAAACCCCTAGGGACAGGGGGTCTTTTTTTTTGACCCCGGAGAGGGCAGCGTTCTTTAGAACCATTCGTTAGAGCAGCAGGGGTCAAACGGAAAAAGAATAGTCGAGCTTGTGCCTTGCCCTAAAGGATCCCCCCCTTGCATAAGGAACATGTATCCTTTAGGTATATCGGCGGGTATTGCCGTTTAATGGGGAGATTCGGAGTTCTCTTTAATGCCATTATGGCCGCCACTTCCCGTTTAAAGCTTCCGCCCACCGATCTCCTTTCAATTTGATAGGTCCCCCGCCTCCTTTCAATTCTGTGAGTTCTTTAACCTTTGACCCCCCCCCCATCCGTTCAGCCTCCCCTAGGCACTTTACTCTTACTGTCGATCCTGAGCCTTTTCTTAATCCTGTCCAATTTGGCTTCCAACAGAGATCCTTATAACCTGGGGCGTTTCCTGGTTTTTATAATTCAGTCCTGCACCAACGTTCATCTGTTTGTAACTCTCTCCCCCCATCTTGTTTCTGGGGTTATCTTTAGTCTTTTTGCCAGTGCCACTTACTTCCCTCCCCCCCCCTTCTCACCCACCCAATCGCCCCCCCCATCCCAGAGTCGGCCCCCCCTGAGGTCCTGAGACACGTGCCCCATACCACCTGGTACTTTATCCCGCCAACCCTCATCGATATCCCACCCCACGGACTCCGGACCTCCGTTTGTGACCCTCCCCCATTTCACGCGCCCTTTTTGTATAACTTTACATTTCCGGGCGTGACCGTCCCCCTTGACCCAAGGGATCCACTACTGTTCCCCACGTCTGCGTGGTGTTCTTCCCGCGCTTTTTTCACTTTAAGCCACTGCCCAATTTCGACACCTTTATTTTTTATTAAGATACACCGACCTGGACTTTCTAACAAGCCCCCCCCTACTACCCCCCACCTATCTCCCGTTGATGTTATGAAGCGAGCTCTCCAGAGTGTCACCTAAATCTTATCACTTCTTCCCGGATCTGATTGGTGTTTCATTGTCGCCCCGAACCGTACCTTGTCTTTTAATAGCCCTCTGGACGTCTTTTTTAACCACCTAACTATAATGGCCCCTATTAATAATGCACACGCGTCTCTCTCACACAAAAGCGCCAAGTTCCTACGAGTTATGCCACCCCTGCCTTTCGATGATGTTATCCGCGGTACCATGTTCTAGTTAAGAGCGTCCCCGTATCGGTTTGAAGACGAACCTTCCCTTACTAAGGACAGCTCCCCAAACCTTCTTCCCCCTTTGCCAAATTTGTTTTTTCTCATAAGGAGGGTTTCCGCGCGCCTTTCCGTTAACGGAGTATCCCACCCTTTTCAGGTCTGTGACCTTAAAGGTGACTTTACCTCGGTACCATTTCCCCACCCTTCTGTCTGCCTCCCTGATATTCTTTACGATTCTTGTTACGGCACGCTTTTTGAAATAAACAGGAAATGACGCATCTTCCCCCCCTACTTTTACCCTGGTTTCCCCCCTCTTCTGTCGCTAATTTATCCTTGGTGACCATCATTTTCTAGTTAGTACCTATTCTGGATTCTCCCCCCCCGATTTTTCCTTTTTAACTCCCTTTTTTGCCATGTCAGATCGCTACCCCCGTGCTGAATAGTTCATTTATACGCGATGCCTCCACTTCTCAACACGTCATGGGAATTAACTTAACTATCCTCGTCCCCCCTTCACATTCCCAATTCTCTTGCCTTCCCGCTTTTTTTGAAGTGCTTGCCCCCTTCCCCCGCTGCGATGGTACCTTTCGTGATTCCTTCTTTTTTTCTCGACTAATCCTGTTTACCCCTAAAGGTTCCATTACTGCTGCCCTTCCCAAGTTGTTGCGGATCTTGAATTCCCCCGCACTTTCTCCCCCCTTTGCCGTGGTATCTTTGTCCTCAGGGTCGGATGAGGACGCTCATAGGCCTTTTCACCCCCCAAAAAAAACATGATTAAGGGGGCTCACCCCTCCCTTTACGCCCAACTCTTTTTTCTCATTTTATAAGCCAAATTTTAAATGGTCGTTTTCCTTATTTCCTCCCCTTTTACATACGTGTTTTTTTTGTAGCTAGTCGAGAGACGCCTAGACCCTGAAGGTACACGCCCCGATTTTTCCAACCGCTTTTTGTTGGCTTCTTTATAACCCCGATTGTCATCGCGTCTTGTACACCCTTACTCGTGTTTGTTCTTGGTTTAACGACCCCACACTGCACGACAATCAATACCACGGGCCCCCCTTTGCATTTCTCCTGTTCGGCCCCCAGGATCCCCCCATCTCCGACAGAATTGGCCCCCCATGGGGAATTATGGAACCCAGTTCTTCCTTTAAACAGCCCGTTCTCGATCAATGCCCCCCGCAAGTTTCCCCGTCCACCTCCTTCCACCCTCACACGCGCTTCCCCTGCAACCTCCAGAACTTGGACTCAGACCGCGTTTCTCCTGTCTCGATGCACTTCCCTTCCTTTGTAAAGAGGTCGCTCTCGAATTTCTAGTAGAATCTGGTGTCTCTACTCATTAACCCCGCCTCACTCTATTCTCCCCTCCTCCTACGCCCCCTATCCAGTTGAGTTCTGTAATAATTCCCCCCCCCACAAGTGGCGCGAATTCTCGTACCCTTTTTAGTTTCGCCCCATGCTACCATTATTGGAGTATTCATTCCCCTCTGCTTTACGGTCTTTTGACAAAGATTAGTTACCCTAACAGAGCACGTGTATATTCCCCATTGCTGCGTGATCGTCTCACAGGGACAATTACCCCAAATACATTTCTCTCACCGTGTATGGCCCCCCCCTTCCGCCCAACCTACATAGATCCGGAACCACCCCTTCCGTACTACCCCCCTTTCTTTTTGACCCCCCTTCCCCCTTATCATTCCTCTGCCTGAATTTTGCTGCTGTAATTTGATTCTGTAGTTTACCTAGCTCCCAAGGAAGCGCGAACGGTCTGAACGAATGACCCAAATCCACGAAGGATGAAAGCAGAAATTACAAGTCGGGGCAAGAAAGCTCGATGGCGGGAAGTCCCATGCAATGATTGGACTCTTGCTGCCCGGGGACAGTTTCGCTGGCGTGCGAGCTGGCTTTTATAGCGGGTCGACCCGATCTTGTGGACCCCAGTCTTAATTCGGACACTTTTCTTCCTTCATCCTGGAAAATACGATGACCCGTAACTTACCGGAAATTTCGCCTTTCGGTTTTTTTGTTTCCTCACCCCCAACCCCTAAGAGGTACGATTGGCCCATACTGCAGATAACATGATGGTGAAACCCCCCCCCCCCCAAGAGTGATCTATGGGCCCAGTCCCCCCAGGTTCCAGACAGAGGGCTTTCTCTCGCGTTGGACCCCGAGGGAAAGTTCCCAATCTGATAGACCCCCCATTCGCATTCTTCGGCATGCCCTAGCAAGTTCCCCTTTCATTGATCAAAAGCCTACGCTCTTTAAATCCCAGTTTTTTCCATAAGGTCTCGCTCCCACGCCCCCCCCCTGCTTTTCTGAAAAACGCTGTTCCTTGCTTTTAATCTTCGGAAGTCGCCAAGCTTCCCCCGTGTTTCTTTCGATCGCCCACAGTTTTGTCCATGGCCCAGGAATACCTATATAGCTTAAACTGATTCTCCCCAACACGAACTTCAAGAAAGAGCCTATCTGAGATTTGAGGCCAGGGGCCTGTGTTTAAGTAGATAGCTTCCTGGGAACCAAAGACAATGACAAACACTACCCGAACACATACCTTGAGGGGTGCAACACACCTATTGAAGGAACGTAGTTTACCATTATTCCTTAGGGCAGATTGTCCCCCGAAAACCCCATAATAGGTGGAATGGTCACGCGCAGCTAAACAGCCCCCAGTACCAGGCGCCCTCTTATAGAAGAGACCTAATACGGATACTCTTCCCCAACCCCTCTTCTCCCGTGACTTTGCAACCTTTTCCCTCCCCCCCCCACTTGACCCTTGACCCTGAAAATGCCCCCTTTCGACGTTGACCTGATATGCGTGCTTCCCCATGCCACTTGGCTTTTGCCTTCCCCCCTTCCCTAGTTTCACTGCCGCATGCCGGCACAACCCCTATTTCGAGACCTCCCCCTTATTCAGTCCAGGCAAGGAGTTTCCATAAAGTCACCACGAGCGAGCTGGGGATCTCTCAAAAGGGCCTTTTTCAAGATTCTTCGCGCTCCCACGTTGCGTCCCCCGTAAATGACGGTGCTTTCCCTCAAAAATTGTGCTCATACACTCGCCCCTGGGAGATCCCGAGCCCTTTTCTGAGGCCCTAGTGTACTCTCATGCCCGGAATTCCCCCCAACCCCCCTCCCCACTATTCCAGTAATCCTCCATTCTAAGGGGGGTACTCTCTTGTGCACTAAGCTTTCAGTCGCTTCCTCCGAGCTGACATGCCTTGCCAAAGTTGGGAACGCCCCCTGGTTCCCCAGGATCCTTTCTAACTTGATCCCTCTTTTGCCTGTCACTGCTCCCCCCCCCCACCTTTCCTTTTTCGAAAATGCTCCCTCTCTTCAATTACGGTAGGGTTTCTCCACGAGTATGACGTTCAGTTCGTTAACCTACGGGACCCCAGGCAGCAAATTTGTGCAGACGATGTTCTTTTTATCTCTTACTTCCCCTAAATTAACCGCCATCTTCCATCTGAACCATCCATTACCCCATTTCCCCTCCTCCAGCGCTAGGCTTCTCTTTGCGTTTTTCCTAAGACCATCCATTCAGTAAGAGGAGCGGCCACTCCTCCCCTGTCTACCGCCTCCCGATTCCAAGCTTTTTTTCGTCCCCTAGCCTACATCTACTCTGATTTCCGCACAAACCCCCAAACCCTTTTGGGCAGTTTCTAATCATGATAGATTGGTTTCCCTTTAGCATGCCCCATTGGTTACCCTTAACCGACCTGAGGTGCTATCCCCATAACTTTCTTTCTTTTTCCTCATTTTGATCGGACGCCCTTAAAATTCCGCCCCTGTGTCATCAAGTTTTTCCGCTGCTCTCCATTTGTTTGTACTATCGTCGTTTAAGTTGGTTCTTTGTGTGTGTCATCGTTTGGCCTTTGTCTGCTCTCCCCGTTTTTTCCTTTTATTTTACCCTTGCCACCCACTGGTACCGAACGTGGTCACTTTAGCTAGCCTGTTTCCCGTGGCCAACCCCCCTGCTCCCTCGCCCGCTGGCCATACCATGGTTACCCCAGCTCCATCCGCTCCAAAACCGTCCAATGCTACCCAGTCTAATTCCCCCAATAACATCCCACCAGTTGCGTTTATAAACATCTACCTCCCCATTTAACCGTTCACCTGCCGGCCCCTCGCCTGTTTTGTTGTACACCTACTTTTTCCTTAAATCTTGGTTCTAAATAGCAAGTGACCTCTCTCCGTTCCCATTTCCTCCTCCGTTGTTTTTGTGTCTTTATTGCATACAATCTCTGTTTGGTACCAAAAGTCCCAATTTAATCCCACCGGTTTGATTTTAATCTGTCTGCGGCCCCGTAACATTTGTGTCCCCTGGGAATGCTAGTTTCCAAAAGAGTTTTATCTTATTGGTTTATTCGCATTCATTGCTCATCCGTGTTTTAAACGGTTCCCCTATGCATAGTACATGGGCCGTGACTTTATTATTTTTTTTTTTCCCCTTTGAAATTCTACTTACCCCTCTTCCCGCTCTATCCGAAGTGGTTTTGCGTTACCACACCTTTCCCCAACCCCGAAGTCGAGCTTTCCTATTTTACTTTCCCCCCGTGGACCTTCTGCCGCCCAACCCCAAAATTCGCCTCGTTTCAACCCCCTTTCTCCCCTTATCAACACCCGTACCAGCGGAGTAAGTTGAATCTTGGGTTTTTATCTTATACCATCCCGGGAGTAAATCCGCGCGTCGGTAGACCGACCTCTTTTAACCCCGTTCCCGGTCCCCAGCCCCCCCCCGCCCCCTGAACGTCGGAAACTTTAGTTCCCCCCAAGAACCTCAAAAATTTTTTTTTTTTTGCTTGCAATAATCTTAGCTAATTCGAGGTAAAATAGGGGCCAGTAGGAGCGCCCTTTGCCCCCTTTGGTATAGCCGCGGGCCTCTTTTCTCTTAATTCCTTACACACGAGCTTAGAGACCTTGTGCTTCTTTGAATTCTTTTTTTCCCTGCTTATTTGAGTTTCTTTCCCTATGATCCACTTCAGTCCTCGAGAAACCCCACCTTGGTCTTTCACGCCCCCCCCTGACCCTCCTCCCTGCGTTTGCCTTAATCCATCCGGTCGGCATGTCATCATTGCTCCCGTATACCCTCTTACAGTTGGTCAGTGAACGGTCCCTTTGAGCTAATTTTCCCCTCGTTCTGGAACCCACTTTCCTTTCCAACCTTTTTGCCCCATGCCTTTTCCGAGGAGAGCTGTCATCCCCCTTGCCGTAATGCAGTTCTCTTTTTCCCCCCCCTCCCCCCCCCACCCGGAAAGGTCAGTCCCTGTACCTATGATGAGGTGAATTTTCTTTTGCGACCCCCGCTGTTCCCCCTTTTTTTTTCCCGCCTTTCCCTTGTACGACTTAAGGTCTCTGTTTGATGACTTTTCGAGTCCCCATTCTCTTTTAAGTTGGGATCATTGGACTGTTTTTTTTTTTTCTCAGTGCCCTTTTCCTCGCCTTAACAAAGCCTCTCCCTTTTTCTCCTGTGCCCGTAATATTCCTCAAATTTTCTCTCTCACCCATCTTTCTGTTGTCATTTTGTCTCTTCGGCCCTTCTTCTACTGAGCCAATCTGACTGCAACCCTTTCCCCCCCAAAGATCAGTAGCCGACAGCTTCCCTTTCACTGTCTCTGGCCCCCTTTTCCCCATTTGAGGTTCCCGATAACTTTTTCAAAAGCTTTCGAACTTTACGGAACTTTGCATATAACGTTCTCCCGATGTCCCTAGAAATAACACTGGAACCCATTGGACGCCGAGAGCCCCTTCCCCAGATCCTCCCAAGCAGTTTGCGGTTGTGACTCGGAGTCAAATTCATACCCTTTTAGGGCACCCATCGTTTCTCTTACCTCATCCGTTGATTTCCTATCCAGTCCAGCTGAGTGTTGCTTTTTCCGCCCCTTTTCGTTGGATGTGTTTGACACTCACAGTTCGAAAAAAACAACTGCTCAATATCCGCCGCGTTAGGTACCCCCCCGTGCCCAGGTGGGAGCCTTGCCCCAATAACTTCCCCCCTTTTCTTTACTGCCCCTATAGCCCAACCCCACATCTCATCTCCACCGGATTCCAGCTTTTTACCCCCTGAAATCAAGTTGGCATCCAGTCCCGATTCCTTTGTCATAATTGGCCCCACCTTCAGGCCGGTACCCCTTTCCGCCGGACGGCCCAAACCTATACGGTCGCTTTTTATCCTGCAGCTGAAATTGAGCCCTCCGCTGATTCTGAAATCATTTTATTTTCACACATCATCGTTTCAAGTTTTCCAAGCACCAGCCATGAACCCCCCCCTCCACCCCTGCCCCTCGTTACCTCGTATAGATCCCCTTCGAGTATACCCTTGTCTCCCCAACTACCCCAATTTAAGACTTTTCCCCCCCCTATCACCTGCTCCTGCTTTGTTCTGTAAACTCCCACCTACTTCTGAACCGGTGTTCATTCCCGCGTTCGCGATGTGCGCCGATCTACCCAGATGGAAAGTTACGAAGGTCACATTGACCACCAACAGATGGACCCCCCCACCGTCAGCTCAACGCAAACAGAGCAAAGAATTTGAAACCCGAGCGTGTCTGCCACCCTGTGGCTAGGTCCAGATGATGTATGTGCCATTGCTTCACCTTTAATACGGCAGCTTTCCGATGGTTTTCCACGTATCCTTAACCAGGAACTCCTTTCTATGAACTTCCCCCCTCTTTTTCCCCCTTGTTTTTTTCAGGTTGTTTTTATACGGCGGGTTTTTCTTCTGGTGGACTTGTTGTTCAGGTTTCCTCCATCCCCGCGGACCCGGGGTTCTCTTTCCCTTTTGAGACGCACTTCCAATTGCCTTTTTTTCGGAAGCTCACCACTTCTCTTTCTTTTAGATGGAGCTGTAATATCTTGGCCTGTCCTTAAGTACCTTTCATAAGATTTATTCGGTATGCTGGGACTCCTGTCGAGTTGTAGTTGGCTCAGGACTGCGTCCTTTTGGACATGTCTAGTGGTCCGTCGCCGCTATTCTAAGTTTTCAAGAACCTGATTTTGTACTTCTATGTCCTTTCCACCCCATGTTGAGAGTTCCCTTCTCCCGCTTCCTCGACCTCTCACATACCCTTCAGTCAAGAGGCCCCCTACAGCTCCTTCATTGTTGACAAGGCCTACACTTTTTTCATAGGTAGTTCTCAATCACTTTAGATTGACCTCCGCTTGACTCTGGTTTGTTTTGACTCCTTTTTCGCTGTAAACGGTTTTTTGATTCGTTTTCTCTTTCGTTTCTTCTCCCGTTCTTTCTGCCCCCCCTTCCCAGTCCTCTTTCTGTCCTGGCCCCCCTTCGCCAGTTTTTATCCGGAAAATGGGCAAGTCCTTTTTTCCTCCGGGGTGGTCCTGCTTGCCATTTCCATTTCCCCCCCCGACTTCCCTGCTTGTTCGTAAAATCTCCCCCTCTTTTTATGATCCCCTCTACCCCTTTTTTCTTTTCAAATTCAGTTCCAGTGCGATATCTCTTTTTTTCCTCTCCTTGTTTGTTGTTTCTTCGTTCTCCCGTACCTTTCAGCCACCAGGTATTTTTCCCGTTTCCGTATGTCTTCGAACCCCCCACGATCTCTCTTGGTTGCCTACTCAAGAGTTTTTTTCGGGGAAGTGTACCTTCCCGTTAATCAGATACCCCACCAACCGACCTCACACTTTCCATAAATTTTTCGGCCTTTAACTCTGCTCCATTTCACTCATGTCCAGCGCTTTCAATGGCCAAGTCTGTACTGTGATAACCTATGGTCTTCTATTATCAAGCCTTATTTTTCACTGCCAATATAAATTTTCCAGAAAGGCAGCGTCTGAAGTCTTTCCCTTTTCAAGGTCTCTCCTTCCTTTCAGACTTTTCGTTTGATCTTTCAGTTATTTAACATGACCTTCATTAAAGATTTCTTTACGCATTGTTCCTATTCGATCCCTCTTTTTTAGAATCTATCACCAACTTCCGTTCTCTTTTTGTCCCCTACCCATACCTTTGTCTCCGCCCCGAAATGGGTTACTTCCAGACCTCCCTTATAACCCCCCCTTCCCCGCCCGCCCGGATTTTTTTCCCTACCTCTCGTAACCCAGCATACTTCTCTATATCTCTAGATTAAAGCCAAGAGCCCTAACGGAGACCATCATAGTTTCCCAGCCTCTCCAGTTATTCCTTAAGGTTGTGGTAAAGGTGTCTCTTTTCTCTTTTAACTGAACCCGTTTCCCCCTACTTCGCACAGGGTTACGACTCAGCCCCACCCTCTGACACGACGACGTTCCCAACCCCCTCATAAAACGGCCCCTTCCCCGCCCTTTACGGCATGAATTTCTTCCTTTTTCTTCCTTCGACCTTTAAAGCCTTTTTTAATCATTTCCTCTGACGGTGCAGTCTACCACCTAATCGTCCAAGATACCTTTTGTCCTAATATATTTTTCTGATTCTGGATATGTCCGTTCGCCTTCTCAGATTGTGCTAAAACCTTCTTCTCAAGCCCGGGAAGGCCATTCCTCATCAGAGGTCACTACCCATACAAACCCCCCCGGATAATTCCCCTACGATCGGTTTATGCCTCTCCACACCAGTCCCCAGCTTCTTGTCCTATGGTGGGTGGTTTCTATCGATGGAAATTGCCCTTCCAGTGCTTTTCCCCCTGGAGATTACTCCGCCTATTTCCCTCGCTCCACCCGTGTTTTCATACCTTGTCTCGGCCTGGATCTGGAACCTTTCCAACGATCTTGATCTTTAGCGCCAATTTCATTTTCTTCTGCCCTCCTTTCCGATATGATCAACTATTAGAGGACCCAGTTTGTCTCCACCTTTTCCGGCGTCTTGCGTCTTTCCTTACCCTTTCACTTTCTTTACCTTTGCTCTTTGCCCTGGCTTTTAAACCCTTTGAGAAGGAGATCCCCTCGGTCTTCCTTTGTGGATTATCCCTCTCCACTTTTGTTTCTCTGAAGGAGACTTACAGAAATGGTCATTAACACCTCGTCACTACGACGTTTGTATTTCTTTCCCTTTTTGTTTCGTCCCTGGTCTTCAACACTCTACTACGCAAAACAAGACCCACAACCGCTTTTTTCCTTGGGCTTTCCTTTTTTTCACAACGCGAGGACCTTTCCTCTTCTCATGATGGCCCTCCTCTTCCCTCCACCCGACGCCTTGACGAGTTTCCGATCCCCTCCAATTTAATGGCTCCCCTGACAGTATTTTTTCGACTTTTTTGCTTTCTCTTTTGTTTTGCATCTGCATCCGTCCCCTTTTACGTTTTGAAAAGTCCGCCCTCCCCTTCCCTGGGCCTCACCTTGTTAAGCTGTCTTTTTTTTTGTGTGAGCCCCCCTGGAAGTACCTACTAGTACACCCTTTCTAATGTCCCCCTTCAACTGCTGCCCCCTTTCCTCTTGAGCTGCCGGATATTTTATTTTCCCTTGAGCCTTCTCCACGGTACACGCTTATAGCTTTGTGACGAGTACAACACTTCTTGCTGGATCACCTTTTAGGATAGTCCCAAGTCTTCCCCCCCATTACAGATGTCGAAAACCTCTCGTTCTCCCCCCAATGACTGCGCATCCCCGATAGGTTCCTCTTTTCGGCTTTTTTAAAGCTTCTTGCGTGTTCTTCCAATAATACAGGATTTCACCTCCCTCATGTGTTCCTTTCTTCTTGACCCGCCTGCGTTACTTTTTGATGCCACGTACTCCCCATGACATTGCCACTTGTCCTTCCCTGCACTCTTCACATGCTCACGCTTTGCCTTCCTTGCCCTCCACACTCGTCGCAATTTTCGCAGTTCCCATTTTCTTTTTCCACGCCTCTTCCGGCCCGTCCAGATCGGTTCAAGTTTCCACAATGTTTTTTTTTATCCTCTTTTCTTTCTTTTTTATTCCGCTCCATTCCCATCCTACCTGAGACTGCCCGAGTTTCACCATTCCCAATGCAGCGTCTCCCGTTTTCCCCTTTGCGGTTCTTTACCTTTCCGATTAACACAATTACGTCCCGCCATGACACGCCCGCCATTGTCTCCTCGCTCATTACGAGCTTCCTCACCTCCTCCATTACCTTCTGGCACCCCAAACCCCCCAGTTTAGTTTCATCCTGCGTCCTCGGGTTGCACGTTCTGCTTTTCCCTCAATGAACTGTTAATGATGATGTCTCCCGCAGCGCACCTCAATTTTGCCTTTGCCTTTTGAGATTCAAGCCTTGAATTCAGCCCACTTTGTTTCTCATGTTTTTTGATCTGATCTACCAGTTTTTTACCCCCTACCGCTGACGGTTTCTGTGTGATAGCTCGTTGTTTTCTCTTTTCGAGGCGCCCTGTGCATTAGCTGCAACTTCCACCCCTTTCTCCGAATAGTTTTCCGATTCCTCCCAAGGACCCCCACACACCCTATTCATCCTCTGCCCCGCCTATCCAGCATGGTAGATTCTTCTTCTCCTCTTCTCGAATACATTCTCTGTTGATACCCCCTACACCTCATGTTTACTTACCCATAGGTTGGACTTCAGTCGTCCAGGCTCCGCTTTCCCCTCCCCCCTGTCTACATGGACGTTAATAGCAGTAAGTTTATCTCTCCCTTTTCCCTTCCTACGTGTGTGTTGTTTTTCTATCAACCCTGCGATTTTTTTCCTCCCCCCCCTTTCCCACCTGTACCTCCCACCCTTATGTACCTAGTTCTTCTCTTGGGTAAAACATTTTTTCCTGGCTTAATACTATGTTATTCACCGGTTTATGTTGCCCTTCTCCTAGTCCTCCCTTGATGTTACACGCTACCCCGTACTATATAGTCCAGCCGTTACTTTCTTCATTTTTGTTTTTGCGTGACCGCCTCTCCACCCTTAAGTACCGTACCCGACGTGGTTTCCTCCATAATATGGCACCCCTCTTCATGGTCCGCCTTTTGACTATGGTCCGTCCCACCAGCACAAAATTTGCTCGCTCGTTCCCCCCCTTTTCCTGCTCCGCAACCCCCCCCTTTTCGACCCCGGTTTTCAATGTTACTTTTCTTTCGCTAACCCAGTTTTCACGAAGCCGCTTTTTTGGCAGCCTCCTTTTCCAACCTTCATTTTTCAATACAATTCCGTGCGGCACCCAGATCCTCTTGTCTGGCACTTTTCCAGTCCAACGGGTGTTTGGTGGTTCCCTTCCCTCCGAGGAGCCCCTTTTGGCCTGTCGGTTAGTCCTTTTCAAACTTTTTTTAAGTTTCGGCGGAGGCATTGTCGTTTACTAGCCCTTTGAGGGACGGTCCTTGATGGCTATCTTCCTTCAGCCCAGAAAAGTCTCCGTACGCTGATGAATCTTTTGAAGTTTTGAACACTTATTTGCGTACTGTATTTATTCTTCGCCATCCCCTTGCGGGAGGAACAAAACCCCTTTCTCCTTTTTCCCTTTGATGTCCCCTGACAAGAACACGGCGTGGCTTACGCCTCTACCGGGATGCATTTTGAATAATGCTGTCCCTTCCTTCCCTCCTTATATTTTTTTGTCCAAAGTGATCATTCTCCCTGCGCTTGTTAACCACTTTCCCAAAGTTGGTGACCTGTCAGTTACGATCGATGCATCGACCCCAATTCAGGCTATGTCACCAAGCTTTTCCCTTTTGGTTCTTACTTTACCCTCTTATTTGATTTTTCCATCGCACTTTCGATTAACTTTTCCCGTCCCCTGGCATGTTATTTTGAAGCATGTCCTATGTTTTTGACTTCCCTTTCCGCAAACATTTTTAACTTTGGTCTGAAGTGAGACTCGATCCCTCTAGTTTATAGCCCTCTTTTTTTTTCTTATCAAAAACCTCTCTCTGCGCGTTTTCGTTCGCCTTAGCATTGCAGACTGATCCGTTCGTCGTCCACCTATATGTTCGGCTCGGTTCCCTTTTTATGCTACTTCCCGCGGACATTGATTTGTCCGGCCACCCTTTTTCAGCTAATCCGAACAGTAGACGTTTTTCCGAGTTCTGTTCCACTTTAGTCTCTTTTTTCACGGAAAAGACGGTGGTCCCTCCGATAGGACTTTTGCCGTTAGATCTTGTCTCTCTTCGTCCTTCTGGCCATTATCAGTGGCTTTTTCCCGAGCTCCCTGCAACCGATGCTGTTTTCTGGCTTTTCTTTAGGCAAATCACTCATGGTGTACACGAGTTCGTTCGCTTTTTTGTCAACGGTCGCAAGCGAGCGGGTGTTTTGCGGCTGCCTTGGTTTGGAGGGTGTGGGTACAAGACCTGAAAGCTCGCAGCGCTTCCCCCACCCGTCGCGGCCATCTGCCGTGCCCACTTCTGTGACCTGATGGGCTCGCGACCTGCGAGCACCCCCAGGCCTGCCCCCGTGGTGTGGGCCTCTCGACCCAACAACGGGTCGCGGCGTGTGGACTCCCCCCCGCCCCCTTCGCCCTCGCCGTCCCCCCCCTCCTCGCGCGGGCGAGCCGGGCGCACCCGGTATTCTCCCCGGGCCCCCGTCTGACCCCCATCTTCTGTTAGGCGCGCATCCTAGCCCCCCCGGCTTTATAAGCCGTCTTGCATACTTTTCTTGGGACCCGCCCTCCTGCTCTGGATCCCGCCTGGCCCCCTTGGGGATTTTAGCGCCTGGTCTGCGCCTCCCTCGGGCCCCGCTCGGCCTGGGGGGGGGGGCTGTCCCTGCCGGCCTGTGGTCTCCAGCACCGCCCGGGTTTCCTCCCTTGAAAAAATCCCCATTAACGAAATAATCATCAGAACCTAAGGTACGCAACGGTGTCGAGGTTGGAGCTGGCAAACGTTCCATGCCGTTACGGTTTCCGATGAAAACACCTTTCGTGAAGACTCTCACGGTCACTTCGATGATTCACTCACCGGTTGTCAGCCCCATGCCTTTTTACTTTGTACCTGTGCCTGGCGTGATACGCAAGTTTCGCCGTTCCCGTGCTTCCCCCACCATTTCTGTCCAAGATGCGCGTCGTTGGATCATGCTCTTTGTACATTCAGTGCCTTTCTTTATCTGCCCCGCCCTTTGATATAGTTCATAAGCTGGCCTTTGAATCACAGTCCCCCTCCGATCTGCTTGAAATTCGTGATGTCCTGGTCATGGTCTCTGAGGGTTCCCCATTACAGTTACTCTTTCCATTTTTCACTAAGCTTTTGTGTTTTTCCCAGTTCAAATACCTTCATGGTCTCTTGAGCGATGTGCCCCTTGACGAAGTAAATTGCCGAGTGAATCCTCCCCCATTCCTTCCCCTCTGCCCCTGCCCCCAATAGCAACTGACAAGTCCTTCCCTTTTCTTGACCCCCCTCAGTCTCTTGATGTCTTTTTTCGCTCCTCTACGTAAAAGCGCGTTTACACTCTCTCTAACTTCCGAATCCCCTCCATTCGTATCTCTCCTGAAAACTTGTTTCTTTCCTTTTTTCCCCAGTTTCGTTTCCATGGTTTTTAGGTTTTCCCTATTTCCGACCTCCCTTTTGCTCAGTCTTTTTGAATTTTTTCCCTTCTCAGCAATTAGCTTTCACTTTTTCTTTTCCTCTTTCTGTTTTTTCACCTGGCGGCATGGACTCCTCAGGTAATAATAGATACTACTTTTGCCATGTCCGGATGAAGTTCGCGTCGTTTTCCCCCAGTTGCCCAGTGTGCCCTTTCCCCTGTTTGCGATCGGTCCTCCCCTTTCAGCTAGTCTGATGCACACAGTGTCTAGACCCCCCCTTTCGCCCTTATCTCCCCTCTTCCAATGACTTGTTTGACCAGACACGATCCGCTGATAACCCTCCAATGTTGCCCGGGCGCGGCGTTCCCCAAGCCTTTCGTGTACTTCCCTGTCTTTGCTTTTTCTTTGGGTTGATTGACGTTTTTTTTGATCTTTCTGTCTTTGGATCCCGTTTGGGCCCCCACTTTACCAGCGTCGTTTTTTATGTCTAAATTGCGTGCCTTCACGTTAACACCTGGCAATGGTCTTGATTTTTTCGTCTTTTGTTGCGGCTGCAGGAGGACGCCCCCCCCAACACCGCTTCATGTTTTGGCCAGCCAACCCCACGCGTTTTCCGCAGATCTCCAATTTTTTTTAACATCTTGTTCGTAAGTTGCATCACTCTCTATTTTCCCTCTACGTTTATGAAGATAGCCACTTGCATTTCTAACCTTTGGTTCCCCTTTCTTGGGACTCTCTCTTTTTCCCAATAGTGTGCTGTTTTTATTTTTTTCCCCTAAGCGTTTTTTGAGGAAAAGCATCATCCCGCCCCAATCCTACTCACTACCCTGTCCAGCTTCCCCGGACTATGAGAATTCTCCATCGATCCCCTGTCCAGCTGACTTCCCATTTTCCCCCCCAGTACGTCAAATTGATCACCCTTGAGATGTAGCGATTCCCGCACCCTGAAAAAGTCCCCTTCCAAGGGTTACCCACCGGCCCATCTTTCGGTTAAAGAACGTCTTGACTTATCCCCCGGACCCTCTGGAAGTTCAGACCTATCGGCTTTACTCCCTTTTCAGTCAGGTACCCGTGGTCGATTCCCGCGAATGTCCCTCTTCCTATGGGTTTTGTTTCATTTACTCTCCACATTTCTTTTTATTCCCCCCCCCTCTCCCTTTTTTCTCGGCCCTAGTGCCCCATGTCCTTCTTCCCCGAAATCATGCATCATCCCCTTGACCTGATTACCCTCCCCTCTGCCGTCACGTCCTTTTCATATATCTCCTGGTATTTTCCTGCCATCTTTTCGAGTAGACCAGATCGTCAACAGCTCGAAGTGAAGTGTCTATCCTGATGCTGTCACGGGATTCTTTCTTGACATTTATTCCACCCCCCCTACTGAGAAAGGGGCTTTTCCTTCAAACCCACACTGAAAACCTCCTCTTAAAACCCTCCTTAAAACCCATGAAAACTTTTTTTTTTCCTTTGATATGACTGCCTTCTCTGCGCGTCGGATAGCTTTTCCCGCATCTTACCCTTTCGTCTGAATGACTCTACCCCAATCGTCCATCGCAGTTCATCCTGTTGGTTTTTCCGCAGATATTTGTTTAGTTCTGGGGCGTCTTTGCTTTAAGGTCTTTTTTCAAATTCAGGAACTTTTTTTCCATTTGAGGAGTTGACTTCGCAGGCCCCCCCGCCACTGACAGACGGACACTTCGGTTTGCGACTTTTCCCCCCCCCAGAAGTCTTCGTACTGAGGTTGATTCTCTGAAGCTTAAAGTTAGTGAACACTCTGGAGATACTCTCCCCCTTTCACGCCCCCCCCACCGATTTTGCATAGAGGGTTTTGTAGCGTTGGCTGAGTTTTCCCATGTAAGATTTATGTTCGATCCCTTACTTCAGCTTTCCGCTTTGAGCAATTCTGTACCACGACTCCGACGATACCCCATTTTTGGAGCAAATGTCCATTGGAGGAGTCTTTCCCCTCCTCATCCCACTGATTGACAACCAATTGTCCGCTTCGGTTCCTGGTTCACGGATGCATTCAGCCCTTCTGGCCTTTCCTTGTGGAGGACCTCAATTCTGGGGGACGCTGGACAGGAAACGTAACGTCCCCGTTATTTCATTCTTGATCCTTGACCCCCGTCAGAAAGAGTTGCTCTCGCGTATTGAGTTCTTTCTTGTCTTTTTGTGGTCCCCTTTACGAGACCGGCATTCTTTTCAAAACGCCAATCCTACACACTCTAAGCCCCACCACCCTCTTTCTGTCTAATTTCACCACCAAAGAGGAAGGATCTTTCGTTTTACTCATTTATGATGGGAACCCGATCCCCCGCCCCCCAAAACCTCATGTTTTCACGAGTATTACTCGGGGCTCACCCTCCAACTTGATCCGTGAATGAAAATTATTCTGAAGCGTGAGGCTCGGTCCTCCGAACGTCCTCTTTTGCGGCAACGGCTTTTGAACAACCGTTAGCGAACCCCCAATCCCCATATGCCCCTTTCCCGATCCTTTGACACTGTGTAATTTCTTACTTCTGGATCTCGGA
>Ga0179591_1269318_pt1 | contig 19408 bp, 16 predicted proteins | sample CZOMad2_1_08_16f_FD_182891 | JGI IMG/M metagenome (GOLD analysis project Ga0179591, IMG submission 182891) | Vadose zone soil fungal communities from Angelo Coast Range Reserve, California, USA - CZOMad2_1_08_16fungal (PacBio error correction) | ecosystem: Environmental > Terrestrial > Soil >... | reverse complement strand
TTCCTTTGTTTTTCCCCCGAGACTCGGCCCCACGTTCCCTCTTTCTTTTCAGAGTCTCTTCCGAGGGCGCACCGAAATTCGGCCGCCCGCGATCCGTCTTTGGCTTTGACGCGGGGACCCACTCCCCCGAATTTCCCCTCCCTGTACTCACTGCTATCTTGCTTTCCCGCATCTTTTTCCCCCTACGGCGGCGTCTTAATATGTTTTTTCGTTGACAATGCTTATCCGGGATGTATGACCAGCCCTCCGATGTCTTTTCCTAATTGTCCTGAGTTGATCCTTTTTAGCTCTTTCAAGGATTTCTTGGCATTGCGGGGGTTTTTTTTTTTCTGTCAACTCCCTCTATCTCTTTCCTTTGGCGACTAGATGTTTAGAATGTTTCGTCATCCCTTTTCTTGTTCCACAAACCCGATTTTTTTTAACCCCCCGTCCCTCTCACATCCCGGCGACTCAATGCGGGTCATTCCTCCCCCTCTTCCTCCTTTGGCGGGTACTTTGTCAAGTATCCTGGCCTATGTGGACAAGGTTGGAAGGAGTTTTTGTAAGAAAATCATTTCTTTCTTTTAAATATTTCATTTTTCCCAGATACTTCTTTCCTCCCCCGATTCTTGCTGGCCCGCTCTCCCTCGGTCGCTCTAGGAGATTCGATTCTCCTATCATCCCCCTTCTCGCCTCTGTCCTTCGTCGTCTCTCAACTCTCTTCGGCGCCTGCCCCGCAGTACTATAATTTTTGGTCTTTCAGTTATCGTTGTCCTCCGAACAACCCTTTCTCTGTCCGCTATTTCTACCTACTTCTCTACAGGCCCCTCTCTGTCGCCTTTCGCGCGGCGGCCTGTTAAGGAAACTAGCTCCCTTACCCGAATTCCCTTTGTCGGTTTGACTTTTGTACTTCCTTTTTTTTACCCATTACGGAGTTTTTTTCTTCTCTTCCAGGATTCACTCCTTTTAGCATTACCCGCTGAGGAAGTGATCCAGACAGGTGAACTTTCCTGTCAGAACACTCAGTTTCGCTTTCCACTCGCTTACGCTTTTCTCGGTTTCCAACTCTGCGGCCCAACTCCCTCCTTTTTTTGCAGATACCTCCTGTTCTCTCCCGTACCTAGACGCTTTGCCGGATCGTCTTAGGTACACGTTTACTTAAGCCCTTCTCGACCTACTTCGCCCAATTTTTTGTTTTGGTTTTCTCTGAAGTTTTCCCCAGATTTTTCTCTTTAGCTTCTCCTCCCCTGCGTTTTTGCTCCGTTTTTCCCGTCCTACGACTCGCTTAAGTTGTTCCCCTTTCCCTTTTCCTCCGTCAGGACTGCGTTGTTTATACGCTAGTCATAGCGCTCTTTTCATCGCACTCGTTTGCGCCCTGTTTTTCTTTTTTCTCTGCGCTGATGCCGGCTCCACTCCTTATCTTTCCCGCGTTGCTGGAGGTTATACCTCTATCTCCTGCTCTCTTCTCTAATACTCCCTTCGCGCGCAGGATTAGTAAATTTTGCCGGCGAGTCCTATCAATCATTTTTTTTCTCTTCAGGTCCAGGGAGCTCCTCCCGCTGTAGACTCGCCCCTCTACAGCTCGTCAGGAACTCCCTTCCAGCCTCTTTTTTTTAACGACGATGCCCGCCCTCTCGAGAGATTTTTCTGATTTCGGTGGAACCTTCTCTTACTTCCTGTCAGTCCTCTCGGAGGCTCGTCCCCCTCCCCTTCCCTCTTCCTAGTCTTCGTCTTTATAGGTCGGCGATTCTTATTGATCTTTCCCCTTTTTTATCCTCGTTCAGTAGCTTTTGTTTCTAATCCCCCTGCCTACGAGCGTCCCGCCCTCGCCCACACTGTTCCACTCCTTTTGTCCGTTTTTTTTTTCTTTCCCCGCTCCGGATCCCCGTCACTCCTCCTCAAATTTGCAGGTCATTGACCCCGACTCAAGCTTTGCCTCAGGGCGATACGCCCCCCTTTTTCTAGGACCCTCAGCGTTCTAAAAAGATGAGGCTTAATTTGATATCCGGATCCCTTGGTGGAGCCGGTCCGTCCTTTTCTGTAATGACCTTCGCTCCGGATTTGGTCACAAAGCGACAGTCTTCCCTTTCAGGTACCCCCTTTCTCCCCCTTTTGTTACTTTTCCCTCGAGCCTATTCTCTTGCGCTAGAATACTTTTCTCTCTCTTTGCACGGACAGCGTATGACTTCTTAGCACCTTGTTCTTATTATCATCTTTTCTGATGCTAGCGTTCCCCTCTCCTTGCGCCGCGGCCTCCTGTTTTTTTTCTTCCCTCCCCTTCTCCTCCCCCGCTCCCTCCGCTTCCCCTCCCCCCTCCCCCTGTCGCTCGTCGGGAAGCGCCTCTCCCGCAGCTTTTTTTTGCGCGCGCATTTGCCTTTCTTCTGACTGACCCAAGCTTCTCGAGTTTTTCGGAGTAGCCTTACCAACCCGATCTTTCGCCGAAGGCCGTTTTCCTCTTTGCGTCAGTCTCGTTAGCCGTAGCCTCTTTCCCTTGTCGAGGTCTCCCTTACCACAGTTCCCCTCCTGACATTTTCCTCTCTTTCCCCAAAAGTGATTTCCTGCTTTCGGATTGTTATTTCGTTGCTTAGTGTCACGTGTTCTCTCCCCAATCTTTTGTTTTTTTCGAACTAAGCCAAGACTCCTTCGTACTCTTTTTCCTCTTCCCTTCCCTCCGGCACGCCGCGCTCGCCGTTGACCCCGCGTTTCCTTTTCTGCTTGCTGACGTTTCCCCTCCTCTCACACCCCCCTCTCCCTGACCCTTTTCTAGTCGTTTTCTCCCTGTTTTCTCGGATCGTCGTTCTCCTGTTCTTTCTCAGCCCCCCAATACAGAAAGTTCATTTCTCCCGGTTCTCCCTCTTAGATTTTCCCAAGCTGGACTCTCCGCTTTTTTCCGGCGCTTACCTTCGCCCTATTTTCATCCTTCTGGTGGCGGACCGAAATCATGCGTTCGCTCAAGGTTATCAGAGAAAGCTGTTTTTCCCTCCTAATTTTCATGTCTATTTCCCTCTTCCTATAAAAATCGAGGACCCCTCCTTGCCATGTTCGGACGCCTAGGTTTTTTGTGTGGTTCTTGACGCCTTCCTTCCCTTATCACTCGTTTCCCCCTCTTCGGTCCCTTCATTCGGTCACCCATTTTTCTCTCGATGCGGATTGCCCCCGATTTTACTTTCGCCTTTTTGATACTTTTCAGCTTGCTGCCTCAGATTCCTTCTAGTTTCCCCTCTCCTCCGCGAAGAGTCTCAAAGATACCGGTATATCCTTTTTGCCTAGAGGGTCGGCATTCCCCCCGTCCTTTTCCCTTTGTCGCCTGCGGCCGTCAGAGATTTTAACATGCGCGATTCCGTCCTCAGGCTTTTTTTGTGAAAGGTATAGACCCTGAGCCTTTTTTTTTCCCCCTTGCCCTTCTCCCTTTACATCTCCCATGCTCCCACGTTCGCATCGAACAGGTTTTATCTCTCTCGCTAGCGAGGTTGCTTTTTTTCTCTTTTTCCCTTTTTTTTTTTTTCTGTCTTCATCTCCGGTTCGATCTTTCGATGCGAGTAGCGGGTTCGTTTCGAGACCGTGGTATCGATTCTCTTTTCGTTCGACATTGGAAGTGTCGTTGTATCTTATCCTTTCCCCGAGAGCCCGCCTGGCATTTGTTTGACCTTCGCCTTTTTTTTCACCCCCCTTTCTTGCGCCGCAGCTGTTCGCTGTTTGGGAAAACTTGCTTTTCCTGCTGATCTTATTTCTTTTCTCGGTCCCCTTGGAGTTTACCTGTTTCCCGGCGAGAGCTTTGTTATGAGCCACTGATGCCGCCGGTGAGCCGAATCAAGCAATGGAGTCCGATTTTCTCCCTTCTCCTGACTATTTTCTTATAGTCTTTTTCTTGCTTTTGCAATGAAGGAGGAAACCTCTTGTTTAAGTAGAGTTGATTCGTTCTATATTATTTTACGGTTCACTTTGCCTTAACAACGGAACGAATGAGGTGAGCGCAGTAAAAGGTAAGGTTAGTTCCTCGTTATTTTTCTTTCCGCTCACTCCTCTCCTATATCACCCAATCTTACGCGGACTTTTTTTTCCCTTTTATTTCCCTTTTTAGAAGCATTTTGCCAAGGCTCCAAAAACTCCTTTTAGACTATAGACCACTCTATGCAGGTATCTTTCCAGATTATTTTTCAGTATAGTTCTTACCCGGAGCGACGAGGTCTGTGCGGTATTTTGGGTGCACCCAGACTGACTCCCTATCCCGGATTTCCGTGACTCCCCCTCCTCTTTGTTCATGGCGGCGTTCTTTCTCACGAAGCTGGTTCCCCTTTACCGGGAAATCAGTCGTGCTTCCGTTTTCCCCCCCTTCCTTTCTGTTTCGATCTCTTTGAAATTTTCTTGTCCTATTTCGACACTTCGCTTCGGCTTTGATTTTCCTCCCGGAATCCTTTGATTTTCCTCGCCGCTTAACCAAGTGGCTCTCCCCCCGCATCACCCTCCTCAATCGTCATTGAAACCTTTTATCTCTCTTTCTCTGCGATTTCTGCTTTAACTGTCTGTTTTTCCCGGAGACCTCTTACGGCGGACAGAGGACTCCCTACCCCCCCCCAGATTAGCCTGACATGTTCTCCCCGCCGATTTCTCTGGGGTTCTTTTCCTCTTGCACCATTTCTTTCTTCCTTCCTTTAAGTAGTGACCACCTTTCCTTTTTTTCTGGCGCATTCCCTGGCCCCTCCCGGGTTTTTGCGCTAATACTTCTCTGTAACGTTTCTGGTTTCCCTTCTTCTCCTCTGGGGCGCTGCCTTATGATTATCGGCGGCAGGCGTTTCTTTTTTACCTCTCGTCTTGGTACCTCATCCCAGTCTTTCTCTCTTTATTGTCTCGATCCCAAGGCCCGTCACTCTCTTCTAAAATCGATTGCGCTCCCTTTTCGTGAGAGCTGTGTTATTACCCCCACCATCCGAGGGATACTTTTATTGCTTCTAGTCTGTCTTGACCCCCTCCCTCTCGAATGTAAGTTTCTTCTCCCCGGGCCATGACCGTTGTTCCCTTCTTTTCTTCCCTGGTTGCTTTAAGGTTCCCTTTCTTCTCCATGTTCGCCACGCTGATTCAGCCTTTTTCCTCGTATTGCTTTTGGACTTTAGTCGTTTCATTCCAGCAAAATGGGGTTCTTGTATTCGGGATTTTTATTCCCCTCTCCGTTCCCTAATTTCCCCTCTTGAGGAGCCCACGTGATCCCGCGGTCCCTTTTCAGGACTTTTTCTCTTGACCGTTTGTCATTCCTCCTCTCCGGCATCGCACTACGAAGCGCGACTTCTTCTTTTCGAAGCTGTAAGAAGTCTTGGTCTTTCGTGGCCGAATCTGCTTTTGTCATGTTGTAATCGCCCCTTCACCTTGCCATCGTAGCCTCTCTTCCTACCGGAGCGTGGTGAATTCCTTCTTTCCTTTTCCCGGACTTTACTGGTCTGGCCGAAGAGTTTTCGCTTTGAGTGCTCGGCGTCATCTTTGACTTGAAGGATGGAGTTCTATTTTCCTCCCTTCCTCTTTAGCTTCGTCATCCGCCTTTTTACTACGAGGAGGTCTTTCCTCGGCGGGGCGCTTCGTCTTCGCAGGCCTTGAGAGCAGGTGGATCTACATCTCGGTCTGGCTTTCGAATGCGCTTTTATGCCTTTTTCTCCTCTGCGAGCTTCCGTGCTCAAGAGTGCGTGGCAGGACTCATTCTTTAGAGCGGATCCCACCATTCCCTTCATCGCTCTGGCTGTCCGGTACATTTTCCAACCTTCCGTATCTTCGGGACGGGCCTGGTCTTCATCACAACTCTGTTTCATCTCCCCACTTCCGGGATATGATTGATTGTCCCCGATGCTTTTGCTTTTCCTCTTCAGCTCCCTTTGTTACTTTTCCCTCTCTGACTCCCCCTTCCCCCCAATATTCGAGGGCCGCTTTATCTTTCCCCCCCCGGTATCGTTTTTTTTGAGTTTTTATTGGTGTAGGTTTGTCCTGTAGACCCGTCTTGCTGTGCGTGCCCAGCGTAATTTTTTCTTTTCCGTGTTTTCATCCTTTCTTATGTGCCGAATCCCTGCTCACCTTTGCAGATTTTTTTTCTTACTCCATTTGATCTTTTTTTCCTTTTTTCCAAAGAGTTTTGCTAAAAGACCCTGTTTTTAGGTTTTTCTCCTTCCCCTTTCGGCCAGCCAGGCAGCGGGCCCGCCCCTTCTTTGCCGTCGTTCTCCTAAGTAGTTAGAAGCGAGTTCCCCTCTTTGCCTTGGGTATTATGCCTCGCTACCTCACACCTTCCTCTTCCCACCCTGATCGCCGGTCTTTTAGCTGCCGAAAGTATATTTCGAAGCCGAATGCAGGTCTACGTCCCTCCTATATTTTCTGCTACCATTCGCTTCTCGCCCATCTCCTCGCGGTCCCCCTTAATCGACGCGAGGCCCCCTCAGCGTCTGCGGGATGGTTTTTCAATTCCTTTTTTACCTTTTATTGCGGGTATTTAGACCGCCTTTCCCAATCCTGTTCCCCCATTACCCCGGAATCCTTCCCCCCCCCCCTTCCGCCTACTTGGGTATCTTTTATAAATCGTGAACGTGACTACTTCAATGCGTTTTATTTCGGGCTTTTACCGCTTGTTTTGCCCGCCGTTCCTCTCTCCACATTCCTCCCCTTCCGTCGGCCTGCCCCTATTTAACACTCCGTTTTCCCGCGGGCTTTTTTTTTCCCCCAATCGTCCTCAGCGCCGTGCTCTTTTTTCCCTCAGTACGGACTAAAGTCCTCTTATGAATTTTCCCGCTGGAGTTCTTTTCTGACTCAAGTCCTTTTTCCCTCCCCGGTACCCGCTCTACACCCCTTTTTCTTCCGGCCGCCTTCGATTTTGAACCACTTATTTGACGCCGCTTTTCGCAGATTTTTTTTGGATTTTCCACTTAGTCTTCCCTTTTCGGGAACCTTCCGTAACATCCGTCTTCTCTCTTTCCCCTACTTTGAGTGCTCCCTTCGCGTGAACATCGACGTCTCGTCCGCTTCCCCCTGCGTGAATTCTTTCTTTTTCCCCCCACCTTATCTCATACTCTCATCCTCCAGTTTTTTTTTGTCTGCTTCTCTACAGTTTTCCCCCTCTTACTCGGCGTTCAAGCCTTCTTATTGATTTTTGACGTCGATTTTCTTCAGAGTATTTCCTTCCCAGTCCCTTCTTAAGCGCATAGCTTCTTTGACGTGTCCTGTCCCGTCCCTCATCTACGTTTTTTTTTTAATGCTGCGCATTCGTTTTCCTTTTCACCTTCTTTTTTCGTTTAAGGCTGCGGGCTTCACCGTATCGCTTTACCTGGATTCCCCAAATTACGATTCTTCTTCAGTGATCGCAATAGCCCAGATGACTCTGCTTAATTTCTTCAGTGTCGATCCTTTTTCGCCCGCGAAACTTTTCTCTTCTCAGATTTTTCCAACTCCGAGCCAAGCGTGTGGATTTTGAGCTCCTCCAGCATGTCGAACTGTAGATCTGACCGGCCGTCACCCCATCGATCAAACCCGCTCACACCGGCGCCTCACTTTTTTACCCTTCAAAAGATTCCCTCAAGTTTTTTTTAACCCGTAGGAAGTTTTTACTTTTTTTCCACTGTTCCTGCGGTTTGAAACAGTCATTCTTCCGCCCATACTTTTTCTTTCACCTCACCCCCAGTCCCTATTTCTTGCACTTTACTTCGCCCATTGGATTACCTTCCTCTCTCAGTCGTTGAGTCCTAGGACTGATCTTGCGAAATAGACCTTTTCTCTAAGCAGCCTCGTCGGATGCGAACTCTTCTTTTCTTCCGCTAACCAGGCCTTATCAGGTGGCGCTTCAGTGAGGTTATATTACTTCATCCCTCACCCCGTGTTGCCTTCTCCCCCGACCCGTAGCAGTCCTTACCTAGAGGTGCATCCGCTCGAGGGCGTGGTGCGTAATTCACGTCTTTGACCCTACCTCATTTTTTCGTGCGCTCTTCCTAGTTACCCTTATTGGAGATCGTGTTTTTTTCTCCTGGACTCCCGCTTGAAGTCTCTTCGGCCATGACGACACGTTCCCCCTTCGTCAACCTCTTTCGCTTCAGTCGCCCCGGTCCTCTTTTCCTCGTCACTATTGTCCCACCAGATAAAGCAATGAAGTATCCCGTGACGATGCGTCCTCCTCCTATTTTCCTGATCTCGAATTCTCCCCAGTACCTCCCTTCTCTTTTTCTAGCAGGCAGCATTTCTAGTCTCCCATACGTCTTTTTTTGTCTTATGTGCTCCCATCCTTTCGGTTTTGTTAGCCTCCCTCTCTTAGCGGAAGTTTTCCCCCCCTTTTCGTCTAAGATAGATTGAAGGTGTTTTTTTTTTTTTGGTTCGCTTGCTCCCTTAGAGCCCTGGACCATTCTGCCACTTGATCTCGCCGCATTCTCGGCCGGCCAACTCTAGACCCGCCCTCTTTTCAATTCGTAATCAAGAGATACTTCTCTCCTCTCGAAGAATCCCCTTCTTTGTTACTCTTTTCCCCTTCGGTTCTTCGACTTAGACTCCCTCCCTTTGAGACCCTAGCAGTTTGTAAGTCGCTCTAAGAGTATTTCTTGATCCCTCTCGACATTTTCGTCCTTGAAGACTTCATCTTCTACTTTCGTCACTCCCTGATGCCGCGCCGTGATACCACTCGTTTTTTTTGGTTTAGTGCTTGCCTTCTTCCCTTTTCCTCTAGTGCCTCTTACTGTCCCTCAATCCCTCACTCTTTACCAGCGCCGGCAGCCACGAAAGATTTTTCCCGAGATAGTCTTTCGTGCAGATTATTGTTCGTACCCCTTGTAGCCTTTATCTTTCCCTGTCCTCGCTTTCCTTTGCAAATGCCCAGCCCGGTTAGGAGGAATCGCTCTTCCCTTTCTCCCCTCCCAAACTTACTTCATTTGCCCGTGTCCCCTTCATCGTACCCAGAGCTCGTGGAGCTCTTTTCTCGGAATCCCATTGTGTGAGAACAGATTAGTTTTCCCTCTTTATCCTGAACACCACGGCGGAGATGGATCCCCTGTTTAATTCCCCGTTCTCAGCCTCTTCATTCCTCTTTTACCCCACCCTTTATCCTCCCAATCCTTACCACCGGTCAGACCCCTTTCTTGACGACCCCGGCTCCCCTCTTGATGTTTTTTTTCCCCGATGTCTAGCTGAAGGAAACGTGTTTTCTTTCCTCTCCTTTCTCGTCCGCCAGCGGATGTGAACGATCTCCTCCCGATCTTATTCTCTCCCTGATTCTTCGATCTAATAAATCTCACTCTCCCGAGAGCGGTTCAGTACCCATCCCCGTTCTCTACTTTTTTTTTTTTGATCTCGGAAATGACCTGTTAGTGACTTGCTCCCCATTTCTCCTCCCAGGCTTGTTTGAATACCTCCGTCCTTTTGGCTGTTCGACGCTCACTTTCCACCCCCTCTATACCTTCCCTTCTGGGGAGATGAGGTTTTTCGCCCTGTATTTATTTCCTCTTTCTCGTTTCTTTTCCAGAAGTTACACTCCCTCCTAGCAGTCACCCTGCACCCAGCGATTTCTGTGGTCCGCGATTCCTCTGGTTTTCTTGTCTTGTTCGTTTCCGTCTTTCCTTCCATTGTCCGTCGACGCTCCTCCTGCCTGCACTTTTATCCCTTTTTTTCCGTCACCTTCACAGCTCTTTTTTTCTTTCGAGTGCGCGTCCAGGCCCCTATGTACCGATGGCCTTCTCCCCCTCTGACCGCCGACCCCCCTTTTCCTCGCCTTTTCAATCGGTAGTTTTTTATGTACGTTTAATATTGATTCTTCTTCTCAGGTTCTTTTAGTTCCAGCCCGAGTATTTAAAGAACGCCTTTCTTCCCGGTTCTTTTGCGGGTCCACCTACTCTACATACCAGCTTAGAGCTCCTTTCGTGAGGTCAATTTAGATATACTACGTAGGTTTGGTCTCCTGCCAACTCATTGCTGACCTGTGCATCCCGTTAGCTCTTTACGATGGGGAGATTATTCCTTTCTTCGTTAAAGAGACTTTAAACCTAGCGACCACTGAACTTCCTTCCTACATCCGGGGTCACTGTTGTTTTTCTTCTTTCCTGCCAGAGCACCAACTTACATCACACTCTCCGCACACCCCTCGGTTCTTGTCAGACTTCAGGTTCCCCCACCGGTCCTGATACGACTCTCTGCTGACGCTTCCCCAATGTACGAATGTCTCTTTTTCTCGCTGATTCAACATGCGGTCCATAGAGTAGAAACACTCTCTTTCCTGCAGTGGTAGTCCCTGCTGCCCTTTTCCCCCCCTATTAGAGAGCGTTTTATTCTAATGTATCTTTTGGTGTACACCTCTCTCTCGACATGCGACGTCCTTTCACCCTTTATCCCGTTTTTTCACGTCAGGAGCTCTTTGAAATTTTTGAGTGAGCCCCCCCTGCACAGTCAACCGTCTTACAGAATCACTCTACCAAGGTAGTCTACCAGGTCGCATGCAAGAGAGTTCTTCTGTGCTCCCGGCTTATTTCTTCCTCTTACTTTTCCCTTTCCCTCCGTTTGTTTTTGTTTTTTTTCGAGATATCTTTGATACCCGATGATCTTTTGCGTCGCCTTTTTCTAGGTCGGAAGTTCCTCTCTTGGGGTTACTGCTGACGTTGAAGGTGATTTCTCTTGTCTCTCTGAGCGTCCTTTCACTCGTCCCGCGTTCCTTCGTACTTCGTTAACGTTTTCAAAATTCCTTCTCAGGAGGCCTCTTTGGGACCACTTCTCTCTGCAGAATCGACGCTCTCTCCCTTCGGGAGATCTTGGATTCTTTTTGATAACGTCTAGTATCTCGTCTTCTTGCGCGTGCATCATTTATTCAAGAATCCTCTCACTCGAACATTCTATCATTTTTAAATCATAAGATTCTCTCAGACCGTCTTTTTGTAGAATCCTGAACAAACGATGTGGGCAGTTGTTCTATAGGTAGTTTCCTTTAATTTCGGCCACCACTTCCCTCCTGAGTGCTGGCTTTCCCCTTTCAGGTTGGGGTGAGCTTGTTTAGTGTCTAGGTACGTCTCTTCATTTCCCTGATCAGCCAACACATTCTCGGTTTCTTCCTTCGGGAACTCTTAAGAGGTTGTGCAGTTTCGAAGAAACCTATTTAGTAGATTTATAATTCCGCCTCCGTTTTGAGATCTCCTCTTGATTTCTATGTGCTCATTTTCACCCAGATCTCCCTCTCTTTCTTTTTGTTCATTGAGTGGTTACCCCATAGACCCCCTCCCTCCGCTCTCCAGAGTTTTCCACGTTCCACACCCCCCTTGTTCCTACTAGAGTTCTTTCTCTAGTGGTTACCTTTCTTCCCATGCCCGCTTCCTTCCCTTTCTCTTTTCCTCGGGTCCCGTAATGCACTTTCCGCTCCCGCGAGTGACGTTTAGATGACACGCTACCCGTCTTCGTCTGCTTTCCTTACCCCCTTCCCCTCTTCGTTTTATGCTTTGCATACGCGGACTTTCCCGACTTTCCCTTTTTCAAAGACTCCCCTCCCCTTTTTTTTCAACCGGACCCAGCTCCCTCTTTTTTTTTATTTCTCTTCCCCTTGCGTTTAAACGTTCGTTCCTCTGCGACTTACCTAAACGCTATACCCTGCTTCTCCTTTTTCCTCTCGCCGAATCTCATACGGACTTTTCCATGATTCGAGGGTGGTTCCATTTGAGTTCTAACCAGCTTATTTAATTTTTTCCTTTAGTGCTGCGGCGAGGTAAAGAGTTTCCGCGGTTTAGCAGGAGTTACCTACGGACGACTCATTTGTTAAGGTGACATCTCCTCTTTTGCTCAGTACTTCTTTGGATATTTGTATTTCCATTTGTCTTAGGTTTTCCCGGTCTAGTTATCATCGATTGCTTTCCTAGCCAACCTTTTTCCCCAGATGGCTCATTTTTCTATCCCTCTAGAGGAGATCAATAGACCCTGTCTTGATGCCTTGTGGTCGTCACCTAAGTTTCTTTTTTCCCTTTTACGGATTTTTTTTGTCCGGTGTGACCGCCGATAGAATTCCCGGGAGTAGACCCGGGCCTTTTGACAGGGCTCTCCTTTGCTACTTTATTCGTATTTGCCTCATTCATCCTTTTTCTCCATTATCGATTCCGCAGACTTTTCTTTGGGTATATCTACTTATTTTTCAGCTTTCGTCCCGTATTCCGGCACTGACACCAACTTTCTTCTTGCTTTTTTGAGGGGAGCGGTCTGCGCCCGATACGACGACGACGCCTTTGTGACGTTGAGAGTTGCGTTTTCCCCTTATCGAGGATTTTTTTATTTCCGCGAAAGGATCTTTCATCCCCCTTTGGTCCATAGCACTCCTGATTAGAGCCGACTTCTTCTCTACGCTTTGTTCCTACTTGGTACGGTTTTTCGTTTGTCCCCCTCAGAGCTCTTCCCCGATTCTCCTTCACCTGCACGGCCCACCCCTCGAGTGCTCTCGTTGCTTCGCGGGCATGTTTTTTGTTTCCCCGAGTTTTTTCTTGGCGTCACGGATTTGCGCTTTGTTGTTTTATCGGCGACGCTTGATTTATTTTCTATTCCCAGGCGATTTGGATAGAGGCTATTTTATTTTATTTTTCCTCCTCCTACCGTCCTGAGGATCTGGAGGCCTTTGCTCATTTTAGAGGAGCCTCGACGTGTTGCAGCTCCCTTTCTTCTTTTAGCTTGAGTGATCCTCCGGATCCTCCCGGTCGCGATCATTTGCGATCCCTCTGGCTTTGCCCGACGCTTGCTTTTTCTGTCCTCACCTTGCCAGTCTCAGATGGCTTTCGGAAGGTTTCCCCAATTCACTCCCCTTTGGAACGTCCCGGCCGCCGAAACTTTGTCTTATGCTTTCTCCTAGACACACTCTCCGGCTTATTTCTCTCTCCGAATTATTCTTCGGTCGTAGATTGTCAGTTTATTGTCGTCTGCTCGAACGAACTTCCAGATAGAGGGACAGGGAGTATAGTCATTTTTTGTATCTTGCCCCGTGCTTTATCTTTTGTTTACGACGGTGGAAGTTCCGTCTTGCCGCGTCTGGCAGAGTGACTCTTTGGGCCTTCCCCCTTTTTTTTTTCCTGTCGTATGACGGTTTCACGTTCCTTGACCTTACCGATTTCTTTTTCTTCCACCTTGCTCGCGCTGGGTCAACGAGTCCTTCCACTCCAAGGGATATTGGGCCCGTCCCTGGGTCATGACGTGAGGGCCCCTCATCCGGTTTTCAGGTTCCCCCCGAGGCCGTTTATCTCTTTCCCCGTAGCGCAGCGAGTTCTCCGTTTCTGATCCGTCCTTGCTACCCTTCTCTTAGTCCAAACTGATAGAAGGCTTTGATCTTTGACTCAGGATTTCGACGAGTGAGACTAAGGGGCTGCCCTGCGATTCAGTCTATTTTAACTGCACGCACTCGATTTTGCCCCTAGAGATCTGGGACTCTCCTTATCGTATTCGGACCCACTCCTCTCTTTCTTCGTTTTTCCCCAGTACTCACATTTTATTGATGTAGTTATACCCGAATTCCCCTTTTGAAAATGAGGCATAATTGAACCCCACCCTGACAATCGATACTTGTCTTCTTCTCACTTTTTCCTCTTTTTTTTTCTCTCTTTGGCTTGGTTCATCTTGTTTGTTTCTTTTTAGAGTGTTTTTTGATGTACGAGCTCATTCTCAACCTTAAGTATTTGCCTCCGGAACAAGAAGGTTGGTTGCGAACACCGTTCTACGGCGACCTTGTCCGCCAGCTTCTTCCCTGGAGACCCCGTCCTCCGATTTGGAATCGTAGATATGGCGACTGAAGCCACGTTTAGGAAGTTTTTAATTAAGGTACCCTCACAGGTTGACTCTCCAGCCCTCCCCAAATACGATGCAGCTCCTCGCGACCTCCTTCCTGGCGATCACTTATGCCGGCCTTTCCAACCGTAACCACTTCATCCCTCTACTGAGAGCCTCCTTGTCGTCTCGCCCTAGAGGCCTTCTCCTATGCGCTACATAAAATTCGTGTCCCGAGCAGTTCTTAGTGTTCCAAAATACCTCTTCACTTGTTTTTTGTTGTTTTTTCCTGAGAGTGATCCGTGTTTCACGAGAATTCGGAGGTCACGCTCTGTGCTGCGGATTCCCCGATGGTAATTCTTTTCCAGAAATAGGACGGATCTTTCTTTGAAGTGGCCCTCTTTCCCCGAACTTCATTCCGACTTGACCTCGTTCTCCCGTCGCGCGTTTGGGGCTGTACAGCTCTTTGTTGTCGACTTCTTTTGAGGAGTTTCACTGTATCGATTGTTTGCTTCCCCAATGTCTTTCGAATCTAGACCATCTCTCCTTGTCTCATGGCGCCTTTCTTTTTGGATCCGGCTTGGCGCCGCGCGGCCATGGAGAGTCTTTTTTACTAACCGAGAGACCGAGTGTTTTCTGTTTTGCCCCGACTTTCACTGGATTTTGAAAGGTCCTGCAACACGCTATTCCCCCCCCCCCCTTGATTCACCAGCCGGTTTTCACGCGGGTAATGTAGCCCAAACTCTCCCTTCTTTTTGTCCTTTGTTTACCCATTTTTTGGCGTTTCCTTTTCCCTGGTGGCCTTCTGTTTATGTTCCAGAACGCCCAATACCTTTTCTTTTCCCCTAAACGCCGCATATGTTCCCAGTCTTCTCTTTCTCCCTTCCCTGCTAGCTGTAGGTGAGTCATTTCTTAGAGCCGTTTGCGAAAGCTGCCGTCGATCCGCCGCGGATCTTTTCTTAGGCGTTACTTTTCTTCGCAGCGGACTCCCTTGATTAACGTGGGCTGAGTTCGTGTCTGTCCGGACTCTGACACAGTTCGAGCGATAGTTTTTTCTTTTGAAATGGCTTCTTTTCCGTCCTCGTCGGTGCGACCCCTCTCCTCGTGGCGTGCTTTTACTTCAGGCCTTGCGCGGACTTCCCAAGTAATAACTTTTCGCGTCGAGGCTTCTTGACACCCCTGCCGGCGACCGTTTAGTCTTCCGTTTCCGCGGTGGTCAGGTCTTGTTCCTTTTTCCCGACGATCGAAAGCCGGAGTACCAGCTTTCCTCTCCTTCCGGCAAGCTCGTCGGTCAATCGGGACACACCTCCAGTTTTCGTTCCCCGGATACTGATTCGCCGGCCCTTGATCTTTCCCCTTCTCGTCGAGATTCCCCCTCCCTTTACCGATGTTTTCTGACGACCCCCCTTAAGCCTTCGTCGCTATATCAATAGATCCGGATCGTTTGTCGAGAGCAGCCATTCAGTTTTTTCCTCTTGAAGAGGTCGCCTAAGTCGATATGGGAAGTGGAACCGCGTGTAGGACTCTCCTAGACGTGCAGAGGTGAGCCGATCGTGAGCGCGTCGGACAATCCTCCTTTTCAGTCCCACGGACGCCGCTCTTTGAGTTCTCCCTATCATACCAGCCAAGTCCCTTCTGATGAAGGTTTTCCCCCCTTCCCTCTATCTCACGCGCGCTCGCGCTTCGAACAGCCGACCTATGAAGTCCCTTGTTATCGTTACGCCCCACGTCGGTCTTCAGTGATTCCTCACCTTTGCGACGGGTACCCTCGCCAGTCCGGCGCAGATCAGAGGCTCCCTAGAAATAGATCACGCTTTTTCCTGCAGGAGCTTCCTTTAGTGACTCCGATGCCCTGCTCCGTTCAGAGCAGATCTCGATGGTGCCCCCTTTGGTCCCGTGATTTATGCCCGGCATTCCGCGCGAGAGAGTCAGGCCCCCTCCAATACTACTCCTTCATGAGTCGGCATGAAGAGAGTTTCTTGCCGAGTAGTGCGCCAGATTACTTTCTTCACATGTCGAATTAGATTTTACGTTCCTCGGCTCCTGGAAGTCTTTCTCTCTCAATGACACGCTTTCCGTCGTCGTCTCTCCCTTCCCTGATACCCGAACACGTCCGCCAGTTGCTTTCAGGTTCTTCCGAAATCTACCTGTTTTATTTAGTAACCCTTGAGAGGACTTCCTCATTTTCTCACACATCTTGCGTGCGACTTCCTCTTGATCAGTTGATCAAGGACGAAGGAGACCTTTGCCCTTTCAAGTTTTCCTCCCCACTTTCCTGGAGTTTTGATTCGGCGGTTTAACACCGTACTATTCCCCCCCTCCTTCCCCCGGGTCGCACGGATGGTGAATCACACCCCTTTCAAGACGGAGAGGGCATGCCTCGATGTCTCTCTGTGGGCCGTCTCTTGGCTCGGAGACCATTTCTTCCTCCCTCCCTGACTATGCAGACGCTGTATCGTTGATACAGTTTGTTCCCCTTGCCATCTCCTCATCTAACTTCGGCGTTCCGAGCTTTTTCAGTACCCCTCACCTTTTTCCAGTTTTCGCGCCGCGTTTTGAACGCCGATTGCAGCCTGTTTCAGTTCTGAACGGCGCGGGCCTATTGAAAGCGTGACGAGATCCTTTCTAGGAACAACGCGATACTTCCGCGTCAAGGATCCTCTCTTCCGACCGCCTTACTCCTGGTCCGAGATTTCTCTTTTGGGGACACTGTTTACGTACATCAGCCCTTTGCAGACGCACGCAAAGCTTTTTGGAGTTCCGGCTGGTCTTCGGTTCTTTGTCTGTGTCACGGCTCGTCGTCCCTTTTTCCTCACGACGCCGGCGATTTTGCGATCCGTTCAGCTTTTTTTACCATTCACGCTCGCGTTCGCGTTTCTTCCCTTAAAACTTTCCCGCGCTGGTGGCCCGCGACACCCTTTCCTAACCCCCCCCCGTGGCGCCTTTTTTGAACTCGGTAGTGTTGTATTCCAGGTGCCCGGATCCCGTCAGTCTTGTTTTCCTTAATCCCCCACAGGACCCTCACGCATGGACATCCTTGTCGCGGTTCTGCCACGACCGAAATGCTACGACTTAGCGATCTGTTGGTTCTCGATTTTCTTACGGCTATTTTTAGGTGGCGAGTTCACCCTCTTCCCGCTGTTGACGAACGTCCTTTCGTTGACGCTGTGGGAGAGACATCCCGCTAGCTTGACCGTGATTTTAATCGAACCACTCTGCAATGATTAGGTTTCTGCCCCCCTCCATAGCTTCGTGTGGGTCGTATGAAGCCGGTCCACGACATTCTCCTATCTTCCCCCCCTTTCTGGTAGTGTTTCCGCTTATGGCACAGCGGGGCTACGATAGGGATCCCGTATGTGACACCTGCGTCGCCGGGCCGTGGTTTTGGGCTTTCGGAATCTTTCCCTCTTTATAAGCTGATCAGAGGTCCAGCGCCGGTCCGTGTGAGTCTATATTTTTTCTGACTTCGGCGGTGTACCCTCGTCCCTGCCCGAGGAGCCCAGCGATGGTTCCTGTTTCCGACGATTAACTTTTCCTTCGGCTAGCTTGTGAAATTCCTCTCGAGCGCCATAGGCACCCTTCACTTTCTTTCCCCCATCCTCATCTCTTACCACCGGTCGCCTCGCCCCGGAGACATTCCCCCCCCCCCTCTCCTAGAGCTCTCGGTGATCTCTTTTCCTCTTGTTGTCTGTCTCGAGCTCCTGCACTGGACGGCTTCGCGCTTCGCTGTCGAGTTGGTTCGAGGCTTACCGTGTTCGTTAGATGAGCTTGGTTACGCGACGACCGCCTCTTGCCGCTGGATTGCTCGCTGAGGTTTTTTTCCCTCTCTCCCATCCGTGAGGTGAAATTTTGCAGTTTTTTCCACCTCGGGGCAGGCCATCCCCCTTCCTGTGTTTTTTTCACGGCAGTCTCTCCCTACTCTCCCGTCCCCCTCCTTCAAGGCTTTCGTTGACTCCTCTCTAGCGGATTCTAGCTAGTTCTTACGCGCGCCGAGGGGCTTCGCCTACCTCCACCCCTCATCTGACGTTCGTTATTTTTCCATTCATCCCGCCTCTTCGCGTCCCCCGCTGAAGTTCGGACACTTTCCCCTATTGTCCCCCTTTGATTGATATCGGGTCAGGTCAGCGGACCCCCCACCATTGTTAATGAGGTGGTAGTCCAAGCCAGGCGAGTTCCGATGTTCTAGCGGTTGTTTCCGACTCCTTTCATTAGTCGCCCACGTTCCGTTTTCGAATTCTACCCTTTTTTTCCCTAGCCGCTTTGCAGGCGTCCACTACGTCTTCGTAGTCTTTCTTCAATATCTCCAAGGCGGAGACCTTGATTTTTAGGGCGTTGCCAATCGGCCGCTCTGCCAGAGTGCCATTCTTTCATGTTACCCCATTGGGGGGTTTGTACTTCCCGCATTCGACCGATCCAGTTATTTCACGGACTCCCCCACTCTTCCCGAGCCTGGGCGAGTGTGTTCGCATTCTTTTTGGATTTCCCCGTTTCGAGGGTACCCTGGGTAGGCTTGCCCAGGCGTCGAGAGCTTTTCATTTGACGTAAAATGTCGCACGTCAGCGGCTTCGTTAGAAGTGCCCTGAGCGCCCTGACTCATAACATTTCACACTCCTCCCCCGCTCACCTCTCGGAACCAGAAGAATCGATGTTGATATCTTTTTCGTTGCCTTCGTTTTACCCGGCTACATCGCACGCGGGGACACCTGAGGTATTTACCCTCTCGGCTTCATCGACTCAGGCTTTTTCTCCCCCGTATCGGGTGGTACATGTTCGCCTTCTCAACAGTCGTCTTCCGGCTTCCTTCGCACTCTCGTCTTGCAAGCTCCTGTAGGACCCGGCGTTAGGGCCTTTTCCCAGTCACTTATCACGCTTTGTTCCGGCTCGCTGGTAGGAGTCTTAGATAGAGAGGCTTTTCTTTCGTGTTCCCTCTTTCGGAGCTCGTGTATAATCTTTTGCTTGCAACCTAGGACGTTTATCACATGGGCCGTCTAAGCGTATCCAGTCGTTGCGGATAGCAGTATTTGAGAGCGTTGTTTTCATCAAAACGTCGGTAGACGTGTTGTCTTCTGGATGGAGTCTCCTGTTTTCTTTTCCCATACTCTTTCGATTACCTTATCTATAACCGTGCACGTTGAACTTTTCCTAACACTCGAACTTGGTTTTTTTCCATCTTCTTGCCCCTATTTTTCCCCATTATTCCAGATCAACCTTGTTCCCCCTATTGCTGCATTGGTCGCCCTCTGGCAGTCCTTTGCCTGCTCCCCTTGTTTTTGCACGTTGTCGGGGTTTTTAGCTGGAGCGAGTCCTTTCCGGTGAAGATTAACTTTCTTGAGCAGTGTCGAGCGGACAGTGACTCCCCCGATTCATGCGTGACGCTCGACGTCCTCCAGGGAAGCATTTTTCACGCTGGCCGCCTACTACTAGCCCGACCTATCATTGATTGACGACGATTTAACTGCACTTTTATTTTGGAGGGTTGCCCGTTAAGCGTTCCCTTGCTTGAATGGCGGTAATCACCATTCAACCGGCCTCCTTTTTTGCTTCGAGCGCGGAGAGGGCATGTCCGTGCCCTCCTAGATCTTTCCTTCTTTCGGGGAAGAGCTGTAGAGTTCTTATCGCTCTCCTGCTAGCCGTTAAAAGGGTTTTTTGGCTCTCTTGCTCTTTCGAGATTAGAACTCTGGTTTCGATAGGCAAAACAGAGTTCCCCCTTAGTAGG
>Ga0179591_1343378_pt1 | contig 19409 bp, 18 predicted proteins | sample CZOMad2_1_08_16f_FD_182891 | JGI IMG/M metagenome (GOLD analysis project Ga0179591, IMG submission 182891) | Vadose zone soil fungal communities from Angelo Coast Range Reserve, California, USA - CZOMad2_1_08_16fungal (PacBio error correction) | ecosystem: Environmental > Terrestrial > Soil >... | reverse complement strand
TTCCATCACAGGGTCCGATGCGTCCCCTTTTCCAAGAGTTTAATCGCTGACCTTTTCTTCCTGACCCCTCCAGTTGCAGTCTGGTGACCACTGCAAATCTGTTTGTGCTTTTTTCTTCTTTCTTTCGGTGAAGGCTTGCCACCTTTTTCAGCTCTATTTGTAGAACACGTTTTCTTCTTCATCCGCCCCATCGTACTACCCTACCTCCCGTCGCCTTTTTTTTCTCCCCCCCCCCCTAGTTTTCCTGGGCATGCTGTCCTGAGACCCCCCCTCCCCCCCGGGCAGTTTCGTCCTGTCTCGATCCCGCCCAGCCAGAAGTCTGGTGCTTTCTTCTCTCCCCCGGAACCCCACCGTAAAGGTTCCTGGCTTTTTTAATGAGTTCGCTCGACATCCCTGAACCGGGGCCCGTACCACCGTATTTCCTCCCACACCAGCCTGCCCTCCGTTTTTCGGGCGAGGTGTTGATCCCCTCTTGCCGTTGTTTGCCTGAAGTTGACCTTTAGACCTCCCCGGATCTGTTCAGCTGCCAAATCTGGACCCCCCCCCCCCCTTCAAGGCAGCATTGTTTGGCGGTCTCTCAGGTGACCTGTGTACCAAACAAGTAACGTGGACCCCCAATTTGCTCCGCTAGGTTCCTCTCCAGCTCCCAATGCCAAAAACTTCCCATTCTTTTGTCTAGCACGAATCTCCTCGTTTCCCCCTGTTTTTTTTCGTTGATCCGGTAGATCGCTCCTGGGTATGGAGGATGTGTTTGGTGTGTACGTCGCCCCCCGCCCACTTTTCCCCCTTTGAATTTTTTTCACGAAGCAGGTTCTTTCAAACTGACTCCCCTACCTTTCCCCAGCTACGCCTGCGGACATTGAATATCGACCCCTCCCTCCCCCTGGCTTACTTGTTTGTTAGTTGTGATGACTTTTCTCTCTTGCCCGCCGGCATCTGATTTGTGTGCCGGGCAATTTGACCTTCAAGCCTAGGTCTGAGTTTTCCTGAGTATTTTTTCCCCCATTGAATTTCAGCGTGGTCGTAGTCTTTGACGTTGATTTCCGTATTTTTTTTTTTTTTGTTTCTTCCACGACTCGTTTTCCTCCTCCTTGAAGTGACTCCCCTTTTGAGGCGGGCCCCCTGTCCTTCAGCTTGCAGCGCTTTCTCGGGCTTTCTGCATTTGGCGCCCCCATGAAAACAACTTTTTCCTTTTTGCTTGTTTCCAAACATTTTTTCCTTCCTCAACTGCAGAACGCCTTCGCTGGGTGAAGTTTGGAGCATCGGATCGGTTGGGGGGCCGCGATCGGTTACCCCCCCCTCGGACTGACATTAACAGATGCCCTTTCTAACGCTAAGGAATTCCGGGGAGTTTAAAGCCCCCTCTGAACCCTTTCACTTAGATCAGTCTCGGGAAGCCTCCCACCCCAAGGGCAGTCGAAAATTGGTTGTTTTTTTTTTTCCAGAGCTGCTCCCTTCCTCCAAATTTTTAGGGGAAGGGCCTGCAGTTCCCAAGTCTCAAGTGTTCGCAATGGCTTGTCTTCAGGGCCAGCGCCGATGAACGTAGCCCTCCTTTCTTCCAACTTCGCTCCAACAAATTGACCCCCCCACCCGTGGATCAACCTCCCGCCTTTGCGTCTGTTGGTACACTGATACGATCCTTACCCCCCTTTTCCGCTAGGAAGATGACAGGAACCAATCGCCCCAGCCCCAGGTCCCCCCCTCAAAAACTTCGGTGATACTGCATAATTTGGAGCCACGACCCTGGATCGGGGTACCCTCCCCGCAGTTATCCTTATGGTTTAAATACCTTTTGCCGCCGCCTGATCCTTGCACATATAAGTGGGGAATACTTTGGAGATTTTCATCTTCTTTTGAGGTTTGCTGTCTCCTCCAGGGAAGGTCTCTGTACCGACCATCCTTCACGCTGATTATTGCACCCGTATTCTTTTCTTTTTTTCCCCCGGAACCCTCTGAAACCCTCATTCCTCCGAGACGTAGTATACCCTTTTCGTGTCCCTGTTTTCCGCGCAAGCCGTGTTTATTTTTCGATGGTAGTTCTATTTCCTATATCCCTGAATCAGACCCTTATCGGAGGCGGCACGCGTTCTGTCCCCCGGATCCCCCCCTGCTTTTCCATCCTTTCGGCCGACTTTCAACGTGAACCCTGCTTGCGTCATGGTGGGAGTCAGGCCCCCCCTTCCAGCCTTTCACCCCAGCTAAAGGCCCGTCGCGTCCTTGTGTTTCTTTACAGATTGTCCGGCCTTGTTTCTTCTGCAGGTCGATTTATGTTTTTTTGGCGCGCAGGTGCGATGTCTAGGTGGTTGCACCGTCCCCACTTCTGCTCTGAGCACTCTAATGTTGCCCGATCACCCATTTCCTGTATTTTCCGAATCCTCCTCGAATCCTTGGGTTTGGTTTGATGTCCCCCTGCCCCCCCTTTGAAACCCAGCCTATCCGCACCCTGCGCTTGGTGATAGTCGGGCCATTCCCCTGATTTCTTTCCCTCTTCCCCCACCGACAGATGAAGACTGGTTCCCTCCCCCCACCAGCTTCCCGAAATGAATTTCGTTGTGCCCAATAAAGTTCTCATCGTTGGTCTGGTCTGTCGAGTAGATACCAATTTTTCCCTCCCAGATTGTGGAGCATTTTTGTGCCACCTCCGTGAGAGTGGTCTTTGTCCGTCTTGCCGGTCCCCCTGCGGTGGTTCTAAGAAGGTTTTTTGCTCTTTTTTACGGCATTTCCCCGTTAGTGCTTTTTTGCTCGTCCTTCGGGACCCATTGACCCCCCCCCTTACGCCTTCCCCCCTTGGTTAAGACCCAAGCGACTCGGTCAACTCTCCCTTTCAGCGTGGTGGTATTTTTACCGTTTTGGACCCCCCCCCCCCCCCGTTTTCTCGTTGGGCCGATATCTTTTCTTCATAATAGTGTTGTTGTTTTGCTATGATATCCCTTATGGTTCCCAAAGGCTACCTTTGTTGCCCCCTCCGTCTGCCTTCCTCCCCTGGTGCCGAGTGATTGGTGTTTTCCCCCTGTCCAACTTGTCGGCTGTTCTGTACTACAAGAGGTCTTTACGCCAAAAGGTCGGAACCCGCTTTGCCCTAATTCCTCCAACCGTTCCTGTCAGGGCCGTTTTCGTCCTTCCGCTAGATCCTTTTCAAAAGTGCTCCCTTCGATGTTTCATCCCGACCTCCTCAACGTCACGCTGCGCCTTATGTGGCTCTGTGCAGGAAGTGCGGCTTTTTTTCGGGACCCCCCCGTCTTCTTCTTGGCGGTGTATCACTAGTCCCTTCCGAAGTTTGCTAAGTGACTTTTCGCTCGCGTTTGGACTGCTCTTCCTTTGGCCCGGTCCGCAACCCAAAAAGTCCTGGTTTGTTTTTCTTTTTTAGTGGGTGTTCGTTTGCCCCCCCTTCTTGTTTTGACACCTCTCCCCTTTTCCTCCGTGGCGTGTACCCACCACCTTTGAACCAATCTTCGGCTTTTTGTCGAGACCTCTGATATTATGCCTAAGAGCACCCCTACGGCACAAGGTCCCCCGTCAAAGACGCACCTTTGCCTGGCGACGTTGTTTGACTTCCCTCCTTCCCCCCTTAACGTTTTGAAGACCCTTTCTGCGGCAAGCATTCGGCGGTTACGTTCTCCCTATTTTTCCCCCCCCCCTTCTCGCTCCGGTGTCGATCGCGATGTTCCCTTGCCCCCTGGCGCGAGATTGACAAAGCTCGCGAGCCTCCCGGGCCACGTTCCCTCTCGTATCCAGTCTTTTGCCTTTTTTTTTTCCAGGAAATCTCAGATTCCCCGCGGGGCCCAAGGATTTCCCCCTTTTCCGTTTCCCCCTTTTCCCCTTTCCCCCCCCCAAAGACGTCTGGTTCTTTCTGTGCCCCCCCCGATGTCTTTTACACCCCCCACCTAATCTTCTTCGGCGGGCGTTCGGTATTTGGGCAAAGGCGTTCTGGGCGCAAAAAATTTTGGTTTTTTTTTTTTACCCAGTAGAGACTGATTCCCCTCGTGGCGCTGGGCGGCGTGGTGCTGCCTGAGGCACCTCCCCCCCCCAGTTTTATGTTTTCCCTCGTTCCCGTTTGCTTCCCTTCATAGTGCCATGCTCGAGTGACCCGAGGAAGTACTGTCCACATAATGTTCAAAGTGGGCAGGGTCCTTTCACGCTTGCTGCCAGTCCAATCCCTTTTCTTTTCGGTTTTTTTTGTTGTTTTTTTGGCAGCGATTGAGTCCAGTTACCTCGGTCTCTAGTTCCTTCCCTACCCCCTGCCATGTGCCACAACACAGGTGATCTTTTCCTCTTGCCGGTCCTCCGTTGAGGGCTTCTTTACCACCCCCAGTTTTCGTCGCCCCAAACTTTTGGCCGGTGTTCAGCGACTTCTTTTTTCCTCTTTGGTACGCTGGTCTGACTTTTTTCCCCCCCCCCGACGCTATTATCGTCCACGCTTTTCTCATTATCCTGATGGCGCCGGACCGCCTTGCGTTCCCCCCTGTTCCAATTCCCTTCCCCCCTTCCATAGCCAATCTTTTTTTGTCTTCGGCAGGATGCCCCTCGCAACAACTCCCTTGTCTTGGGTTGCGCCATGCGTGTTAGAAGAAACCTCTTGATAAGGCGGCGCCAGGCCCATCGTCCGCACGCCACTGTCGCCTTCCAAGCTCGGGGCAAACATCCAGTGTCAGAAAATTTCCCCCCCTTTTATCTTCGGACGGCGTGCTGCGTGCACATCAATCTTCTTCCGGAAAGGTTGATTTCCACTTTGAGGAACTCTCTGCAGAGGGAGATGGCCGTAGAAGATTTCCCCTTTTCCCTCAAGAGTAGGAGACGGTCTGTAGGATGGTCCGTTCCCCACCTGACCGGTTTTTTAGGTCGGAGCCGGATTTTTGTGCCGGTCCCTTCCTTCTTCGGTCCCATCCCCTTTTACAGTGCAGGCACGACGACACCCCCCCCCCCCCCCCCCCCCCCCCCCCCCCCCCCCCCCCTCTCTCAGGCTGACTCCCCCCTCTTTACAGGGACCCCCCTCCTGCAACAAGATCGACTTACGGTCTTCCATTTGTTCCTTGGATAGGTCTCCAATTTTCCCTTGCCCCCTTCTAAAGTTTCTTTTGTGAGGTCCGATACCTGCCCTCCTTTCCCCTGTGGTTGACCAATGCTTTGCCTTGTATCCCATCTCCAGGCGGTCTCCCCCCCCTTCCCTTCTCCAGCCAGACTCCCTCCAGGGAGAAGTGTTTCTCCCCCCGTGGCACGCAGTCGTCGCGCGCCTGTTTTTTTGTTCCCTGATTAGGTTATTTTTCCGTCGCTTCCTCATTTCCCTCCCTGCTCCTTCGGTGCTTCCTGTCTTCTTCCCCCCCCCGTCACGACCTAGTTTTTTTTTTTGAGCCTTCCGGGAACCCCGAGGCAAGGTCAGTCCATTCGGCCCCCCACCCATCGATTTGGTGTCGGCGGGCAGGAGTCGGCCCTGCTTTGGCCTTTCAGTGATCTGCCCTTCGTCCCCTCTCTTCCCCCCTTTCCGCCCTCGCTTTTAGATCACCACTATTTTGTTTTCCCTGCAGGCATTCCGCAGCAGGTCAGTTCTCTCGTCGATGGTTCCTTCCTTCTGTTGGCATCTTCCCCCTCTCCCCTCTGGTGTTGTTTGTTATCTCTCATCAAAACGCGATGCCCGGCTCGACTCCCGTGAGGATTTTTCCCTCCCCCCCGAAACCTGCTGATGCTGAACCAGCCTGGAACCTTTTTTTGTGCTTGGCGCGGAGAAGGCGGTGCCACGTTCGCATCTCTTTTTTTCAGCAAGGTCTCTTTACAATTCCATCGAACGATCGACCTGTCCCCGCCTGTCTCCCCCCAATTTCTTTTTTCCCGCCGTTCGGCCTGGACCGGGACGTTATGCTAGCTGGGGTCCTCCCCCCCTGCGAGTGAATTTCCTTTTCTTGGAGTGATCCAAATCCACCTGCCCATTTCTACCCCCCCCATCTCTCCTTCGTTCTGTCTCGACGTTCTCCCCCCCTAATCGCCCGGAAACTTTCCCCTGGATGTCGAACATAGAGTTTCTTGCAACCATTTGCGCCGCTGGTTTGCGGCGATTTTCACTTGTTTCTTCAGCCCAGGAGTCTTTATAAGATTTGCCATGTGATCCCCCCTCCAGGTCCCGTCACGAACCTCAGACCCCCCCCCCCCCCAGTAACAGTATGATACGCTCTTCGTTCTCAGCTCCCCCCTTAACTAATTCGCCCGCCTTCCTCCCCTCCCTCTTGTTTTCTTCCTTTTGAGAACCTCTCTGCTGCTGATGGCATGCTGCCAGATGTCAGCCCCCATCGATTGTCGGTTTTTGGCCCCAGGTTAACTGTGCCCCCCCCTCCCCCTCACAAGGACCCTCCTCTGTCCCCCCCCCCCAGCCACAGAAGGTGCTGCGAATTCCTCCTCCCGACTCCTGGGCGTCTTTGGTCCCCGTTAGATTCTTTCTCCTTTTTCCAACGGATACTCTGCCAGTACTCTCGTTATTCCTGGCGCTAGAGGAATTGATTTTTGCAAGTTCTTCCTTTCGACCCACGGCGATTGTTTTTTCACGAAATATTTTTTACCCGTAGATGGGACGGGCGTTGTTTTTTTTTTTTTCCGGGCTTTCCACTCTCCCTGGGCTGACGCGTCCTGTCTCTTCTTTTTTAGGGAAACCATCTTCAAAACCGTTCTTTTGCGAACAAATTTTATGGACTTCTCCTCCCCAAAAACCCTTTGCGTTTAAAGTTTGTCTCATTTTGTTGTCAGGGGGCTCCCGTGATTTCCGGGGAACCGGATGTCGAACCTCTTCGTTTAATTCAGGGCACTTCTTTTTGTGGACTGCCTTCGTTTCCACCGTTTTATGATCCTTTTAAGGTATTTTCGGACTCCCCCCCCCCCTGCAGAAATTTTTCCTTTCGACCAGGTTTTTCAAGCAGTCTTCCCTAGGACGTTCCCCCCCCTCAGGGCAAGAGCCGTTTTTTGTTGGTTGAGGACCCACCGGCTTGTTATCGCCAGGCCCCCATATCTCCCCTAGCTTTCTGAATCCACTTCTCTCCCCCCCTAAATGGCAAACCCAAGAGTTGATTACACGGGGGCATTCGTCGTCTTGGCGGCGTGGCTTGTTTTTTTGGTTGATGTGGACTTCGCTCCTTTTTAAGTTTTTTCTTTTTTGGAGTCACGATTTGACCGGAAAGTGCACCCCCACGAACTCCGGGCGAACCCTAACCCTTTGTAGGTTCCTTTTTCCTTAATGACACTGAGAAATCCCGAGTTTGCTCTCTGGGGGGGTGGCTCGACCTTCGCATCGTTCCCTTCCCCAAGAAAGGCCCCCACCTCCTTCCTTTGAACGGCCTTTTTCCCCATAAGGCGTGACACTTCCCCCCAGCAGTGCTTCCCTGTGGATGTTGGGGGATTGTTCATCTCGATGGTCTTTCTTTAAAGAGGACTATGGTCGTTACCCCCTACGACCCGGTGGTTACCTTTTCCCTCGAGGATCTCCTCGCCCATCCCTTTTTTTCAAACGTATTCGCCGTGCGTTCTTCTTTTATTTTTCGAGCTCGCCACAATGCTTCGATTTTGAAGATTGACGATCTGTGCTTATCCCGCTGACATTGTTTCAGGGGGCGTCGTGAGATGCCCTCTTTTGTTTCGATCAGTGCTCTCCCCACGCTCCGTGCTCAGCTTGCTTCAGTAGGCATTTGCTGTAGCCCAGACGTGGGCCCCCTTCCCCCCGCTTTTTTACCCGCGGACAGGGTCAGCGAAAGGTGTGTTTACAGTGGGGCGGGACAGACCCTTTTGTGCCCTTAGGTTCGCTTTTTCTTTTCAGGGTCTTACCGCAGCAGCCCGCGAGGCTAGGAATTTGGCGTCAACCCCGTCCGCACGGAGTATTTTTCCCGTCCATGGCCATCACCCCACGTCAGTCGGGACGCACCATCCCTTTTTTTGTTTTTTTTCTGGGTGAGGTAGGCCGCTTCAACTCCTCCCATTTAACCGCCCGCCGTTTTGATCCACGCCCCCCACCAGTACGCTGTTTGTCCTCCCCCGTTATCCCCCCCCTCACCGGGGTCTCACCGCAAGCTGTTTTTTTTTGTCTCCCCCCTCTTCCACTACTTTCTTGACGTGGTCTGCCACAGGAAGTACGACGTCGTGTTTTTTTCTTTTACGATCTTCACCCCCCTTCCGCCCAGGAGTCCCCAAAAGGGTGTTTGCCCCCCCCCAAGAACTTTTTTGGGCTTTCGACCGCCAGGCCTTGTGACCCACGACTTTCGCCTTATTTTTGAGAGTGTGAATTTTTCCCCCCCCTGAGGATGCCGGATAGGACCTTCTTCTTCCCCCCGCAGGACTTTCTTTCCAAGGGGGTCAGCAGCAGATCGGCCCGTAGAGGTTTCCTTTTCCTCCTGCTGCACCATCGCGTTGTCCCTTCTTCTCGTTTTCATCCCTCCCCCTTTTTTGTCTCTTAGTATCGCTGACAAACGTTTTTCTGCCGGCGTCCCCTCTTTTGGGACGGTTCCCCGACGTTTTGTTTTAATCTTCTGGTCATGTTCCTCCCGGCGGGGTCTACCTCCACAATCTTTTTCCCCTTTTGAAAAGAGTGCGCCCCTATTCTTTCGTACCCGGTTCCTGACCCCTTCCTTCTAGAACCTCCCCCTCAGACCCTGCACACACCGTTTTGCTCTCCATCTGGTCTTGATGTTTCTATCTAGACCTTGAACAGTACCCCTCTTTGCCTGCCTATGGTGGCAGTGGCGGCGGAATCTTGTAAAGAATTTTTTCGGTTCCACCACGTCTCATCTGTGTCAAGGTTGCGTTCATCCGTTCTTTTCACCCCTTTTTCCCCAGTGGCTGAAGGATTCCTCAGCCGGGGCCTGATTCGGCGGGGCTTCCGCATTCCCTCACAACACGATGAGGTCTCTGACGATTGGTATTCAGGCGCTTTCCAGGTCCTGCTGTTTTTCGGTTTTTGTACAAACCCTGAAGATCGCTCTGTCCCGCCCCCCTAGATCGACCTAGAACGTCCCCCCTGCTGTCTTTTCTCACCGACCGCAACCTGGCGTTTCTTGCACCTTTGGCCTGTTTTACGTTCCCTTCCCCACGTTTGACGCCTTCCCTCTGACCCTCGTTTTTTTTTTTCGACGACGTTTTTCTCTCTTTTGACGCCAGCTGCCTTTTTCGCCGCCTGACAAATTTCGCACGCATCCTGTCCTTTCTACATAGTCCCGAGATCGACCGATTGGCGCTGACCAGTTTCCCCCTCCACGCTAAGCTCCGGAGAGTTCAATTCCCCCGTGAATGCTTCCCTCCGCCGAGGCCTTTCTTTAGGTCAAAAGACCTGGCCCTCTTTTTTTTGGTTCTCCCCGAGATCTCCCCCCCCCCCCCCACCTCCTTTCCGGCTGCGTCTTGCTTTGAGTCTTTTTCCCAGGGGTTAATTTATTGCGACCATACTGCCCGACTTTGCGACTGCTTTTTTTTTTTTCGAGCTAGCAGTTCCTCCCTTCTCGGTTGCGCTTGACTCCGTCGGTTTTATTGACGACTCGTTTTGCTTTCCTGGTAATTAGAGTCCTGTGGGTCAGGCCCCCCCCCTCGTCCACCCATGAACTCCTTTTTTTTTAGTGAATGACGTCTGCGCCCCCCGTTCCAAAGATTGTTTTTTTTCCCATTGGGTCGTTCTTTCGTCCCGTCCGGACTGGTCTCTCTTTTTGTAGAACCAAGGCAATTGTCCCCTCCCCCCACCGGTTGCTCGTGGGCGGTCGTTCGCTTCGTCTGGGCTCTGTTTTCCCCCTAGAACCTTTGCGTGATTGGCCGTTTCGTTCCCCGCTACCTGCATTCTGATGCAAAACTGCCGTGTTTCCCCCCTCCTCTGCCCCGCCGCTTCCTGTTCGTACCGTCCCCCCCCCCGCCGCTTTTACTCGACTTGGGGCATGCCTCCTCCCCCTGTCCCAATTCCCTCCAGTCGCGTTTTTCCTGCCCCTTTCAGCTAGAAAAATTGTCGCAAAATTCCTGTGTTATGTTTTCTCCCCTGAGCGGAGCCCCAGCTTCTCCAGATGCCGGGCGTGACTTCCGTTACAGCACTTTCCCGTCTCCCGGCACTTTTGAACACCCTCCTGTTCGCAATCGAAATCTTCCATACTTTCTCGAGTTCTTCGTACATTCCCTCCTCGAGGATTCGTTGTTAGGTTGTTCGGATATTGGTTTTATAGATGGTTTTTTTTCCTTTTTTTTCTTCGAAGATTCTTCCCCCTACGAAAGTCCCTTGCGACAGTGGCTTGATGTCTATGACGGCATATCTTTAGTTCAGTTTTTTTTTTCCTGGCCCTTCGTGAATGCGCTTCTTTCCCCTCCCGTAACTTTTCTTTTCCCTTCGTCTGCACCTGACTTCGCCTAGTTCTCCGCCCCCCTTTTATGACCAACTAGGCTGGACTCATTCCGGCGATATATTCCTTTTGCAGGGATCTTGCCCGACTCGGGGGCCGTCTTAGGTCTTGGCATGAGTTACCCCCCCTTTTTTTCTTTTTTATTCATGCGTTTTGGATTTTACCCTCTGTCACCCGTATAACTCTACTACTCTGCGCTTTCCCGCTCCTCCCAAGTCGAAGTTAACGCTTCTGTGTGTCGGGTCGTGACCGGCAGGGTCGTTGTAGCGATTAGCGGTTTCCTCGTCGGTGCCCTACCAATCATTGAAACTTTTCGTGTATTTTCATCCCCCCCCCCCCAGGTCCCGACTTATCGTCTCGGTCCCCTCGTAGTTTCCCCCTCCCACAGTCTTTACTTTGCCTCTCCCATCGAAGCGCGTACGGTCTCGTTCTTTTTCTGTAGGATGGTTTCCCCTTTTTCATATCTCTTGCCCCACTGCGCACCTACTCTGCTGGTCCCCCGTGCCTTTTTATCCTTCTCACTGTTAAGCCCCTTCTTTCTTTGTCGACAGCGCTCTGCAGGGTGGTGCAGAAGGCTTTCCTTTCTCTTTCCTTTGGGCCGGACATTGGCGTTCTTTTTCTATCTCATTTTCCCCCCTTCCCTTTTTTTTTTTTTGTGGTTTCACGAAGATTTCACCACGCCGCTTCCATCGTCTCTTCCCCCTGTCCGACCTGGCAGCTGCTTGTATTCCCCGCTTGTTTTCTTCCAGTGACTCGGGAGGAGCGTACGCATCTATTTTTTTTTTGAAAGGTTCAGATTACTGAACCCCCTCGGGGCCAGATCCTACGGAACATGCGCCGCTTTTTTTTTTTTTTTTCAAATAGAGCCCCTCCCCCCCTTTTAACATGTTGACCTCGGGGTATTGCCGATTACCTCCCTGAATCTCCCTAGGTTCAGTGTGGACTGAATCCCCCAGAATTGTCTCCCCCCTCCATTTGAGTTCCTGAGTTTCCCCTTCTACGAAGATGACCTACCAATTTTCCGATCCTGCCACAGTTTCCTAGCGGTCCTCTTCTGGCTATCTTTTTTTTTGTTCCGCCCCGGATGTGACTTGAGCTCCCCGCCCCTCCCTGTTTTGTGGGTCTTTTCCCTCCCTAAGTCCCAACCTGCAGGCGTCCCCCCCCCGAAACGTCTTCCCCCCAAAAGGGCGCACCCCTTTAATGGATTTACGAGTCCTCTTCTCATTGCAAAACCTCATATATCGTCTCCCTGAAACTTAAGCCAATGCCCCCCCCTCCCCCCCTTTTTCCTGGTCAGGGCTTGTTCGTGGCACTTTCCAGCCAACGAAGGTGCACTTGTATAGTTTGGCAGACTTTTCTTTTTTTTTCCCGCGCTCCAGGACCTTGCTTTACTAACGAAAATTCCGACACCACAGCATAATCCCCATTCCCAACCCAGAGTGCTCTTTTTTAATTCCTCGAGACAAGAATTTAGATGTTTTTGTGGTGAAGGGTTGATTCCTATTCTCTCCCAGTTCCCCCTTCCAGATAAGATCCCTGTCACTCTTCCAAAGACTAAAACATTTTTTTCAGGTAGCTTTTCTTCGATTTTTCCCTCCCTGTCAACCGCCCTTTTCCTTGGAAGGGCGATTTTTTTCCCGGTACCCTTTTTCCCCGAATCTTCACGTCGCCTTTTTGTTTGGACGGCCGACTTTCTTGGACCGGACGCCCCCCGGCGGGCGCCCTTCTTATTTCGCTTCTGGCTTTTCGCGGCGCCAAAAACCATTTCACCCTTTTTGGCTTCATCCCATTTACTTGCCCTGCTGCAAAAAAGCTTTGTTTTTTTTTTTTTTTTCCCAAGTTGGTCCAAAGTTTGGAGTTCTCGCATTTTTCCTTTCCTCGTTCACGCGGGGTACTCTCGCGGTCCGGTGGTGCATCTCACCCCAACGGCCCTTCCAATTCTATGCCTTCCGGCGAAGATGCCTTGCCCAACGTGTTGGTCGGTCTACCGGTGAGGAGGAGCAGTTATGTTTAAACGGAACGTCCACAGGCCCCAGGGTGCCACCGGTTTTTTTTCTTGAACTTTGTCCCCGTTCCGTCTTGGGTGGGACTGTAGTTGATGGCTCCAATTTTGTCCCCCCCCAATGTTTCCCCCCGACCCCGATTTGTTTAGAATCGTCCTTCTTTAGAGGATCTTTTTCTTGGTTCTGTATGTGGAACTCTCTTAATGCTTTTTCCCTCGTGTTGGAGCTGAACGGTCCAGCGGCCCCCCCCCCCTGTTTCACTTTTTTCATTCCAACAGGACCTTTAATTTCTCCCCCCAGCACCTTGCTCCCTCCCCCTATTCCCCGGGACGAACCGCCGTCGTCCCTCTTTTTTTTAAAGAAGAAGTTTTTTTCGCTCCTGTGACCTTTCCGCTCCAAAGGGCCGCCGCGTCCCCTGTTTTTTTCGGTGTCGATTTTCCGAGTTCCCTTTTGGTACAAAGAATGGTTCGTTTTCTTTCGCCGGCCTTCGACCCTTTGGACCTTTCTTGACCTCTGTCCTTGAATCCCCTGATGAACACTTCTCCCCCGGAAGGACGTGGGTTTTGGTACGTTGGTAAAAGTTTTTAGGCTCCGTATAGTCGATAATCCCCTCTGCCGATCTCTGTTGGGGTTCACTCTCTGTCAATGTTTAGGATAGAAGAAGCTTTACCTCATCTCCCCGTCATCCCTTCTTTTATCCGATTTTTGCGGAAGGGGGAGTGGAGTAGGCCATAAGTTTTTTTCCCTCCTCTACCCACTTTTACCAAAGGGTAAGATAGGTGAAGTATTGTTCTTGTTCTTTTTTTTTCCGGTGAGGTCTTTTCAAGAGGATGCATGTTGATCCCATTATGACGGTTATATATTTGGGTTTCTCGGTGCCCGGCGCCGCTGATTGATCTTTTTTTCCGTTTGTTGTTTCCCCCATTTTCAAAGTAACTCTTGTTTTAAGATTTTTCCATGCCCCGATCAACCATCGTCGAGGCCTCACCTTCTTGTCCACCTTTTTTTTTTTCCACTCCCCTGCCGCTTTTTTCCCCTCCCAGATTGAATAACTTTCCCTTGATTTCCTCCGATTGACGCCCTTTTTTCCACAGGGTTTTTTTCCTTTCCTTTGGGTAATTCCTCACAAAATCTAACTGCAGTTGTCCTGCCACCAAGGCGCAGGTTAGACCTCCTTTCTTTTTCGTTGGTACATAGACATCTTCACCAACCCAAGGACCATTGTCTTTCTTTCTGGTTTGGTTCCCCCGTCCTAGAGATTTTGGGAACCTCCCCCTTCCATGCAGGGGGAATTAGACTTGGGGAAGATTTAGGGAACATTAGCTTTTTTGTCCGAATCTTCTGGCATGGACCTCTGCCTTTTTTGAGTGGCACACTTTTTTCACGTAAACCCAGGCGGCCTCCTGCACTTTTCTTAAGAGGGGAGGGACCCCGGCGTTTGAACCAGTTTCCTCGGGTTGGTCCTCGATATCTCTCTCTTCCTTTCCTGGTTTTGTTTTTTTTGTGATTTCAGTCTCTTCCCCTTTGCAAACGACTGGGTGGGGCCGGCCCGTTCCCACGCCGCTTCGACGGTTAGAGTAGATGTACTTCCCCCTGTTTCCACTTTGTCGCTTTTTTTCATTTCCCTTCGGTTTTTCTTACCGCCCACATGGCCCCCTCCTCACAACAGGTCTGGGTCTTCCCCTTTTCCCGTCAGGTTCTGCAAGGCCGGGCGTTCCAGCCCGCCCTCCCTCCCGAGGTGTGCACAACAGTTGATCATATGTCTTTTTTATTTGAAATCGATTAGTCTCCCCCCTTGTTTACGTGCTATTCTTGCCAGGCAACCTGTTGGTGTTCTCTTGCTTTGTTGGTGGCCCAAACCCAGTATTCATCTGTGCCCGGTGATCACTCTTTTTTTTCCCCCCCCCTTTTTGAAGTGGATCTTTTTTCTTTCAGTTTCGGAGGAGGTCCCCTCCCCTGGCGGGTGGGCCCGGCGCCACCCCCAATTGATCAAGCTGAGGCTTCCATTCTTTTTGTGATTTTTGGAGGGCCCCCAAGGAGAATTTGTTTTTATGACGGTGGTTTTTCAACCCCCCACCTCCTCTCGCTTGCTGCGCTCCACCCCCCCGTTTTTTCTTTTCTTTTTTTTTGTAGGCCAAAATTTTCTTCCCTCGAGGAAACCGTTAGGTAGTTACGGTCCCCTGGTTCGCTTCCTGGCGCGTGTGATCTCCTTTACCTTCCCCACTTTTTCTTTTTTTTTCCGTCTGCCACGCATATGACGGTTTTTCCAAGCGTTAGTAGGATCAGGAAGGTGGTTTTCTTGCTTCGCAAAGTTTGATGCGCCGCCGTACCCCCCCATGTTATTTTTTTAGTTTTTCCGTTTTCCTGTCTGCATCGCCTTCTAAACCAACTCTTCTCGCCAGTTTGCTTTGTCCTGAAGAATTGTTGACCTTTTTTTTCCACTTCCTTTCGGGCGAAGGGGTTCAGCGTTGCTCTCCCTCCTCCCTCTGGGCAAGTGGTCACCTCTGGTTGCCGGCGACCCCAAGGAAGGTCTCCGTTTGGTTTGCTGAGAAATAGTGATCGACACCCCCCCCCCCACCATCCTCTTCCTCGGCGGCGGCGCGTTCCGTGATCTGTCCCCCTTTTTTTTAAGGGTTGATTTCCAACCCTTTCCTTTTTTTGGTCTTTCGGCAGGGTGGAGGCCTTCTCTAGCGAGTCGTGCGCAATTTTTCGTACCTTCACAAGTTTTTCTTGCCCCTGCGTTCTTGGTTTTCCAGGTACCCCTGTTCCCTCCCCCCCAAGACTGACAGAAGAGATCGTAAACCATTTCCGGAACAAACCGCAGAGCGTTTGTTCGCCAGTACAACTTTTGCATGGAAGTTTTCGTTTCTTTCTTTTGCCCCGCTAAGGTTCCTTTTCTCTTCGCTTGGATCGGATGTTTGAATCAACCCCTTCTGCTTTTTTTTTTTCGGCCCTTCTCGTTTGGATTTCCTTCCTCTGACACCTGGTTTTCGAACCTGCCCCGGGTTCTTGGGTTTCCTTCTCCCCGCTACCTGATAACCCCCCCCTCCGTTGTCCCTTAATTTTCCCCCTGCCTCTGAGCTTCCCCCTGTCCGCTGTTCTCTCCGAGGGCTGGTTCGTCGCCCTTCCCCCTTTTTTTCCCACTTCAGAAGCGCTTTTTTGTTTTGCAGTGAACTATGACAAAGGTTGCATTGCCCCCTTTCCCCTTTCTTTTCGTCCATCGAAAAGTAACCGATGCTCCGTTTGCGTTCTAGTTTTTGATGCCTCCTTGCCCCTGATCGGACACCCCCCCAATTCAGTAACCCAGTTTTTTTTTTTTTTTACATCCATACGGACTCGGGTTCCATCCCCTCCCCCCTGTGAATTCTCCTCTTACGAGCGACTGTTTCTCCTTTTGAGTGTCTTCCTTTTTTCCTCGATTGCGTTTTTCCGATTTATCACCGACAAGGACGCTCAGCGTTGGGCTGTCTTTTTTGGTTCCTTTTTCCCCGCCGCGAGCGTTTTTTTTGGGTCTCTTGGCCCGGATCTTTCATTTTCTTCCGTTTTTTTTTCCCCCCCCCAAGGTCCTTGCGGGGCGACTCGCAGCGGCCATCCCACTTTTTTTTCTTTCGAGCTTCTTTTTTTTTTTCCCCAATCAAGGACTTTCGGCTCCTACGGGCGACTTCTATCTTTTGAAGGATCTTGTTTGCGGCCCCCTTTGTTTCGTATAAAGGTCGGTATGGCGGGGTCGAGGCCATTTTCCCCCTGTTTTTTTGCCCCCTTTCTTTTAGGAACAGCACTTACCAGCATCTTGTTGAGAATCTCCCTTTTTCCAGCTTGCCTGCCCCAAACAGCGGCTGTATGGGCCGCCCGCGATTCGCGCGAAGGTCGGGCGCCTGTTCATTTCTCTTTTTTTTGCTTCTCCCTGCCATTCAAGTTTTTCTGCTACCTTCGGTGGATCTTCTCCTCCTCAAACCCCTCGTAGTGAAGTTCGAGATAGAAACGTTCCTTTTACCTGTTACCGTTTTCCTTTAATGGTTGCATCCCTTTGCTTCGGATCTGGTCGGAGGCCGTCCCCTGGTGAGTAATTTCGTTTTCCTTGTTTGCCCCCTTTTCCTTGCGGCCGTGGGGTTTCCGTTTTCCATTACTCGTGGAAAGTCAGTTTAAAATTTTTTTCTTTTTTTTTGCGTTTGGTCGACCATTTTCAGGTCGGGAGAGGGATAGTCGATGTTTTTCGACTTTCCCTCTTGATTTGTTCATTCTTTTCTCAAGTTTGTTTGTTGTTTTGAGGAGTCAGCCAACAACCAAGCGTTGTTAAGGCCCATCTTCATGATTATATTCCTTTCTTGCACCTTTCTTTGCTGTCGGAAAAGCTCCCCACCTTTTTCCCTGTTTTTTGGCTCCGTGCTGACGGGTTTTTTTTTTGGTTTCTTTTGTTTTTTTTCCTTCGCCCCCTATCTATTACGGCAATTTCAGAAGATCTACGAACCACGCGACTTCCTCCCCGCTGGAGGTCGGTCCCATCATGGTTTTGGATGGACCCAGTTCCCTCCAGGTTACTTCCCTTTCTATTCTGTAGGCCCGGCCTAAACGAGAAGTTTTTTTGGTGTCTGGGATATTCCCAAGGAATTCCATCGGCTCCTTGGAGTCTTTGCGCTTTGTCCCCCGACGAATTCGCGGCCCGGACCTTCCCCAGGCCACCTTCCTCCTGGTAGGGTCTACCCCCCTTCGAGTGTTTGGTTTTTCTTTCTGGCCGAGCTGCAGCCGGCCTTGAGGTATTACGGAATGGTACCCTCAATCCACGTTCAACGCGAAGGGCCCTAAAAGCAGTCCCAACCCGAAATTTACTGTTGTCCTTCGTCAGTTGGCTGGTGATTATAATGACCAAAAAAAAGAAAAACTCTGACATTTAGAGGTCAGCTCGGGGGGTCATTGTTTTTGACACCTCGTGCGCTGAGCGGCCCTTGTTTTCAGCTTGACTGTTAGAAGTCCTGCCCGAGAAAGTGACAATTTCGGTAAAGAAGAGCTCCTCCCCTCGACAGAGGGAAACCAGCGACCCCCCTTGACTTCAGATTTAACAGACAGCACCTCCCTGGAGCAGCGTATTCTGACGAATCGCCCCGCACCCGTCCCCCCCCCCCTCTTGAACGCAGAAGTTATTATACCGTTAGAACAGGAGGATGCTTCTGAGCTCTTTTCTTTTATTTCGACTTTCAACTCTCGCCTTTTTTATGAGCTCCGTATTTTTCACCTCCCTAGTGTGCCAAGTAGACTTGACGTTCTATTTGGGCGTGTTATTCCTCTCCGGGCGGAGACGAAGGAAGCCCTGTATCCTTCTCTCCATTTTTGCGCAAACTAACCGTTTTTTGCTGCCCTCTTTTCTACGGCACACTTCTCAAACTGCTTGCGACTTTGTTGAACTTCTTTTGCGAGGCGTTCCCCCTTCCCCTTTGTTTGTTTTTTGTACGGGATTACGTTTTGCTACCTTCATGTGGGCGGGTGCAGCTTTGATTTTTCCTCGATCAGTATTCTGTTTGGACTTTGCCCATTCTACTGATTCTAATTTGTGGTGTTTAGAAGATACTCATCCAGTTGAATCCCAATGCCCCCATGTTTGGTGTTTCGGGACTTTGACTTGGTAGAGCACCGAATGCGAGTTCAACCTTTCTTTTTACCAATCTCGCCCCTTCCCCAGTTGACCAAATGGGAGGTTCTGTTTAGAAGCATCGGATTCCCGGACTTGTCTTCCTTTGACCTGAGGGTTAATCGCGTAGATTAGTTCTGTCTGCAGCCCGCTTCCGTTCCCCAGAGGCAACAACGGTCTCTTTCATTTAAACCCCACCTGAATTTTTCATTGTCTCCCTGCACCTTCCTGGTCAAGACGCGCGAGCCTGGAGAAGTATACTCCGTCCATCCCCCCCCTTTTTTGCCAGTATTTTTGCCGACCCTTGTGAAAACCCTCCTTCTTCTCAGGGCGAAATTCTGACTGGAAGAGGAGGAAGAGGGATTTGTTGGACAGGTGGTGTTTTTGTAGCGTATGGGTGAAAAAGTTCGGTTTTATTTTGTGCCCCTCCCCCATACGGTCACTTGCTTTCTCGTGCGGACTTTGACAGGCCCTTGTTTGTACAGGTGAATTAGGGACACTGCCCCCCGAGGTCCCGTTGTCCGTTCGGTTCGCGACCACTTCCGATTTCTTTCCTACGATTTCCCTGATGTTCCATCCCCCATGCCTTCTGCATTTCTTGCCTGGCTCGCCCCTTTTCTTCGGCCCCGGCGCTCATCAGCCCCTTGGCGGATTCCATCTCCACTACTAGACAGGACGGAGCCTGTTGGCTCTCTGCGTTTTTGTCTTCTGGACCCAGCGTCATTGTGTTCCGTCACTCCAACCTTCTTTCCCTCGAAGAGTGATTGCCTTTTTCCTTTTCTTTTCGTGAGGAGCGTTGCTCTTTGATTTCACTTTCCCAAGGGGTTTTTTTGGGCCGCGGCCCGTCGACGGCGTTAAGTTTTGTTGTACAACCGCCCCCGTCCTCAATTGCTCTTTTGGAGTCCCCCCCTCCTAACCAAACCCTCGCCAGCAGCACGCAGCTTCCCTGTTTTTTTTTTCCCTCCGTGCCCGGCCCCCCTGCCTTCCGTTACACGGTGTCCATCGTCTAAGACTTGGAAGGGAAGCGTTTTTGACGGCAACGTTTGTCACAGATGAAGCCCTTTGTGTCCTCCCTTGATACTTTTCCCTTGGATTGACCCACACTTTTAATTAGCCAGGTCAGGTATGGGGAGTTTTTCCTCTCGATTTCTCCCATTACACTCACCTTTTTCTGCAACCAAAAAACGGTTGTGAAAGTTTTTTCGTGAGGGGATTTTAGAAGACCTTCCCCCTTTTTTTCCTTTTTCCCCTGGGACAGGGAGAATAGCCGGGGTTTTTTTTTTTTAGCCTGGACCAAGATGTGGGCCGGAGTCCATGGACCCCAATTGGTCCCCTCCCGACTCTTTGGCCCCCTTTCTTTTTTTTTGGACGACCAGCGATCGGCACCTTTTCGAGCGGGAGTGGCCGCACTAGGGCACACACTTTTCCCGAGTGTTTTTTTTTCCTGCT
>Ga0179591_1307322_pt1 | contig 19409 bp, 25 predicted proteins | sample CZOMad2_1_08_16f_FD_182891 | JGI IMG/M metagenome (GOLD analysis project Ga0179591, IMG submission 182891) | Vadose zone soil fungal communities from Angelo Coast Range Reserve, California, USA - CZOMad2_1_08_16fungal (PacBio error correction) | ecosystem: Environmental > Terrestrial > Soil >... | reverse complement strand
TTATTTTACGACTTCCACCCTTCTGGATCAATTTTTTTCCCTTATGCGTTACCCCAAACTCTCAACCGATAATTTTTTCTCGGCTTGCCCCACCAATTAGTCGCGTACCACACCTTCCCTCCAGCATTCAGATCCCACTTCCCATCTTTGATGAGGGTTTTATCAATTTTCTCTGACTTCTATAGATTTTTAGGATTTCCCTGCGTGTTTATTTTTTGTGAACTTCCCCCCATGACTGATCTTTCCGTTGTTACTTTTTTTTCCCGATGGACAGTTTTTGTGCTCCTTTCTCTTTGATGAGTTTTTTTGATCGTTTTTCGGTTTTTGTTTTTCTTTTCGAATCCCCTGCTGTGGTTTTCAATTTCTCGCTCAGATAACTCCTTCTTTTGTTTTGAAGCGACTTGGGAGGTACACGACCTCTCCCCATTCTGTAAGTTCACCCAAGACCTCTCACTTTGCTTTTCTTTTCCTCAGTATTCCCCCAACGGAACTTTTCCAACAACTAGACCGAGAACCGAATTCCATTCTCCCCCAGCCTTTTCTACTTTTCAGGCACTTGTGCTCTTTTACGTTTTTGACTCTTTCAATGTTTTCCTCTCTCGTCTCCTCTGCGATATTTTGCGTCTATTTTTCCCTTTTTTGTGCCCCCATTGTCCCTCCTACCCCCCAGTTCCCCGCTTTTTTCGGTTTGTACTTGGTTTTCGAGTTTCTTAAGGCGCCGAGTTCCTTCTAAGGACTGTCTTTTGCGCTTCTGACTTGATCAGACAATTTTCGGTACCCCGCTTTTTACGCCTTTGCCATGCCTCGTTCCGCCTTACAGTTCAAGTTTTACGTAACTTCCTTTACGCAGAAGCATGAAACCACCTTTTTTTTAATTTTTTTAACGGTTATTTTCATGGTCACCTGACTGATCTTTGATTTTCCCCCATCTTCTTGCCTCGTTTTATTTTTTTACTCTAGCTTGCGAGGAATCACTCCCGAAAACCCACAATTACCCCTTCCCCGCGCTCTGCGCTTTATTGGTGACAGGTTTCATGAACAGATGACCCCTTTTCGCCTTCACTTGCTGCCTTTTTTCTCAAAAATCTGCTTTTTTCCCCCGTAGCCTTCCCATTGAACCCCTTTTCTTTTGTCTTCGAGATTTTTTTTCGCTCTCTCCGTCCCCTGAAGAATGGTGTACTGCAGTCCTGCAACCAAGTGTCCTTTCCTTCGAATCCCCTTTTGGCCCCTCTTCCTTTGTTTTGGTCCCGGGTTTAACCCAACTCCCACTGTTCCCTATTCGGAGTGTTTTTCATTGTTTCCACTCCTCGATTCCCAACCTGGTTACGTGCCCCTTTCCTCCCTCCCATTTTTTTTTCTTTTCCATGATTCTCAACATACAATCCCCAGACATTGCCTTACCTTTACATGACCGACACCATAGTCCCGTTTACCTTTACCCCTATTATTCCCCCATAGCTCCCTCCCTTTTCCCTGCTACCCCTCCTATCAATGACATTTCGTGAACAATAGTCTCCAACTTGCCTGGTTAATAAATACCACCTATGTCTTCACCTATCCTTTTTAGGATATTTGCTTTCCCCCACATGATTGAAAGCACCGGATCACACCCTTGAACCTGCACCAGGTCTTCCCCCCCCACACATCATGGGTTCCAGTTTGTTTTGAGGTGAAATTTGGGCAGGACTCTTCGATTATGCCCCCACCCACTTCCCTGACCTGTTTCATTTGCTCCTTTAAATGTGCGTCAAACGTCCTCTACTTTTCGATTTTCCCCATCCATGCGACTTAGCATTCTTTGCCCCAAATTTCCCCTTACCGTTTGGCCACCTATGACCCTAAACCACCCCCCTGGTGGGTCCCCTTGTTGACCGTACTTCAGACCTAGCTTCGTTGTACCCTTGCCTTGCTTTTTCGCTTTCGAGTGGCGGCACCATCTTTCCGATCTCAGCACCTTTCTTCTTTGGGGGTGGGTTTCCCCACACCAACCCACGGGAAGATTTCCACTTTCTTGTGGGCAAAAAGGGTTCTTACATATACCTTGAGGTTCACCAGCGAGAGTCCGCGGGCGTGTTGCACAGTGGTATTCCCTTTTAAGAAACAGGATCTCAGGTTATGAAAGCATCCCCTCCTGCCCGTTAACTACCTCGTTCAATAAGTTCCAGTGCTTTTTTTGCGTGCTCTTGTGCGTATTGTCCTTTTCCCTTCTTGATCATTCAATCTTTATTACCCCCCCCCACAGCCTTTGTACTAACCTCCCCAGATTCCCTTTCCCCCTTCCCCCGTACTCCTGATTCATGTTTTGCTCTTTCACTCTGTACTCCATTCCTTTTGTCCCCCCCCAGTTCAACCTTTCCCCCCCTCTCGCAACACGACTATGCGCTTTATCTGGTTGTTCTGTTGACTTTTTCTTCTTTTTTGCAATTTGGGGAACGTACTCTTTGGGAGTTTTTTTCACTTCTCCCTATAATATTTTCTCCGATTCTTGTATCATCTTTTGTGTCTCTCTATTCGCCTCATTCCCCCCCCTTTTCTACCTTCCTTCCCCCACCTACGTGCACCCTTTCCCAACTAATCCTTCCAACGAAACCACCCCACCTACCTTAGCCACTAGTTTTTCTCCTTTGACCCCTGGGGGCTTTTTTCGGCAGTTCGTTCTTTCCCCACTATCTCCCTGAGAGTATTATTGTAATCTGGTTTCTTTTACCAAAGTCTTGGGTTCTCGTTGTTTTTTTTCAGTTACCTGAATTGACCTGAGCAAGTTTTCCATCCCCCTCCACTCCAATACCGCACTTCACTTCTTGACATTGTCCTTTTTTTGAACAATTTTGCCCTCGTCCTGTTTTTTTCTCATGACCCCACAATTTGACCCCCTGCCCCTTCGCTTTCCCCCCTCTTCTCTTGAGCCCCTTGGGGTTCCCATTCCTTTGACCGTCCCCCCCAAGCGCCTTTTATAACTTCTCCTATTTGCCCTTTTTAAGCCAGCGGATTCTCCCCAGTTTCTTCCCTTCTTTCTTTTAATGGCAAGGTTCTCCCCCCGCCCCCTTCCCCCCATGTGTATTTTATGATGTCTTTTTTTCCTTCCGAGTTGTGACACGTTTCTGTTCCCGGGAGCCGCTTTTCCACTTGGCTTTACAGCATTGCCTTTTTGTGAATCTCCACATTGATTCTACCCTCCTTCCTTTTCCCAAGTCTCCACAGTAAAATTATTGGCAGTTGTTGTGCCTTCCTTCCTGCTTCTTCCTTCCCAACCCAATCTTTCCCCAACCTTTCCCCATTCCTGTTGGCGTGAGAACGGACTCTCTCCTTCAAGTTCTTAAGCTTTTTCTGCTTCCCCAGTTCCATCCTTTGGGGCCCCTTGAGGTTTTTTGTGAGTTGGAAGACATCGAGTTGTTTTTCTGTGGATGCCCTCGCTTGGATTTCCCCCTTTTTACCAGGTCTTTCCATTTGCCCAAGTAAGTAATCGTTTTTCTACTGTTTCTTCGTGTATGAGTTCTTTTCCCTTTATCTAGGGCTCCCAGTTTTTTTTCTTTACACGCTTTCCCCCTTGTGGCCGTTTAGTGTGCGTCTAAAGCTTTTTCCCCGGTTTTTTTTTTTTGATTCTTGTTGACTTTAACATTGGGGACATGTACCTTTTCTGCTTCTGGTATGTCGGCCCGTGTGTGGAGTGAACATTTTTTTCACAACCTCTATGCAAGTTTTTCTCCATTTTCTTAAGGTCCCTTGGTTCCCCTCCCCCGTATAGCTTCTTTTCATGGGACTCTTGTGCTTGGACGTTTTCTTGGTTCTTCCTTGAAAACACTTTTTGATACATTTTAACCTGCCCCACAAGTCCCATTTTTCTTTTGCTGTAAAACTGGAGTTTTCCTCACATTTGTTTTTTTCCCCCGAGCTTCCCCTGAAACAGTCTTCCCTCGATTTCCCTTCCTTTTGAGTTTTCTGGCTTTGGATTCCTCAAAGATATCTTCCCTTTTTGCTTAATTGACAGTTGCTTTTTTTCTCTTTTTGTCACCCAAGTCTTCCCTTCTGCATTTTCCCCAAGACTTTTTCTGACACCAAGAAACGGTCCCGAGATGTGGGTTTTGCCCCAATTTTTGAACTTCAGAACTTCTGCCTCTTTTCTCTCCTTTTCCGCCTACCCCTCTCCCCTCTTTCGTGATGCCAGTTCCCCCCCCCTCTTGGGTAACAGATCGTTTATTCACGCCCCAGCCCATCCGCGAAGCCCCTCTGGCAGCCGTTTTTTCAAACACTCTTTCCCCCCCCCCAACTCATATGGACCCGTGTTGCGCGGATCCATGGGTACATTTTTCCCCCGTCGCCTCTCGTTCACCCAGATCTCTAGATTGAGTCTATTACATTTCTTACCTTTTCTGGCAACTCCACGCACGTTTGTGAGTCTTCCGATGGGCTGTTCTTTTTATCGGTCTTCATTTTTCTTTAGTGTTATTTACGCTGTTCTCTTGGAAGCATTCTAACTCCTGCACAGTTCCCGCCGTTTGTTTTTCTCTTCGTATTGAGTTACCATCTCCCGTTCTCCCCGGCCCCCACAGCCCTTTTATTTTCTCCCCCTATTGGTCGCACGCGAACACCCTTGGTTTCCTTCAAATTTTTTCAGCGCCCTACGACCCAGCAACCTCCCGACCCCTTTTTACTTCTTAGTTTTCCTGACCCCCACACATGGTTCCTCCCTTGAAAGCTTTTATCTTCCTACCCTTCCTCCTAGGATTAATGGTCCGTTTTTTCTTTTTCCCCCCTTTCCTTACATCTGGACGCAATTCGATTCCCCTCTACTCCCTCACCATCATCACAGATTGCTATCACATTTATATGTTCGGTTTACTTGTTTCTCTAATGAATGGTTTTTCCCTGCATCAAAGTACGTTTTTGAGTTGGTAACGCCTCCTCACTTCGTTTGACCATTCGCATTTTTCTTGCCCCCCCTCACCAGCCTGAAATTTTTTCCAGGACTTTTTTGTCTGTATCGGCCCCCTAACTGTAATCATCCCCCCACCTACCCCCCCACATCTTTACCCAGTTTTCCTCCCCGAATCGGAGTTCTTTGGAGGAATGATCCTTGATCCTGCTCTCCGTTCCTTGATGAGAGTGGAGTTTTGGGCAATTTCCCCTTTTCCCCCCCTCCAACCTTTTCATTCTCTCTTTTCTTGAATTCAGCGTTTCCAGCCGACATTTTTTTTTTTTTTTGACTCCTTCCCGTATTGTTTAGCCTCTGGGCAGTTGCTTTTTTCTTTGCCTTCTGCGCTTATTTTTCATCTGTCTCGTGCAGAGAAACCATCAATGGTTCCCCCGCCTTTCCTTTTCTCTTTTCTATTACCCCCCGTTTGGTTTTTTTTTTTAGAGCTCTCCAAAGGAATGGCTTCCTCCCCCCTTAACCGAATTCACTTAGAGTTTCGTATTATACTCCCTTCTTATTTCTTTCAGTCGCCGGATTCATCCCTTCTCCCCCGGGCCCGTTTTCCCCGGTAATTATCTTTCCTCATTTTTTTCCTTTTAAAGGATTTTCCTTTAAATACCTTCCTCCATAAATCAGTGAGTTTTGGTTCCTGGACTCTTTACGAAAACTCCCCCACTACAAGTCCCTCTCCTCCCTTTCCTTTTTTTATATCTCGGAGAGGTGTTGAGCGTTCACCACCCTTTCCCCGATTCGGGTTCTTTTTATAGCGGTGGTTTTGCGTTTTTGGTCCTGGTTGCTGCAATTGCATATGATGGACCTTGCATCACCATTTCGTACAAACTCGCTGGTGTTGGTTTTTCGTACGAACACTGAAGAAGGTTTGGGGTCACGACTGCATTGAGTACCCCCCTCGTACCCTCTACCTCACTTGGTATGTGCGTCGATATGAGCCCAAACGTATTCCTTTACTTAGATTTCCTTGCTATCTTCTTAGTGTTTCCCTTCGCTGTGACGTTCCCTAGAGCGTAAGCTTTTTTCCTTCGTGCTTCTTTTTTATAATTCCCAAACCAAACGACCCCTTTCCCTGATGTTCGAGCCCCTTCGTTCCTCTTCTGACCTCCTTTTGTTAGCCCGATGATGATGAGTGTCCTCGTTTTGACTTTCTCTGTTTCGCTTCCCTTTGATATCTTTCCCTTGACTGTAGCGTGCTCGAATATAGACTTGTGTGTTTTCCTTACATCCCTCCTTGGATATTTCCCCATTTCCAATTCCCTGTATTACACACTCCCCCCCCTTGTGTAAACCTTTTCCTTCTTTCCGAAGTAGCAGAGCCCTATTTAGTACCCAAACAGAACGAGCACAAACTCGCCATCTTCCCTTCCTCCCCCCTTTGAGGGTCTTTTAAGTTTTGTACCCTCCCGTACCCTCCCTTTTTCTTCTTTTCTCTTTTCCGCACTTAGGGGCAAGTTCCCTTAAGGACCACCCCAAGTTACAAGTCTTTTTCGTTTGTGTTTTTGGGCTTTTGTGGTCGTTTTTTTTTTTCCCCCCGATATCCCTGCCGAAGGCGTTTTCAGTTTTTGCGGTTTGTGCGTTTTCGTTTGGTTGGAGGCTGCACAGACCTAATTTCTGGCTTTTTAATTTCTTCTTCTTTCCTGTTCGTGACTCTTAGGACCCGCTCTGTAGCCCGTCTCCTGCCCTTTTCCTTTTTGATCAATTACTTTAAGTTCTTCTTCTCTTTTCTTTCGTTCCTACCGGTTGGCATCCTACTTCTCGTTTTATGCACCCAAATTTTGTTCTCTGAGCCTTGTTTTACTTGGCCATCGCGATCAAATTAATTTTTCCAACCCCATACCCACCTGCAAACGTACCTGTCAATTTCCTCTTTCTCCCAAGATTTTTTTTTTGGTATCACCTGATGAACACGTCCCTGCTCACGTTCTTTAGCACATCATCAGTCCCCCCGCTCCCTTGACCCTTTTGTTCATTCCCCCCTTGGACGCAAATTGTTTTTTGTGCCCAGCATTTTTTTCCGAATTCCGCCACCCCGTCAAATTTTACTCAGGAACATATCTTCGATTGGCGTGGGAAAAACTCTTGACTTCCTTCCCCCTCCTCCCGGGCTCCCCCTTTTTGACACCTGTCTGGACCTACCTATGACGACTCTTTATAAAGCCCTTGTACTCTTCCCATTTCGTATTTAGCTCAGTTCCCCCCCCTGCCCGTCCTTCTCAATGCCCCCTTCCATCGTTTTGACTTCCCGTTTCCATTCCCCTAAAATAATATCCCATTAAAACCGATTTCTCTTATCTTTACTCCCTTTGACCCCACATGGATTCCCGATGCATGGCGGTGTTCCTCAAACCCTCCTTCCCCTTTTCTTTTTGCCTCTCCCTTTCCCCCCCCCCACCCTGGAAAACTGTCTTTAGGCACACACTCGGCACCTTTTCTCGAGCGGTTTTCGAGAATTGGTCCCCACCCTTCTGGTGCCAGTAAGGTTCCCCTCGGACTTTTTTCCCTGACGAGACATCTTCATGCCCCCCTTCCCAGGTCAGGTTTTTTTCTATTTAGATTTCCACTGGCTGCTTTAGTTTTCCTCCCAGACTTTCTGCTTTGCCTTTGACCCTTTTCTTATGTGTTAATTAATCAATGTAATCTTCCCTTTTTACCCCACTCGTTTCCGTATCTCCCCACTACACCATGGTGGGAACTTCTTTACGTTTCTGACTTACGAGGATTCCCTTTCCCCTGAATGATACTCTTTCATCTCGCGTTTTGGTGATACCCGTTCTCTTTGGCGCGTTGTTTGGCAACCTTCCTATTCCTTTTCCCCCCATGTCTTCCCTATCCCTGTTTATTACTTCCAGCGTTTGTTTCCCTTTGGGACCCCGATGACTCTCCTTTAACTTCCGCCTGTCACCGTTTGATCCTGGTGTTTTTTTTTTCTTGTTATTGGGATGGTCTCTTATTTTTTTTAAAAAAGGGCCAAATTGACACCGGAGTTCACCCCCAGCCTTGTCTACCATCTCCCTGTGGTTTTATGACCTTTGTTTCCCCTAAACCGGATCCTGCCCCCCTCACTAGGTAAACCCCATTTTTACGCATGCTGTCCCCTCCTCTTTCTAATTATTTTTCTGGGTTACGTTTTTTCTCAATGTTGTGCCCCCCGTCCAGATCGGGGAGGGTTTTTTTTTCCTTATTTTTCCTTGGGGTTTTTCTGATCGATCCTCTCTTTTCCCTCCACGTTTGGTTGTTTTTTGTATTTATTTTCGCCTCCACTCCCATCTCGCTTGCCCCAGATTTTCATCTCCCATACGTTCGGCCAGGCGCCCCCGTCCCACAAGAACACCCTAAAAGCTTTTCCAGATATTGTTTTTCCCCGGGTGTTTTTTGCCGGTTTTTTTTTGTGGTTCCTGAAGTGCGGTATGGTTCATATCCCTGTCTGTCACGAATGATCGGTGCTTTAGTACAAAGTGTGTTGGTTTTGCCTTTCCATTCCCGGATGATCTCGAACTAACTCTCCCGAACCGCCCATTCCCCTCTCAATTACGACCTTCATTCCCCCTTTACATTTTTGAGTCCTAAAGGAATTTCCCTTGGTTGGTCTTTCCTCCAATACCCCATTCCTTTTGTCTAAATAATGCTTCTCTAGACCCATTTTTTTTTACATTGCCCCTTGGCAAAGTGGCCCCCCCCCCTCGTAAGTTCCTCCTTAGATATCTCGTTACTGTAAAGACAGCGCCTTTCCAGTCTTAACTTTTTTAATTGTAACGGTCGTGCCCACCCCCTTATTTCCCTTACCCCTGGACACACACATTGTCGAGTTCTTGATTTCTTCCATTCCTTTTTTGACCACCGTTCTTAGGACATTGCTCTCCCCCCAAAAGTTGACTGCAAAAGTTCTGGTCCGCATGGCAATTTTTGACTAAATAAATAGTTTTTTTGACCGACCAGGGCAGCCCGTTACCGCTGCCCGCAAGGCCCCCCTAAGCGAAGTTGTTCTCCATCCTTCCTTGACATTCTCATGGCCCCCCAACTTTATCCCCTCCCAATTTCCCCACAAAGCCATTGAATTTCCCGGGAACAGTTCTGAGTCCTTTTTATTGTTTCTCTTATTTGCACGTGTTTTCTTCCACTTTTCCCTTTGTTGTAAGCGCCGCGCTTTGGAAGACATGAGGTGTTTCGGGCTTCCCCCTCCCCTTTTTTTCCATTTTGAAGTCTCACGATCTCTTAAACTTCTTGGTAGTCTTTGGGTAGGAGGGTCGTTTTTCTCTCTTGGAAGAATCTTGCTGGTCACTGGCCCTGCAATTTTTTCTTAATTTTTTTTCCCTCCCGTTGACTATCCTACTCCTCATTTGTCTTTTGTGCACCCTGGAGGATGTACCGTCTTTTTGTCAATGTATGTAGCACGCTTTGTTGGATGACATTCGTTGTGTAAACACTTTTCATAGGCCATTTGCGTCTTTCAGTCCCCTTTCCCTTCGGTTACAAGTCTTTAGTCTAGTTTCCCTTGGCTTCTATTTTTTGGTTAAGACGTTTCGGACTGAGCATTACCCTCCCGGCTCGGGTCGACTCTCACCCTTTCTCCTACCCTGCAATGCCCACATTTTTTTACTTCCATGCATGTGTTAAGACGTTCGGCTTGCCCCCCCCCCCCTGTCTCCTGGTTCAGCTTCCTCCCCGAGCTTTCCTCATTTTCCCCGATTTTTCGTGTTTTTCTGTTTTGGTTCTCTCACGCTATTCCACTTAGACCCTTGAGACATTGTTTTTTTTTTAATCCCCCCCCTTTTCCTTACTTGAGCAGGCCCCCGCCCGACCTTCCCCTTCTCCCCCCGTTTTGCCTCTTTTCTTTCTTTAACCTTTTTCCAGGTACTCACGTCTTTTCTGTTCGCTAAAGATTAATTTCATACAACGCTCCCTCTTCCCCGCGCCTTCCACTATTTGACACTCTCCCTGTCTGATCTAAACTCCAAAGAAACCTTTTACACCTCCTCCTCTGCCTCCTGAATTGTTTTGTCAAACACCCCCCGCCCCCCCACCCCTTCCCCCCTACCTTGGCACCTGTTTTTTCTCCGGTTATGGTCCCTGCCCTTTTCTTCCCCCCTCCTGACCTTAAGTTCGCTCGGCTTCTCTAAATGGGTCGGGCCCACCTAGCAAGACCGTGATTCGTCTTTTTGGTCTGGATTTCTAGTGTTTTTGCCTTTTTTCCGTTCGGTGTAAGAACCTTACTTCATTCTTTCATTAACTCTTCACTATGCAAATTCGGGTTCCGTTTGTCCTGCTTTTCTTTTCCTTCTTAAGTTTTCTTTTTTTTCACCTATTTATTCCCCTTTTCCCTCCACCGTTACCCTTTTACCCTTGCCAACCCCCCGCTCATCCACATCGACCCTAATTCCCCATCCTGTCTCCTTTCCCCCCCAAAACCTGGCTTTACCCTGCCCTCCTACGAACTTTACTTCCTCGCAGTGGATGGTTCCGTTGGTTCTCTCTTTCCAACCCTCCCACCGGAACATGTATAACCTCGTGAATAGCACTCAATCACATTTACCTAATCCTTCCCCTTTTCTCATATGCTGGACTTTCGTGCAACCTTTTTTCAGTGTTTACAGCCTGCCCAGTTCTCCTGGGGGCGTTCGTTTTTTTTGTTGTTTCCCCCCGCCTCATCCGTCCCAATTTTCCTTTTTTTACGTACGCCCCCCCTACTCTCTGCCCTTTTTTTTGTCGATGTGGTGTCTCTGATTCCCTCCTTCATTTTCAGCACACATACCACCCCCACCGACTCCCGAACCACTTCCTTCCACAGATTTTTCTCTGGGAGGTTCTGGTCAAAGTACTGCCCTCAACCCTTTACTCTTGCTATAACCAAAGTTTCACGTGATCTCGTGTCTCTTTGCCCTTCTTTCCGTTTCTTCTTTCCCATATATGTAGCTTTTCTTGTCGATTGTCAGAATTCCCCCCTACCATTGAGGAATATAACCTTTTTATTTGGAGTATAGGTGCGCTTTTCGTAGATGATCTTCTTCTGCTTAACTCCTAGACAAACTTCAAGCTTGCTATTACATTTCTTTTTCCTCATCCCCCCCCCTTCCGATTTTTTCTTCATCGTTGTGTTTTCTCTCGTATTGAGATATTTCCCACCTTTCATGTTTGCGTTTTAGAATCTTGATTTTTAGTTCGTTCCTTCACTATACTCTTCTGTCTTTATTCTCTATATCTTGACGCACATGCTTCAGTCTGTCAAACCTACGCATATTATTTCCTTCCTCCCCCCAAATTCCTTGGCTGTTGCCCAATCCCCTTTCGTGACACGAACTCTTGATTTTTCTGATCCCTTATAGAATAATGGTCACTTTCCAATCACCCTCTCTCATACATTTGTTCCCAGAGTTTTATAGGCTTCCTGATTGGGCGAAGTCTTATGTCTCTTCCTTTCCCTCCCCTAGGATCCCGAGCTTCTTTTTTGTCGAGGTTGGCTTTTTTCTTACCTGTTTTTTGATGGTTTTCCTCTTTTGTTTCTCACTGCAGCACCCCCCTTTTTCTGTGCACCTCTTGTGTGAGGGGTTTTGTCCGTAAAAAGTCCATCAGTTTTTCTAACGAGTTCCTTTTGTCCCAACCATTTTTTTCCCACCAATGCTGCGTTTTCTCCCCCCAACCCGTCCTCGGATTTTGGACTCGGTGTTAGTTTTTTTGATGTGACGTTCCCCTTCGAGGGCGTCCTCATTAATGCGTTTCTTGATTTTTGACACACGGACCACCCAATGCATGTCCTATTTTTGATGGCCCTTCTAGATTTCTTGTACAGCCCTTTTTTTTTCCCCGTCCCCCCCCGAGGATGTCCTTCGGTTCGTTTTTCTAGGTCTTTGACTTTCCTGTTTGAGCTTTTTTTTTACGAGATGTCTGCTTTCCTTACATGCCTTATCCGATGTGTTTCATCGGTTTCTTTCCACTGAATAGCACCATATGGACCGTTTTTCCCAACGAACTGCGGGCATTGAATGTCTTGGTTGCGTCCTTTTTCCCCGTGACCTCGTGGATATTTTAAACCCCAAACGCACTAGACCCATCACTCCATACTTCAAGCCTTACTCCCCGCACCTCTTTTGCTCCCTGTTAAGTTGCCAGTAAGCAATTCCGGATCCCTTCCCTCTCGAGATCTGTGGCGCGCCTCACCGTGTACCCCTTTCATCTCCCCCCACAAAAAAGTTCCCAAGATTGCGTTGGACGGGGTTTTCGAGGTGTTTTCCTGTCCGTACGTTTTTTTATTTGTCGTTTAGTACTCTCCTGGACTGGTTTACAGTCCCTAATTGGCTCCGTGTAATCTTCTCCCCTCTGGCAGTTCGTCCGATTGTCTGCGTCCTCCTTTCAGACCTTTGGACGTGTAACTATCGCAGCAGCCCCCCCAAAAATTCCTCTTAGTTCTACGTATTGTTTATTGAAGCCCGTCCCGAGGACTGTTTTGCTGCACAACAAAGGTGCTTTTTTATAGTCGCGCATGGATTTTTTAACACATTTTCCCCCTAAGCCAGCCCCACTCCTTCACCAGTCTTGCATTTTCTCTCTTTTCGGACCTCTTTTGAACCCCAGCTTCCCCTTTCCCTACCCGTCCATGACCCTTCTTCACCATGCAAGAGCTCCCACCCCCCCTTCCCTTTTGCTGCCAGTGTAGTCTTTTTTTATTTACTCGCCCCTCCCTCTCGTTCTCCGTCGCCACAAGTTTCCTGGTCCTTTTTCCTGAAGTAAAATTTACCTAGCTCTCCTTTTTGTTTGGGCCCTGGAATAGAACACCCATACCCTTTTCTCTATGAGTGGTTTTCCCAGAATACAAACAGCCCTGAGCTCCCCCCCCTGGAATCCTTACGGTACCGAATACCTGGTTCCACCAGCCGCACAAGTTTCCTCCTGAAACTGTCCCTGGTGCTCCCTGGCACACTCTCAAATTGCGCCTGGTCCCCAGACCCTTCCTCTTCTCCCTTCCATCTTTGAACCCCTAACTACTCTTTTTTCCTTTTCTTTCTTGCTTTAAGTTTCTTTCATGATCCTTAGGTCCCCAATCCCCTACACACCCCCGATGTCTTTACTTTCTCTTCTGTTGCTTGCCACCGTGCCGGATTAAACGGCCTTAACCACTCTCACCTTCTTTTGTTTCTCCCCTTTGCACTTTCCCGTCATGGGTGACATTTTGGTGGCAGGGTGCCTTTTTGTTCTTTTGGTAGTCCCGAGATCATCGACCCCCAGGCCTGTTGATGTTCTCCATGGATGTTTAGTTCCTTACCTACGATGTGGTTTTCCTCCATGTTCTCCTCCTTTTAGGGCAGTTTGCATTATCACTTGGGTGCATCCCCTTTTGCACTGGCCTTGTCGCTTTTACATCAACTGTTCGTTTTTGAACTGGGGGACGTCATTGCCCACCATACATGTGCCGATTTTTCTCTCTGGCTATTTACAATTTCACCTCCTATCTCCCGAGGCTTTTTTTCTTGGTGGTCCCCCATCTTTCCTTTCCCCCCAGTTCTTTTTCATCCTCTTTTCTTAATATCCCATTCCGTTTTTTCAAAGTAGTGGACCCCACCCCCTTCCTTTCAAGGTCCCCGTTTTTCACCGTCGCTCCAGGTCACTGCTTCAAGTTCCTGTATTGATGCTTTATTGGTTCTTCTTTTTTCTTCTTTGTTCCCCTTTTTTCAACTTCCGGAACCCTCTTTACATCAGCCACCTTCCGTCTGGCCTGCTCCTTCTCTTCATGCCTATTCCCGTCCCCCTCAACATTTTTCCCCCCCCTCCTGCCCCTTCCCGCGTCTGATTTTAGTGTTTTTCCAGGGATTCCTCTTTGACTTTGGTGCCCTACTTTTTTGTCGTTTTTAGTCAGTCTAACTCTCTCTTTGTTGAGCTTTTCCTCTCCTTTGTTTTTTTCGAGATTCCTTCTTCCCTTCTCGTTCATACTCCCAACCTCCCAGCTTGTGCCCCCATTCTTCCCCCCAGTACCCGTCCAACACTACAAAAACCCAATCCTTCCACAGGGTGTTTTTTAACAACCCCTTGGGTTGTCCCTTCCATGTTGAGTTTCAAGCTTTTCTTCCCAATTCAGAACATTCATGTTTGCATCCATACTGATGGTGGATTTTCTTCCACTTTGCTGGGTTCTGGTCAATTTTTTTTCCCATGACTAAAGAAAGCGCCCCCCCTTCCCCCCACATAGCCTATCCAACCGCACTGACTTTAACCCCTTTGACCATTGTCTCTGGTTACCCCATTTCCAATGCTTTAATTTGTCTTTTCCATCCCCCTTTACACGCTGATCATCCCTTCCCTGAGATGAATCCCCGGGGGGAAACTCGACCTTTTTTTCCCACAACCTGCCCGTCCCTCCACTGAGATATCTGTTCCTATGCGTACCAGCCATTGATCTACCTCCTTTTTTTCCTTTTTCACTTTTGCCCGCTAGGTCTGCATGAACGTACCCAGTTCCCCCCTTCGAGTTTGCTCGTCACCTCCTGCTCTTCTTTATTGATGCCCCCCCTGAGCATTGATTGGTCAGCATGGCTTTTTGTTTCCAGAGACCCCAAACGTTTTTTCTGCCCATCTCCCTTTTCCCATCTCCTCACCACTTTCTGTTTGGTCCTTTAATCATGATATCGTCCTGTTCCCAAATTTTTCCTCTGTCCATCACAATTCACCTGAATGTCTACTGGGCACCGTGAGGCCCTTCCTCCTTGGGTTGTGATCTGCTTCACCTTTTTTCCTTTTCATGCAGGTTTCATTCTGTCCCTCAGCGTTTGATCGGGCCTCCCCTCGAGTTGTGAGGAACCTGCCACAGGTTTTAGTTTTTCCTTATTTACCCTTTTCCAGTCACTTCAGATGTCCTGAGAATATTGTTATGGTGGAGCTTTCTTGTCTTTCTTGAGACTTTATGGCCGTCTGGCGCATTATTTTGCGCGTGTGACAGTTGCTCTCTCGTTGCTGATTATTCTTTTCCCATGGGGAGTCGTGGTGGACCAACGGTCTTTATGTAAAGTAGGCGTAAATAGGTAGTCGCCATACCCGGTGGTTTAAGAGTTTTCACCTCCTCCTTTGACAGTGGAGTCTTTGTCAGGAATTCTGCCCCCCATTTATAGATGATGTTACCAAGTGGTTTTTTTCCCCCTTCTTTAGCGCCTCATTGTGGCTGATTTTTCCATTTGTTGCGTTTTTACACTTTCCTTCGCATACCCTGCTTCCCCTGCCCCCCAGCATTTGCCGCTCTTCTGCCTTTTGTTGGTTTCCGCATTACGCGGAAACGGTCTTGTTCCAACGAGATCCCAAAAGTTCTTTCTTTCGTCTTTTTCGTTTATGTTTTTTCTTGGCTTATGGGTCCTCTATAGTCACTTAGAAACAGGCTCTTCCATTCATCTTTTTTGGTCTCAAAAGTTTCTCGTACGGCTGCCACAGGACGATTAGACGTTTTACATCCCGATTTGCTGACTGCTGCGTCCAACTCGTTCAGCAACCGTTTTACCTGCGGAGCATCAGAGTCCCCTCCTTCAAACTCAACTCCCTGCTCCCCCCTTTTAAATTTTATGCCACCCCCTCCTCTTCGACTCCAAACAACCAAGAATCGCCGGCCTCTTGCCCTACTCCTGAAAAAACCCCCGAACCCATCCAACACCTCACAAAGTCCTTTTTTCCCACTTTTTGTTTTTGACCTGCCCCCCCCCCCTTTCCCCCCTTTGTTGCCCCCAGGACTCTCTATTATGATAATACCCTTTCTTACAGTGAGGGCACCCCCTAACCGAGAAAGACCCTGTGATCGGCTCGCCTGGGGCTGATGCTCAGAGTTGCTTTTTTGTTTAGTCCGACTTGTTAAGATTTCCAATAAATTCCCCATTGCCCCCTGGTACCGCGTTCGATCTTTAATCCTGTATGGTTTTTTCCCCTTTTGTCAGGGTAAACACTCTTCTATCGAGCTAATTTTTGAGCTCACGCGACAATCCCTGTTTTTTCCCCCTTTACGCTGCCCAATCCCAGCTACACCTTCAACCGCTCCTCACTCTCATTCGATAGATTTTTTACAACATGGTCCCCCGTCCGGGACAGCATTCACCTCTACCGGAGCTCTCCCTTATGTTAATGGTCTCTTCTGTAAACTACTCCACTTACGTAAACTAGACTTCCCCCCTTGACTACCCTTCAGCCTCTTTTCTATCATTATCATATCTGCTTTTTTACGTTGTGATTATACGCTCCTTGTTTCCCAATCTTCCCACACCTCCCCTTTTTCGATTTTGTCCTTCATTAGTCTCCACCCCTGATGCAGTGTTTTCGCCCACCCTATTTTTTCCTACTGGGTTTCTCTCTGTATATGAGTCCCCCTCTGCCCCCTTTACCGTAAAACCTTCAACCCCCCCCCAGACCCTGTCCCCCTGTAGCCACCGTCCTCCCTCGAGGAGGTTATGGTCAACTTGATGTCCAACTATCCTCTAATTCGCCAGTGCGAAGTTTAAGTCCGGTCCTTCTGGCCAGTTTTCCCCCTTTCCTGTTAGTTCAGGGATCTCTAGGGTGATTGTCAGAAGTTTTCTGCCCCTGACCTTTTTTTTTGAAGACCTCATATTAAAGTATTTGGATCCTTCGGTAGAGTTGCGGCAAGCTTCTATTCAGTTTTCGCATCGTTGAGGGCCTAACCTTCCTCTTTTCATCAAGAGGAAGTAGTTTCCCGTGCAGCCGGCCGTTTTCCCTGACTAGCGTTCCTTTTCCCTCTAATTGAAGGGTGTGTTGTTGGCTCGCGACGTTTTCGACTTCCCCAATTACTTCCTTTATGAGAGTTTAGTCTTTGACCTACCTATGTAGTGCATCGCTTTTTCTTGATAGTTCAGCAACCCCTGTCGTTCCTTCTCAACTCCGTAGAGTATTTTTCCTCAATTTCGTCCTTTGCCAATCTTCATCAAGCTTCGAACAAGGAACTTCCCTTTATGTCCAAGAGCTCCTTTCTTCCCCTTCCCCTAACCATACTCTTTCCTCTTCCGTTGATATATAGCGGACTTTCCGTCCCCATTTTGGTACCCTCAGAACTCCTTTAGGATTTTGTTGCCTCGGCCCCTTTTCGGCCGATTTGGGTCTTTTTAGTGTTGACCTTGCCTAAGTGGGGCTCATACCCCCCCCTGGACCCCCAATAGAATTTTGAGTTCGCTTCCTTCCTGCAATCCGTGTTGGATCCGCTGATTATCTTTCAACAACATTGACACCTGATAATTTTCTTGAGGCTTCCCCCACAGCTGCGTAGTCCCCGTTTTATCACCTCAGTATAGATATTCGATCGATCTCTCCCCATCGGTTTGCGTGCTTGAAGTTATTAATCTATTGCCGTCATTCTTCTTTTGTGTCTGCTTTTTGTAAAACCCCCCTAGACACACACCTGACCCTTCCGGCTGTTCTTCTCTTCTTTCCAGGATGACAGCCCCTTTTTTTTTCTCATTACATAGATGATTCTCTGTAGGTGTTTGACGTTATCTTTATTTCTCTTCACCTTTTTTGCTAAGACCCCCCCCTTGATTAGCTTTTTTTACCCTAGACTCCTCCCAAGCCTCTTTTCATTCCTTGTGTGGGATCTTTCTAAATTCCCTACCCATCGTAAGCTGGACCACGTTACCACGGCGCATGATGAGACCGCCTTGTCCAATAATTTACTTTTATCTACCAACCCAACCCTTCGAAATTCAAGCTATCAAACCACGCCTCCCTCCTCATTTCCCTTGCTCTTTTCTAAAGAATGGTAACGCAAATGTAGGTCTTTCCTCAGCTCCTTTTGACAGTTGACCTACTTCCTTGGACCCTTTGTCTCATCGCCCAACCAAGTTTCCCCCCTATCCGTTTTTGAGGGATTGTTTTCAATTCTAGTGCCCTCTGCTTCGGGCTTTGGACCGGCTGTCTTTAGCTTTCTGTATTGACCTGAGTTGTCCAGTCATAAGTTCTCCGGCTATCTTTTCGACATTTTCCCGTTTAACTTGTATTGATCCTCTCTTCCTCACTTTTTATGTGAATTTGACGCACTCGCATTCCCCCACACCAGTATGGATTCCGTTTATTAAGTGTCTCAGCATCTGTGTGTTTCTCCTTTTTGATGCCCAAAGCTATGGCCTTATCGGTCTTCTTTTCATTTTTCTGATCCTTACCCTCAGAACCGCCCCACCAAAACACTGAACCCCTTCTCTCGCAGCTATGATTTTGAAAACCTCTTAACCCCTTAGGCACTTCTGCGGAATACCCTTCCCCCTCCACGTAGCTTTTCCAACTCTTTGGGAAGACCAGTGTATGACGTAAGCTTTCAGGAACTCCCTTCCGCATCCCTCCCCCCCTTTGAGTTTTTCCCTATCCCTTCTACACTTGGTCGTACACATCCTTGTCTATTTTCCCCCACTGTACTTTTAGTCATGTTCAATCCACACCTCCGCTTCTTCGTACTATTTTCTCTGCAATCCTTCAACTCTTAAAGGAGTATTCCTATGCCGCAGAGGTATAAGAAGCCACACTTTTCATATTTTCCCCTGTCGTGAGTGACATATCTAATTTAGATCCCATGAATACAAAGATTTAGCGTGCTCTTAATTGACTGCACCATTTCCTCAGTATTCTGGGGCTCCCAACCCCCCTCCGATGTCTCTTTATTCTGATCTGCCCCTGTATACACTGAAAGGCCTCCACTATGCAACATCCTTTAATCTCTACACTTGCCCAATAAATTCATGGGTTATTTGTTTTAAATTTTTATCCTTCTTGGGAAAGGAAGATCTCTATCTTGCAACCCCCCACCTCCCCAGACCCGTTTTTTCAGCAGAGGTTAACTTTCTCTTTAGTCATAACACTAAAGCTGGGTATTTCTCCTGCTTACCTCCTTGTTGCACATCGGCAATTATCCTTTATCTCGTTCCACTCTCAGCACACTCAACCCCCCCCCTGTTTGCCAACTGGTGAATTGACGTCTAGGATGCCATTTAAATTGGGCCAGGCTTTCTCTGGTCTCTTCCACGGGTGCTGGTAACATCTAGTCATCTTCTTTCTTCGCGTTCTTTAGCTGTTTTGGTTTGGCCACCTGTCCCTTTTTTTACCCCTGTTACCCCATGTTCTTTTCCTGATGGTGACCGACAGCTGTGTTTTCAAAATTTTAGCTAGTACACACCGGAAGAACTTTAGGGTTTATTCAACCCCCTTCTTCGCCAAATTCAAGTTCCTTTTCATGCGTATGATCTTTCTGGGGTGATGTGTCTCTTTCTTTCTTCTGATAACTCTTTTTCCCAAAAAAGGACACCCCCCTTCACCTTTGTCAATCCCTTCAACCATCAGTCTGTGCATACTGCTAGAAGTTTTTCTTTTCACGTTCCATCTCAAAATGCCGGTGCCACGTTTCACTTCCCAGCGATGCACTACCCTTTCGATTCTCTTTGTGGTTCCTCATGTACGTGATTCATCGTGTAAGTGGTGCACGTACTTCGGGCTGTGTTCAGTATGCCCCCTTCAAGATGGGGATATCATTCTA
>Ga0179591_1361411_pt1 | contig 19411 bp, 19 predicted proteins | sample CZOMad2_1_08_16f_FD_182891 | JGI IMG/M metagenome (GOLD analysis project Ga0179591, IMG submission 182891) | Vadose zone soil fungal communities from Angelo Coast Range Reserve, California, USA - CZOMad2_1_08_16fungal (PacBio error correction) | ecosystem: Environmental > Terrestrial > Soil >... | reverse complement strand
TCCCCTTGGTTGCCCGAGGTTTGTTTCCTATCCCTGCGCACACAGCCCCTCGGTCGACAGGATGTTTCTCCTGTTCACAACGGCTTGGCTCGCATTTTTTTTGTGTCGGCGAGGGGACGGCGCCAATCGGGGTGTAGACCCCTCATCTCCCCTTCCTTAGAAGTACCTCCTTCGAGCTCCCGAGGATGCCCCCCAGCTATTCCCCTCTTTCAGATGTGAAACAGCGGAGTCTCCAATAGTCTCTCAAGGTGGTCGCGGTTTCCATCCCCTGATACTCCCCCTCTTAATGGGACTGTTCTTCGGCGCTGGCTCTACGATCCTCTTACGAGTCTTTTTTGCTTTTGTGAATATCTTCCGCCGTATGGTGACCACCGGAGGACCCCCTTTAGTAGCCGATTCCCTACAGATCGGCTCCCCGTTCTTACCCTTTTTTTTCTTCAGCCACAGCTGTGCCGTTCAGGAGAGACCATCACGCCTCCCCTTGCTTGTTTTTAGTCACTTGATGTACTTCCCGGATTCTGTTCCGGCGCCGAGGGAGGCCTAAGGTTACTTTCTCCCGTCTTCGAGTCCAGTTTTGCTGATCAATTTCCCTGGAAGGAAACTCTCCTTGTACTTCTTCGACGCTCCTTCTTTAGGATTTGGGTGGTTGTTTCTTGGAGAAGAACTTTTCTCCTCGGTGCACAACCTCAGCATTTTTTTTCGTTGTCTGATTCCTTTTCATCTCTTGAATTCGTCTCTCGGCTCGGCGAAGGGAAAAGCTCTATACGCCTACTTTGAGTTGTGTTCCTCTTCCCTTTTCCTTTTCCAATTTCCTGTGGGTTTCCGAGTCCCTCTGCAGTAAACTATGGCAATAGGATTCGTGAGAAGTGGAGACTCTCTCTCTTCTCCGCAACTTCGATAACTATTAGACTTTCACTTGCCGATTAGTAGTCCATGTGAACATGGATCTACAACCTTTCCGTTGCGTGAAATCTTTTTCTTCCTTCCCTCGCCACTTTTTCTTCCCCCTCCCCGTTACGTAGTGTCTTTTGAGTACTCATGCTTACCCTTCCATGATTGTCACTGGCAGTCGTTTTAGGACTTCAGTCGCTTCCCGAGCGCCTTCTCCCCCTTCTCCTACTGGAAGTCTCCCCCCCCCACGCTCGCGTGTGGCTCTTGATGAAGAATCCCTTCCGAAACCCCCCGTGTGTTTTCCTTTGCTCGCCACCCTTTCGAGGGATAGGGACCTTTCCTGTTCAAGTTTTTTTTTCCTCCTTCCATTGTTCTATCGGGTTCCCCGAAAACCCCTGAGATTCATTAAGCCCTGTATCCTATTCCGGATCCCCAACCACTCACTCGTGAGCCGTCAGGGGTTCCTCCGCCCCTTCCCCGGTCGCATCTGCCCCTTTTTCCCCCCATCGAGTTTTTAACGTTTTCCTTTCGGTACAACCTCTACCCTCCTCCACTGCGTTAGAGCGTTCCCCTTTCGTCCTGAACGTCCTCCTCTGTCAAGCACTTTTTGCTCCCGCCGGCCGATTTAAGGTTGGAAAAAGATGTCCTCTGCCTATTGATCCTCTGTCTTGCACCCTCTTTCTGTTCGCCCTTAACCCCTGTCTCTGGTCCCACCCTCTCAATCTCGAATCTGGGATTCTTTCGAAGATAGTTTTCCCTCCTTTTAATTCCCTCCTGGTCGGGCCTTTTTTTGACTTTGCCTTCCCGGGCGATTGAGGAGGCTGGTTCCTTGGTATAATCTCCCTCTGTCTTTTAGTCCTTTCCTTTTTCTGGCGTCTCAGCGGCCGACTTTGCGAAGTTTATCTTTTCCTATCTTCCCTTTCCATCCTTGGCGGTCGCTTTTCATGGTGATGGCATCCCCCCCCCCTGCAGACCAAGTCGGATCTCTGGTCCTTTCCTCTCCCCCGTTATTTTCAGCTTCCTTCCTCTGGTGCGTCCCCCGTAGTACAGTCCAAATCATTCACCCGTTTTCGGACTAAGAACTAGCGGCGACACCGCCGTCCAGTTTTTTTCCCTTTCTTGACGGTCTTCGCGGCCGTCGACCCAGGAATTGTAAGATTTCTTCCGATTTTTCCGCTTCCATGTGACGAACGCCCAAAAGCCGACTTTGGTCCTTTAATTCCCAAGGTGTGGCCTTGACCCCTCTTCCCTTTTCCAACTAGCCCTTTCCTTTTTCTTTTTTTCCGAACGCTTTGCAATGGAGGATTTTAATTTTTTGAATCTCTGTCCTTTAGTTTTTCTTTAGCTAAACCCCTCCTCCCCCCTAAGATCCCTGGTGACTTTACTACCTCTCTTTTATGCCTCTTCCGTTGGGACCCACTGCGGCTCCAAGCCGCAAATAATGGGGGGGTCGGGGTTCTCCCAATTTTAGTACACTTTGCATTACCATGGATCTCCCCAAAAAGCAGGGAAGGTTCCCCAAATCCCCCCTTCTCACTCATAAACCCCTTTGAACAGTATGGGTCCGATCCCTCGGCGTCACCATTACCTGATGCGGTGATTCCTCCTCTTTCAAGGGCTCTTTCCCCTGACCCTTGGATCTCGGTTACGCAGCTTTATTCCAAGACAAGTCTGACATCCCCCTTTGGCCGAACATCAAAGCCTTTAAATCTCCTCTGTTCCCCCCCTATTCATGGACCTTCTCTCCTTCCGACACCCCCCCCCGGACTTTCTTTCCTTCAGTACTTCCCGCTGAAGGCGCCCGAAATGCTTTTTTCTAACCCCCTCCCCCTTTCTGTTCTAGATCCCTGCCCAATCGTCGGATAGTCGCTGTACCCACACTGAACTCCTGACGAGGCCCCTGACCCACCAGTTGAAAGTCCTACCTATCCTGCGGTTACGAATTGCTTTTTCCCTGCGTCGCCACGCGGTGCTTGATAGCTTAGCCCTCGGTGCGCTGGACTATACTCGTGGGAGTCTCTTCTCCGCCGGGGCGGAATTTAACTTTTTTTTGACTGCAGGTCGAAGCGAACGCCCTTGGCCACAGTCCCAAATGCGTCTCAAATTTCCGTTCTCTTTTCCCTTCACCTTTTGTCCCTTCTTTTTGCCGATAGTTCCCCAGAGTCATTCGAACTGACGAAATTTTCCAATTCCTCTTGTGTATCACTACCCCTTGTCCCATCCTCCCCTCCCCTTGCTCGCTTCGGTGCTCGCGAATGGAAAACCGACTTCTTTGTTTTTTTTTTTTTTTTTTTTTTTTTTTTTTTCTTTTCTCAGTTTCTAGCTCAGGAGAGTCCCCCGCCCTTGCCATTTGGCCCCTGACCCCCTGACGATACGACAGGACGCCTACCTATCAAACAGGCATGTTCATCTAATTATCTTTTTTACCAATGCTACAAGGTTGCGATTGTCTTTCTGCCCTGTATCAATACCGGACTTCTCCCCGGTTTTGAACCCCCTTCTCTTTTTACCTGGTGCAATTGCCCCCAAACCAAACCCTCAGCAAGGATTCCCTCCGAACAACCCTTTTGTGATTCCCCGAGGGTTACTATAATTACTGCCGATGACCCACTGGTCCCAGATTGCACCACCTCTTTCTTCCTTGTTGATTTCAATTTCGGCTAAGAGGAGCCATTGATTTTTCTCCATTACGGCCCAACATTTTTTTTTTGAACACCTCACACCCCCCTTCCATGTATGCGTTTCCGCCACGTTTAAGCTTTTTCGATATCTCCCCTCTTTGCACACTTTCTCTCCTTTTCCCTTCTCTTTCTTCGGGTTCCTTTTGCCTCCCGTAAACCTATCTTGATTGCGTGCAAGAAAGCTCCGTTCCTTCCCCGACAGGGTTTTCTCCTTGAGCTTTTTGGTCACCCAAAAGGAGCACCCCCACCCCTCATCCTCCCTCAGCGTGTTGTTGAGGCGCCCACATCCAGTCTCTCCCACTGCACCCGCACCGCTTTCTCCACCCTCTCAGCTCCCGTACTTCTTCCGTGTCTTGAAAAGCTTCATCTAAGTTCGTTCGGTGCGCACCACACTTGTTCCCTTATGAGATAATACTCTTCCCTTCCCCGGTTTTACGCTCCCTGGGATCTGTCACTGCTTTTAAACCCGGGTTGTGGAGTAGCCCCTTCCGACAGGCACTTGGTGGACCAGGTGTTCCCCCCCCCTTTTTTTTTCTGACTTTTAGATCATGGTCCTTCTCCTAAAGAGGTTACTCAAAGAGGAATTCCCGTCTTCTTTTTCCGCGTCCCTTTTTTTCATCGGCATCTCCCTAGTAAACCCGATCACGCACGGTGGTTGTCTTTGCATGTACAGACTTTCCTTTGTTTTTTTTGTTTGGGGTTTTTCAAGTGCACCGTTAAACCAGACTCTTTTAAATGGTGTCTCCTTCCTTATGGTCATCCAGTTCCTCAACCTTTTTCGGAATTGTAGCGTTATTGGCCCTCGCCCGTCGATTTACTCTGGTTTTTTTCTCCCCTCCGTCGCTTTTATCCAGTGCGGTTTGCAGGCTAACAGATTCCCCCCCTAGTTATCTTTATTAACGATGCCGTAGAAGTACACACCCCCGGACCTCCGGCGCGGAAACTGAAGCTCTCGCATAACTTTTGGGCCCTGGGTCGTTATAAAAAAAGCTTACTTTTCCGTTCGTCCCTAATTACGATTCACTCCTTTTTTTTCTCCACCTAAAAAAATCTGCGGGCCAGGAGTTCACAAAAACTGGTCCGGGACACCTCTCATGCCCTTTTTCCTTCTGTAGAAAAGATGTCTTCTTGTCTACCTGCTTCCTACGTGAAACCCCCCCCTTGTGAATGAGTAATCGCCCCCGCCACGATCTCTCTGACATTTTTCTTTGTCTTCCTGTCGGATCCGTTTTAAAAGATTGGCTCCCCCCCATTTTTTCCAGCTATTCTCACAAGCTGCTCGTTTTCCGTCCCTTTTTTTTTCTTTCCCCTATCGAGGGCAGTGGGTTAGCACCGTCTCATCGCTTACTTTGTTTTTTTTTAGTTAGATAGCGCAAATGGGCTTGCTGAGTTCCCCCCATTTTTAATGCTTCCCACCGTAAGCGGGAAGTCCTTAGGACTCCCTATAATTTTTTTCACCCGGGCGAGGCGCCCCATATGGTTGGGCATTCACTTCGTTCTAGTTCCCGGTCTGTTTTTCAACCTTGGTAGTGGTCGACTTTATGACCCGATTGGCGTGCTCTCCTTTGTCGACCGAACCGCTGAGAGGTCGTCCTACCGTCCTCAGTTTCCATTGCGCGCCCGAGATACTTCCCCCCCCATATGTCGTTTTACGTTCTTGAACGCAATGAGTCACTTCATGCACGTGGTTTCTGATCCATTGTTTCCTTCTTCCTAATTTTTTTCTTCCACACCGGCACGGATTTCTTGGGGGATCCGTCCTCGTGGGGACCCCCAAGAGTTCTCTGTCCCCTTTTTATGCCGTTCTCTTATTCACATTCCCTTTTCTTTTTCGCGTGAGGGCTGTTGTTAGCGCACGCAACAAGAAAGTCCTCCTTTGATCTAGACACCCAACTTTTTTAAAGATTCCCCTTCTAACAACTTTGGACGCCACATCAAGGAAAACTTTTTGATGGTCAGCCTTTTTTTTCATCTTTTCCTTTTAATTTCCTTTTTTTCACTACTCCCTAGGATGTTTCTTCGGAGCAGCCACCCTTTTCCGTCTCCTACTCTTCTTTAATTATTTTTGTTCGGAATTTCCGTAGAAATAACCGACTTCTTTACAGATCCTGTATTCATTTTCCCTACCTCTCTTTTCTTCGTCTCACTGTGTTTGTGGTCGGCCGACGTTGGATGAAAATCTTTTCCGCTCTTCCTACTGGCTAGACGACCATGAGGAATGGACTGGTGTAAGGTTGAGGTACACTTCCCATGCCCAGACTGCCAGGGACCCCGCATCTCTTTCGTGATTCGGAGCACCGGTTCCTTTCGCAAAAGTCGTGCCCTCCCGACCTAACTTTGCCTGGCTCTCGAATAGGCGACAGGACCCCAAGTGTACTCATCCGTTACTCCGACTTCCTCCCCTCCCCCTTACCTCCGCCGATGAAAGGACCTTCTTTCCGATTCTTCTCCCCTCTCCGGACCGATTCTTTTTTGAATTTGGACTTCTGACGATGGCTTTACTGCGCCCTCCGCTTTTTCTCCCTAACGCAGTCCCCGGCACGCTGCGCATTGGTTACCCGTATAAATGAGGCCGGAGTATTCCTTTTTCTGTGCCCCTCCTTTTACGTCGGACATACCGGGAGCGGCCCTCAGTCTGTGCTTCTGTGCTTTTTGACTAACATTACAGCACTTGAAAAGCTCTTTCAAATCGTCGTCTCGTCCTTTTTCCTTTTAGTACCACTTGGACGGCTCAAGCCAATTTTTTGGTTTGTGAATTTCTCCCAGTTCCCTTGCTTTGTGCGGATTCATCGCATGGTTGTCGTTTGCAGAGAACCAATGTAGCGTCAGTAAGACCACGATTTTTCCGATCCTCTATTTCCTTCTCAGCTTGCCCCCACCGGTTGGTGGCGTAGATAGTATCCTCTCCCCCCCCGTATCGTTTTTTTCTTTTAGTTAAGTTAGCCCTTTTTTCCGGATATCGTGACGCTCCACTCAGTATACTACGTTTCTTTTCCCCTTGTCCCCTCCGTCCCCGTCAGACTTTTATTGACTCAAAGACCATCCGGGGACGTAGACTTTTTCTTCGGTCCTGCCGCCCTTTACTTTTCCGACCAATTTAGGTCCCTGATGCCTTTCAACGGTTTACTATAGGTACCTGTCGCACCAATCCCCCCCCCCTCTCTTCTTGAGAAGTTTCTGAAGGCTTCCTGAGTTTCCCTTTCCCAATCCGAAGTCCCATGTTCGAATGCCCAGTAGAAATAAAGCCCCCCCCATGTTTGCCACCTACCCCCTTTTCCGTTCCAGCAACTACGTAGTTGTGCGGAACAGGGCTCTGGTGCTTTAGCACTCCCGATTATCCTCTTTCTCGAGGAGTCGTGGGGGTCGGATCATCGTCAACAGAATAAGGTCCTTTCTTCGTGTCGCCGCACCGCTCGGTAGTCGTCCCCACCAAAAAGTCCTATCTGCTCGGCGTTGATTCATGAACATTCGTGGTATGTCCCATGCCCCTTTCATCAGGGAGCCTGACCCCCCTTCCTTCCTCCTTTGGAGACCAGTAGTAAACCGTCGACCCTACCTCTTCTAGGTCTTCCTGAAGAAGATCCGGTCTCTTAATTTTTTCAAGGAGGAGGTCGGCTCGACGTCGAAGGCGCTGTGTGCGTTTTGCTCTTTGGCCTTTTTTTTCCGTTTCTCTTGATTTTTCGACTTTTTTTTCCTGTGGTCCCCCTAAGTCTGTCCGAGATGCCCTCAAAAAAGAATTTCTCGGATTCGCTGTACTGCCAGGCCTTCGATCCATTGGACCATTCTCTGTTGGACACGTTACGGGATGACCCGCGACCACCCCTATCTGTCTTTCCCCTTTTTTCTTTCCCCTTTTTTCCCCCTCCTTCTTTCAGCAGGTCCGTGCGGATTGCCACCGGATCGCTCGGTTCTCCGAGGGTTTTTCCGGTTCCGTTCTGAGCGCCCACAATGGCCGCGGACCTTTTGCTCAATCGCAAATCTCCCCCTGGATTTTTCGGTTTTCCTCCTGGACTTGCAAACTCCTGGCACCGCCTTAACCCTATATTTTAATACCTCCTCCGTTTTTTTTTTCTGAGATCTTTTTTTTTAAAGAGTTCCCCCGAGGTTTTTCACGCTCACTGAGAAGCCCAATCTGTCGAAATCTTGTACGCGGTGACAAGCGTTGCAAGACGTCCTTTTTCCTTTTTTTCGTCCGAAGGCTGTCTTTGAGTTACCGAGATCGACGTGGCCGACAGCCCCGCTTTTTGATTCTCTCATACGTTCCCCGCTCCCCCCCGTTTGGCAGAGGGACACAAGGGATACTCAGTTTTCGGCTGAAGGTTTTATCATACCCCCCTCTCCCCCCTTTCCCGAGGCATTTTTTCCTTTTTTAGTCGCGGCTCTGGCGATCAGACGTCATTACTTTCCCATGTCTTTCGGAGTTTAGGCGCTCTGCAGATCTTTTGGTGAAACATTTCGACTCGTAGCTTTCAGCCGATCTTGTCTTAAGGCTGGCCACCCACCCCTTTTCTTCCCCGCCCAGATTCTTTTTTCGGCGATCCGACCCTCCTACCTATGTTCTAGGAACCCCTGATCGTATTTCTCCAGGATTCTTCTAGACCTTTCCTTAGGCTTTTTCGTATTCGCCTTTTTTCCCTGGGCACGGCTTTACTGGCCTTCCCTCCTGTCCTCGTTTTTCGTTTCTATAGCCTTTAAGCAAGATCTGCTTGGGGTGGTCTTGGAGACGACTAGAGTGCTTTTTCCCCACCCCTAACTATTTGTTTCTTCTCGTCCTCTCCCCGCAGTTAGTCCCCTTCTGTTTTTTTCAGGGCAACTATAGCCCTGCTTCCGAAATCTTTGTCGTTGCTGATCTCCCTTTTCCCCATGCCTTTAGTTTGTTAAACAATGATTTTTTTTCATGTCGACGGTCAGTCGAACTAGGTTGCTCGGTCAGCAGTTAGCACTCTTCTTTTGACTCGCCCCTTAATCCTATTCCCCCTACTGGTCGACCTTTCGAGTAGTAGACCTTTTTGTACCCTGTAGAACCATCATTCAGTTGTATTGACCATCAGTGCGCATGCGTACGCCCCCTCTGTACCTTCAACGTTGCTCTTTCTTTTTTTCGTATCCCTTTTTTTCGGTACCCCCCCTGCAATGTGCCATGGTCCTTTCCCCCGTAGTATCATGCTTTCGTTACAATGCCTAGACTTGCATGGACCTTTCACTCAACCTCTTTTCTTTTTTTTTCTCGATTCCTACCTGGGACACCAAAGTGTGCAAGCTCCCCTCCTCTCTTCTAGGAATTTTTTCATTTCTTCGTGGCGCTACATTGATATTTGTGCACCGACCACCCCATTCCGATTTTTTCTCCAGTTCTTCCAAATGGAATCACTTTCAACCCTCCATTTGTGATTCTTCAAGTGAGGAATTTCCTCTCACCAGTCTTCTTTCTCTGAACTTCCTTGCAAACATTTCTTTCCTTCTGGACCTGGCGGACACCCAAGAGACAATTCCACTACGGTAATGATCCGTCTGTTTCCTTCACTTTTCCCTCCTCTCAAGCACCTTTTTTCCGACGCCGGTTTTTTTCGAGTAGAAGGTGCCCAAGAGAGAAGAGTGATCTTTCTCTTTCTTAGTCTTCCCTCGTCTTTTTGCCTTAAAGGCCCCTTTTTGCACGAGTACCAATTACATCTCTGATTTTTTTACTCGTTCACTCTCTTCTTTCACTCCTACTTTTTTCTTTCTTTTTTGAACTTGATGGACTGGGCGATTTTTCTCGGAGGTTATTGGTCCTTGTTCCTTTTTCCGCGATTCGGGTAGCCTTCCAGTTCCTTTGATTGGATGAGGACCGTGGTTCATTGGTCCTTTTCTTTTTACGTGATCGTCTTGGCCCTGTCGATTTTCAGTTTTCTCCTTTCTTCCCCCGACGCCCCGGGACTTTTTCGGCGTGCTCGGTGTATATGTCGGAACAGCTGTCCTTCCACGTCGGCCGAGACCACCTCCTTTACAGGGTCGAGGGACTCCCTCCATTCTCTTTCTCCCCTCAGTATATCTGGTTGCCTCAGTGATTTCCCCTTTTCGAGGGAGTAATTCCCAGGCCTTTTAAGATGTCGACGACTCTTCTCTTTCGTTGGTCCTTTAACCTCGAGATTTTAGTTTTCAGACCGACCGGTCTCAGGAAAAGATTACTATTTCTGGCGAATCCCTTTTTCCCTTTCTCGGACTGTCATTTGCCAATGGTTTTTAACGGTTACTTTTGTCATCTCTCGAGTCCTTTATTTTCTTTCCCGACAATCCACGCCGAAGCCTACTTTGAATAAGAACGCCTCACGTATGTCCATCTCCTCTTGTTCCAAACGGCGGATCCATACGAAATTCCGGCCGGTGCTAGACAAAGTAGACAGCATGTCAACACTGCCCCTCCCCACCTCCCCTTCGAGGTTACAAAAAGGTTTTTACTAACACACAGCACAGGATGTTTAAGAATAGAGTATTCCCCCCCCTTCCCTTCTTCTTTGAGGTCATGCCGCAGGGCTTCGGTAGGACCCGGATCTCGGCAAGTTGGGGTCCCCCCCCTATTGCCACCCCGACCAACTTTGTTTCCGAACCGCAACTCTTTTAAATCTCATTCCCCCAGATTTTGCAGACGCGAAAGTCTCCCGACCTGGATAGGCTCCCCTCCTCCTTACCTCTGTCTTTTCTCCCCTTTATGGTTTTACCTCAGCCCAAATTGGTTTCCCGAGATATAACTGCCCCCATTCCTTACTTCCTTTCTCTTTTACCCTTGAAGCGAGAGTTCTTGCAAACCCCATGTTACCCTCCTATCCTCCGGTCCTCTCTCTTGAGGCCTCCCTGCTGTGAACTGGATCCGCCACTTAGAACACCGATGTTTCGCGGTCCTTGGGGGAGTCTGATGTAAAGCAGGTTACGACGGGGTATTGTTTGCGCCTTCTCTTCCTCCTAAGACCCACTTTTTCCTCTTCCCCACAAATTCTTTTTTTTCGGCTTAGACTTTGCCTGAAACGAGGTTGTAGATTCTGCCTCAATTGCACCCAATCCCCTTATGTCTGACGAAATTTAAAAGGACCTTTTTATCCTCCCTGTCCCTCAAGTTAGTTTTTTTTTCCCTTCGCCGTCTGTTGACACCGAAGTATCACTGTTGTAAGTCGAGCGGCGTGTAATAGCCACTTTCTCAGGTTCCCCTCCCCACCCTCTCCTTAAGACGGCCTGACTCCAGGACCAAAACCCCAAATTCCCTTCCTACGACCTGTCTCTGCTCGAGTACCGCTAACTGTTGGCGCGCTGGGTTGGATGATGTCAAATACCGTGGCTACTTTTTCCCCTTCTTCTTTTAACTTCTGCCCTTACAACAACCCACCCGATCAAGGAAAATCGACAGTCGCCCGTCCCACCCCGTGTTATTTTGTTACTATTCCCTCGCATTCAACCATGCTTTTCTGACATCTGCTTTATGCTTTTTTTTTTGACTTCTTCTAAGAGGAGCCACTATAGAAATCCCTGCAAAGTTTTAAACCTCACACCCCCTGTCTGCTTGAGAACGTTTTAATCGTCAATCTCTCTCGTCTCACTTTCTGCATTACGGAGGAGCTTCAGACGTTTCGGCCCATCTTTTTTGTGACGATGACTGCTTGGTCACCTTTCCAGCCAAGTCAGGACCCCTCCTGGGTATCCTTACCTGCTACTCTCTGGTGCTGGGGGCAAAATTTCTTCATCCCCTTCTTTTTTATTAACTTTCGTTGTTTTTTGTTTTTCTTGATCCTTTTGTATCCCCCCCATCCATAGCATCGTCACCCCCTGCTTTTCAGGAAGGATTAGTTTTTTTTTTAACCTCATTCCGCGTTTACGGGCGCACAACACCTTGGCAACTGGTCTCTCCTTTCCTTAGCTCGGGTGTTTCTTTCTGGATCGTTTTAACCTTTTTTTGACACACGGTTTGTGATTCCTCCCTCCTCCCAGTTCCCTTTTTTTTCGTGTTCAACAATTTTTGAAGTAGATTTCTATCCTGTCTCCTTTAGAATAAAGATGTTCCAGCAACTTTTGCCCTCCCAGCGTTATTTTTTCATTCCCTGTGGGTAATCCTTATGTCCTTAGCCCTCACGATCATCCACGGGGTTTTATGTCTGAATTTTTCCTGGTCGGTGGTGTGGGGGGCACTGGCAAAGGTAACCCGCTAGGTTACCCTTTTGTCGCCTTCCCTCTGGCCCGTCATCCGCTGCCTTTCACGTGAGCCTGGTTCTGCGAATAGACCGTCCCTCGAATCCTTTTTGGCATCTCTGTAGATTTCGGCGGTTGGAAGTTGCTCCACTGATCCAGAGTTTCGAGATTGGAACTCTGAAGCTCTATTTCCCCCCGTCTATCTGGTTTTTTTTACCTCCCAGCAGCGCGCCGAGAACTTGAGTTGCCGGGTGTGATACCCCCCCCTTTTTCGGGGTTTTCCCCTTTTCTTCGCTGACCTTTTCCTATCCCGGATTCCCGTAGCGGCTACAAAAACGGGCAAGTTTACCGATTTTTCTCTTTCCCAGTTCCGCCAGCTGTTCCAACGTGGATCTGATTCTCCCTGTAGTCACTACCACGTGACCCCATCTTCACTAGGTACGCCGCCCAGTCATCCCTTCTCCATCTCCAATTTCTGGTAGCACGTGTCATTTCCCTTCCCCTCCGGAGCTTCAATATTCCTCCCTCCCTTCTTAGTCGACGTTCACCTGTGCTTTTTAGTAGAAGATAGTTTAATTTCTTGTTTTAGAAGATACACGAGTTTGGGCGTCTCTATGTGCTTTGGGCTGGCCCTTAAAAACCAATCCTCGCAAGTCAGCGGTAACTCCCTCGTCCTCCTTCTGTCTGGTTAAGGCGAGGCGGAAATCATCTCTTTGCGGGAACCCCTCCTTCTTATTCCCCGCGTTTTTCTTTCGGCCCCTTTGTACGATGTCTCTTTTTTTCCCGATTTGAACGAGCTGCTAAAGACGCTCTGTCCCCCGTGTCTCAGGGGGGCCGACCCGATTTTTGAAAAAGAATGTTATGTTTTTCCGTTCTTTTGAGACCACCGTGGTTTAACTTCCCCCGTCGGTTGTCGATCCATTGGGTTAATGATTTTTACGGTGTCTAAACATGAAGGTCTATTATTTAGCCCCTCTGACCCCACGCTTGCTGGCTACAGTATTGGAGTATTCCCCATCTCCCCTATTCTCTTTCTTTTTATGGTTCTCTCAACGACCAATCAAGGGACTAGATCGATGAACAAAAGTCCACCCTCTCTCCATCTTTCTTATTCGAGTCCTAACATGGCACTGGCTGCTGGAAAGCTCGGTATCCGTTTCCTGATCCCTTTCCCTTTCAACTTCTTCCGCGGCGTACCCCAACATTCACGGCGCCGAATCGTCAGAACTCCCCGCTTTTTTCTGCCTTTCAGATCCCATCGCCGCCCCTCTCAAGATAGTCCCTTATTGTGACTATCGTTTTTAGTATAGTGCCCCTGCATGTCGGTGGTTCGAGGCGAAGGTGGACCTCACATCTTTTTCGACCTATCAACACCTTCCCAGCTGCGTCCGAAGGGTCTCCTTGCCTCCCCATGCAAATAACGTTGAAAATCATTCCCTGTTCTCCGCGAGAAACTTCTGCTCCCCGGCGGACGAAGCTCACCGGAACCCCTTTGTCCTCCGGCAGAAGTCCACCAATTAATCATACGCCTGACCATCCATCAACCTTCCACCACCCTCCAATTACCTTAAATGATGGGGAACCTTTCATCTGATACCTTTTCATGCATTGAGACTCTTTTTCCATTTCGCCGATTCTGCGGCCCCCGCGGGATCTTCGAAGTCCTTTCCCCCGGCCAAGATGCGAATATTGGTTAAACCTTACTCCCTTTAATTCTGCGACCCAGCACGTTTCATTTTCCCGCGTCGGACTAGGGACCCAGTCTAATCCCAATCCGTGTATACTTTGTCGCTGTGGTTGACGCAAATTCCGGCCTCCCCCTCGGCGACCCTGTCCTTCGTGATCCCTCCTCGGTGCGGGGCCTGCCCCCTGACCCTTCCGGAATTTTTCCCCTGAATTGTGTCAAAGTTGGGAGTATGAAGCATTGGGTTTGGTACCCGAAATACTTCCCCCTGGAAGACTTCTTCTCGAGGCCTTTCGTGCCTCTTGCCCCACCACCGTTTTGGATGTCACCCCCTTCCGTCTCTACTCCTACAGAGACAAAGCGATCTGCGTTGTTGGCGTGCCGTGTAGCTTTTTTTTCTTTCATGTTTCTGTCTTTTTTGACGGACTGCCAATTGGAAACCCATAATTTGTTAACCCCCGTTCTCGTCAGTCCACCATCATTTCCTTTGGTGATTCTTTCCCTGACGGGCCGTCTTGTTTGTCTCACCCAACATTTGGTCGACTCCGTCTTCTGAATCTGGTCCAAGGTCGACCAAGTCGGATATCTTCCTCTCCGTTGAGTTCGCCCGGCTCGGAGCAACACCCTATCCCCGCTTCCCTCTTTCTAATTTTCAGTTCTCGATAACTCCCTTGGACCGCCCCCATGTTCGAACAAACTCCCCCCGGGTTGAGGTTTCGGGAGGATAGTGCCCCTCCTAGACGCTTACACCCAGATTTGTGGCGGGTTATATCCTCTTCCAAAACGACTTCGGTCTGATGTTTGTTCTACGACACCGCTGTAGCACCCCCCCCCCCGGCCTCATCTTCTTCTTCGTTTATTCCGACTATTCAGGTCAAGAGCACGTGATCATCCACCGTCTTGACGTTTTTTCCGTAGAACCTTCTATTCGGCTCGCTACTAACGCGGACCTACTGATCCTTCCCGGCCCTTATGCTGTTCGCGTAATCGGAAAATTTTTTCTTTCCCCCTCACTTGGTTCTATCTTCTTTTCCTCCTAGCCCGCCTTTTGTAAATACGTATTCCACTCTCCCCCCCTCCCCCGCTTAATCCTGATCGCCCAGCTCCTCTCTCCCCAAAGGGCCCACTTTGCAGTCTTTTATGATGAGGCTACTTCGTGAGATCCGCTTTGTCCTCTCATAGTGTAGAGTTTTTATTCTCTCGGTTCTGGTCGGCCATCGATCGGGTGTCTTTTAGCCTTCGTCTCTCCCGCCCACAGTAGGTGGTCACCCCCTCTGTTGTCTCTACTTCTTTCCCTTTTTTTCTCGTTGTCCCCCTCTTACCGCCTTTTAACCTTCTATCTCCTTTCCTCCTTTTTTTTGTGACTTATTGTCCCGGCCGGTGGTTTGCCCTTCCACTGGCTCCCCAACGCCAATCCTCGAAATCTTGGATTTTCCCCGCTTTGGTCCTTTCCTTTGGTGTGCTTCCCTTGCCCCCTCGGGTTTTTTTTCTCTCCTAGGGGGGACTCACGGCTCCTGTTGCACGGTCTCCCCCTCTAACTAGGCAGTATGGCCAAGACTCATTGCGAAGTTTTCGGTGCTACACAAGACCCAAACGCGAATGGTCCCCTTGTCATGGCTTTTAGTACCCTTTTTTTGAACGCTCTGCGCTTTCTTTTTTTGAATCCGAGATCTGCGACGTCGTGGTGAAAAAACTTTTCTTTTTTCCTAGTACTCCCTTTCTTAGAGACCTTGGAAAAATTCTCCTTGCAAGCAATACCGTTAATCCGACGTCCTTTTCTCGTGCATCCTCCCTTGAGAAAAAGCGTCGGGACCCCTTTAGGCTGAGACGAGTTCCGATTTCGTCTCGGACCTCGTATTTCCCTTCGAGTTGGTCGGCTAACCCCAATTTTTTTACTTGCTTGTAACTCCCTAGACCGGCGTTTACTCGACGAAGACTCGCTTCTTCCCCCTGTTGTTGGGGTATTTTCGCAGTCCCTTCTTAGGGAGCACACATCAGACCTTAGTAGGTGAGATGACGCGACCTCTCATCTAGAAGCGTCTAACACCACGCCTTCACCCCCCCAACCCCCCCCCCCACCCCCCCCACCCCCCCCCTCCTCCACCCCTCCCCCCCGTCCCCCCCCATCCCCATCCACCCCCCCCCCCTCGCCCACACCCCCCACTCTCTTCTAATCCCTCCACCCTCCCACCCTCCCCCGCCCCCAATTACACAACCCACACCCCCACCCCCCCCGCCCCCCCGCCCAAATCCCCCCGCACCCTCTATCCCCCCCCCCCCTCCCCCCACCCACCCCTCCCCCCCTACCCCCACTCATCTTCCCCACCCCCCACCACCCCCATTCCCCCTCCCCCCCCTCCACCACCCACCTTATTTCCACTCCCTCCCACCCCCTCATCCCTTCCCCCCCCTCCCCTCCCCCCCCCTTTTCCCTCTCCCCACACCCCCCCCAAACACCCCACCCAACCCCCTCCCACTCCACCTCCCCACACTCTTTTCCCCTCCCCACCCCCCCCCCACCCCTTCTCCCCCATCCCCCCCCCCCCCCCCCCCCCCCCCCTCCCACACCCGCTATCCCACCCCCCCTCCATCCCACTCCCCACATCACCTCCCCCATCCCCCCCCCCACACCCCCCCCCCCCCCCCACCTCCTCCCCCCCCCCAAACCCCTCACTCTCCTCCACCCTTTCCCCCCAATTCCCCCCACACCAACCTCCTCCCCCCCCTCAACCCCCCCTTTCACCTCCCCCTCCCCCACCTCCCCCGCCTCCACCCCCCCCCCCGCCCCAACCATCCCCCTACCTCCACCCCCCACCATCCCCCCCCCATCCCACACTTCCCACCCACCCCCGCCTACCCCGTCTCCCCCCCCCCCCCCCCCAACCCCCACCCCCCCCCTTTATCCATGCTCCACTCACCCCTCCCCCCCCCCCCCTCCCCCTCCCCCCCCCCTCCCCCCCCCCCCCCCCCCCCCCCCCCCCCCCTCCCCCCCCACTCGCATCCCCCCCCCCCCCCCTCCCCCCCCCCCCCCCACACCCCCACCCCCCGTTCCTCCCTCTATTCCCACCCATCTCCCCCTCCCCCATCCCCCTCCAGCCACTCCCCCACCCCTCCCTCCACCACACACCACCCACCCATCCCCCCCCTCCCCCCCCCCCCCCCCCTATCGTTCCCCCCACCACCCCCCCCCCGCCCCCCCCCCCCCACCCCATTCAACCCCCTCCCAACCCAATTCCCCCTCCCCCACCCCTACCACTCCAACCGCCTACCCCCCCCCCCCCTCCCCCCTCCTATCCGCACCCTGTCATTCACCCCCTCTTTCCTCCCCCCTTCCCCCCTCCCCCCCCCCCCTCCCCACCCTCCCACCCCCCCCCTTCTCTTCTCCCCCCCCCACACCCACCCCCCTCTCCCCCCCCCCCCCCCACCACCCCCCCCCCTCCCCTTCCCTCTCTTCGCCCTTCCCATCCCCCTCCCCCCCCGCCTCCCACCTCTCCCCTCCCCACCCCGTCTTCTCTCCCCTCCCCACCCCCCCCCTCCACCCCCCCCCCCCCCCCCCCCCCCCCCGCCCCTCCCCCACCCCCCCCCACCCCCCCCCCCCCCCCATCGACCCCCCCTGCCCCACCCCAACTCCACCCCCCCTCCCAACCCCCCTACCCCCCCCCCCGCCCTTCCCTCTCCCTACCCCCCCCCCCCCCCCCCTCCCCTTCCCACCCCCTCCCCCCCACCCCCTCCCACCCCATCCCCCCCCCTCCATCCCCTCGTTTTTTTTCGCATACCGAGCTCCCTGCTTGTGGATCTGCGGCTCTTCCATTAGGGGGCGGTAGGTCTTTTACGGAGCAGTCGAACATCGATTACTTTCCCCCTAGCGCCGCCTTCACCTCGTCCACTGGTCCTCTTAGCCCCTGATTCCCATCCCGTTGTCATTGCGGCACCGTCCGCCGTTTCCGACCGGGAAGTAGTGTTTGGTACTTAATGGATGGCTGCACAGTCGTTTAGCCTGAGTTCTCCACGAGACCTACCCCTAGACGCGCAAACCCCGTTTTTTCGGATGTTTTTACCGCCGCTTGCCGACACCACCGTTGTGCCTGCTTCAGAGCGCGGATATTGAAATTCCTTTTTTTCCGCATACATTTGGGAGTTCGGGCCACCGAACCCGGTGCCATCAGATGATCCATTCAACCACCCTATGGTGAGCGTCAGTGGTCATCCCCGTAGACGTTTCTGGCACCTCTTGGACGCCCTTTCTTAAACGACAATCCCACTTCGGTACCGGATCGGAACGTCCGCCCGTGGAATTTTTGGTTGCGCCGCCGGTCCGGTGCGCAAGTTGCTTTTCTGATGATCCCTCGTTTTCATCTCGGGGTCCCAGCATCGGCGCCGTTCACCCTTTACAATATCTCTCAGTATCCAGTCTGTCGGGCCGTGTGAATTGGTCGTCTGGGCGTGTTGTGGTGGTCCGCTTCTCCCCCGCGTTTTGGTGCGCAGTTCTTCCATGGGGATCTGTTGCTTCCTTCCGACATATCCCCGGTCCGTCGCTCTTTGAGAGGGCCTCCCACGTCGGCGTTGCTGGGCTTTGCCCGCCGCCCGGAACGGGGGATTAGTACACCCTGGCGCTCCCACCTGCCGTAGGCAGCATTTCGAAACCGACGTACGTATGGCACTAGTGCCGAGCCGTCCCTTCCCCAACTGGTTCCCCGAGCGACCGCAGTCTTTCGTTCCTTGGCCGCTCCCGTACTTTAGAAGGGCATGAACCGTTTACATGATTCTCTTTTTTTTTCTTTTGGAAGGGGTTCCCTTGCCACACGGGCCATCCGGTTTTGTTCATCGTCTTTTTCTAGTTTCTGGGTACGCCTACCTCCTTCGACGTGAATAAGATGACTATCCCCCTCCCCCGCTTTCCCGCCCCAATATCGGGCTAGACACGTTACCCCCGCATGAACCTGGCGGACACACGCCGTTTGCCCTGCGTTACCAGACCAACTGAACCCCGGATCATCTTTGAAGAGGACACAAATGAGGAGCGGGAACCCGCTACGGATTTTTTGAGACCTGATCGAGCACGCCGTTTTTTTTTTCGGAACAGTAATCACCAATTCGCACCCTCCCCCCGGCCCCGCCTTTTTTTATGACACCAGATGATTTCCGCGCACGTGCCCCGAAGTAGGGCGGGAAGACTCCGCTGACCGTTGGCCGAATTTTTCCCCTTTGATCTCCCCAAAAAGGCGAGTGTCCAATTACAGCGGACCGTCCGGCTGCCGAGCAGCTGAAGATCTAGCGGTGTCGGGTGGACATACCGTCGTCCCGTGCGCTGGACCTCTCTTCCGAAAGGCCAGGGCCTTCGTAATTGACGCGGTACGCCGTCCACGCCATGGGCCATTTATCGTTGCCCTTCTTTGTAGCCCGTACGGCCGCAGATAGGGCCACATTATACCCTGACCTCCAACCTGACGTTGTATCACCCTCCCCCGCACTCCTTTCTTCCCCCGTTTTGCTTGTTCATTGCGAAACCGGTACGTGTTGTAGATTCTTGTTTTTCTATATCGGTTTCTCCTTCAAAGCGGAGACCCGGCATGACGTTCACCCCGGGTTCCATGAACATGGGAGAACGTGCTTCCCTCTTCCCTCTGCGGTTGGGACTTGTCTCCAGGACCTGCGAATCACCCGGCTCGTTGACCTTTTTGCCATTCCAAACCACAGCAACCTGGTGACATGCAACGTTCCAGGGCTGTCCCCGAGGGGACACACATTCCCCTTCTTGAACACTTTCGTGCTTCCTCTGGCTGCCCTCTTCGTGTCATGACTATTCCTCCCTACGGCCCAGTGAACTCACACCTTGGTCTGCGGCCATACCCAGTTTTAAGCAGTCCATCCGGCGTGAACCACTTTATTTCTACTTTTTCTGATGTAGGCCCCCTTATTGTGGTCCAATGCTGACATGATTTGTCCAACGAACCGTCAGCCAGGGGTGTGCGAGTTGATTTTGAGAACAGTCTCCCCCCCT
>Ga0179591_1270387_pt1 | contig 19411 bp, 29 predicted proteins | sample CZOMad2_1_08_16f_FD_182891 | JGI IMG/M metagenome (GOLD analysis project Ga0179591, IMG submission 182891) | Vadose zone soil fungal communities from Angelo Coast Range Reserve, California, USA - CZOMad2_1_08_16fungal (PacBio error correction) | ecosystem: Environmental > Terrestrial > Soil >... | reverse complement strand
CCGTTTCTCCCTTGTACCTACTAATTCCTCTTGTTTCGTACAAGCTTTTCACTGTAAGTCTCCATGAGTTTATTTTGGAATTCCGTTTCCTCCCGTCCTTCCAATTTTCTATGGGATTTCTCGCCCCCCCCATCTCAACCCCAGTTATACTTCCTTTTAATTTCCAGCGCTAAACACCTTACCCTAACCTCTCTGGAGTCCCCCTCAACTCTGTGAAACTTTGCGGTGGCTTTCGGTTCCCTTCCCATGTGAAATTTGTCTGACCTTTCAGATCTGAAATATTCAGCAGGCATCTTCCCTTCTCCTTTAATTGACCAAACGCGCCATGCTATTCTTTTTTTCCCGCGCGATCCTCCTTGCATTTGCGCTGGGATTCTTCCTTCCTCCGACACTTTTTACCTTGGGAGAGCAATCGTTGGGCCCTCGGGGGTCCTACCCTTTCGTAGTTCAACTTTGCCCTTTATCTTCCCTTCTTAATTTGGTCAAAGGTTCTTTAATGTTGTTCAGGCGCTTTGGTCACCTCACCTTTTTTCCTGCGTTTTTTTCCGCATTTCCCGATACACAATCATCCCGCCCTCTGATTAGTTTTCCCCGATGTTCTTGGCGCGGAAAGGAAATCGCTTTTTCTTACCCCCTTCTGACAGATGACTACAACATTGGTAACCCTTCCCCCCCCCCCCCCCCCCCCCAGACCCAATTTTTGGCGCCCCATGTACACCCAGCATTCCATCCCTCGTGACCCCCCCACTGATTTTTCCGTCCACCTTCTTTTCGACTCCTTTCTTGTGATTCCTCCCCTGCTCCATCTGAGGGATGCGGGCTGAAAACAGGTGCATTTTTCCCGTTCGTTAGATCCCCCCCTCGTAGAAGAACACTTTTCCCTGACAGGCGTTTCTCTTAAACCATATCAAGGTAGACCCTGTTCCCGTTTCCAATCTATCCGGCGTTCCACTTTCCCTTCTCTCTTTTAGGATGTTACCCTCTTACTGTCAGAACCCCCCTTTTTCCTTTAGCTACGTTAGGTGGCGACTCCCGAAGCGGAACCTTGGTATAAAGATATGTGTTCGCTTGTATTGTTTGTCCCTCGCTTCCCGCTCCCAATCTTCTTTTATTGGTGTGCCCCTTTGTGAGCTACACCCCCCCAACCCCTGTTTGTATTCCCCTTTTTCGTTATTCTCGTTGAATTTCATTTTTCCCCCCTATTCCTTATACCCAGAGCGACCTGTTTTTTTGCAGTTTTGCAAGCTTCCCCCCCTCATTCAAATACATCTCGATTGTGTCGGTGGGAAACCCGCCTTGAGTCACCTTTTTTTCGCCCCTAGATTTTTCGCCGCCACACATTAGTTCACTGATTAGCTACACACGGCCCTCTTCGTTGTTTCACGTTGACCGGACCCTTTTTTCTATCATCATGCATGAAACCAATTCTTTTTCGGATTACTTTAATTTTGCTTTTTACGTGAATTGTGTTTCCCATGTTGGTTGACACGCCGAAGGTTGGGCTGGTAAAGACCCCCTGCTTGGCGAGGAATTTAGGACTTTCCAGTCCTCTTTTCAGTCCAGAAGCGACTTTCCTTTTTGGTTCTTCAAAAATCAGTTTTTAGTCACGGGGCATTTTTCCGGTCCCCTTGTCTCAGCCTCTGTTGTAGCTTTCTCCCTCCTAAGTAAACTCCCCACCGCCACGGTCCCTCTGATTTCGTATTTCCTTTTTTGCCAAACCAGGGTTGGAGCTTTCTTCGAGGAGAATCCCTTTTCCCCCATTCTGATTGCCTCTCCCCCTACCGCACTGTGTACCACCCTTTACTTTTTTTTTTTTGGTCTTCTGAGCCCTTTTTTTACTTGCAATGAGCAGTAATTCACTCCTCCGCAAATGCCAAATTTTCAGGCAGACCCTCCTTCGGCTTGGACCTCTCTACACTTTCCTTTTTTTCATGAGCTTTCTTCTCAGAGCTACATCGGATCCGGTACTTTAGGCGCTTGAGGATCGACCCTATCTCACCTTTTCCCCCGCGAAGAAGCAATTTTTTCCCCCCCGTTCAGCTTCCCCACCTTCCCGTAACGGCTCCCGAGAGGTGTTGTTTGGAGTTTTAATTTTTCCTCCCCCCCCTCCCTTTTAGCCATGAAAAAGGCTTCCCTTTCGGAACTCTTCTCCGAACCGGCATGGGATGCTTTCCCCCTTCAAAAGGCGCTCATTGAGCCCAACCTCTCGCTTCCCTTCTCCGTGTTCCTTAAACTTTTATAGGTGCATGGTGGTAAACGATAGTGAAGTGCTTCTTTGTATCAGTTCTTGGTTTGCGTCTTTCCCTCACTGCGGAGAATCCACCTTCTTCCCCCCCCCACTACCGAGTAACTCTCTTTAGATCCCGCGCAACCTTTTGAATGTAAAAAAACCTTCTTTTCCATTTAGATATCCCTTTTTTTCCGCTCTTGCAACAAAAGTCCTTCCGAGAGATTTGTCAAACCCCTCTTCCCATTTCCTCTTTCCTACCTCCCCTCTACTTCCAATGCGATAGGCAGCCCAGCTTTTTCCCCTCAATAATTTTACCCCATCAGGACTCGTCAGTCCGTTGCAGTTGTCCAATCCAATTTCCCCTCCTGTGGAAAGCTCTTTCATGACCCCCCCGCCCAACTTGTATCTTCTCTGACCTCTCTTGTCAAGGTCATTAGGCACCCCACATTTAGATTATCAACTGTCTACTTGGTCGAGCACCAAATCCCCCTGTATCTGTCTATGTATGTCATCCCTCTTCTTTTACCGACCACTTTATTAAGGCTTCTAAGTCCACCCGATATCCTTTTTTTTTTTGGACAGAAACCCCCTCTTCCGCCGTGGCTGCAAGGAGTGAATAGGATTTTTCCCCTCCCTGATCCCCCGGTTTTTATCTATTCCTGCCGTCCATAAGGCAAGGTGTTATGAGCCCCAGATGAGACTTTTTCCCACTCTAGGCTCCTCACCGACCTGTGGTTCGTCATGCTGCCTTTTCTTCCTGACATTGGATTGATTATCTCTCTTTTTTCATCCTCCTCCGTTTTCCCTTTCTCCCGCCCCCCTTCTCCTCTGGGGGACTCCCTTTGGGAAAAAATTTTAGTTTATATAGCCCCTCTTTTTTTTCCTCCCCTCGATTCCCCCCGGCGCCTTCAAAGCACAATAACAGTGCCCTGATTTCTCCCATCCTTAGCGCGGGCGCTTCTCGGCCCTACCCTTTTCTCTTGATGTCTTTTTTTTTAACCAGCTAAATCTTTTTTTTGACCCAGTATTCCCCTCCAGTCCCTAATACATTGTTTACGTTTGACAAACAGCCACCTCAGTGTCTACCATCCCGATCCGGTATTTCCTTTTCCGCACTTTCCCCTCCCTATATTCCCCAAAAGTCAACTTCCTTTTTTACTATAGTTCTTTCCCCCGGAACCCCCCCCCTCGAAGATAACCACTTATTCTTTTTACTCCTCGCGATTTAATTTACATTTCTTTTTCTTTTGGTTCACCCCTCTCTCTCTTCCTGATTTATGTTATTTTTATTGAGGCAACAGATTGGCCATATAGAAGTGTCTTATAGTGTTGATGTTGTGGGAGCCATACCCTTTTTGAGGCGATTTTCGTACCATCTCCCTTTTCATTCTTTGCCAGATTCCCTTTCGAGGTCCAGGAAATTTTGACAAGGCCGTTTTTCGATCTCGACCCCGTTTTTTTTCCTCTTTCCCTTTTGTGAGTTGACATTTCTGACTGGATGGCTCCGACCATCCACGACCCCCTTTCTCCCCCATTTTCCTCAGACCCCCCTATAAAGGCTCAAGTGTTCGCCCGAGAAGGGCCTTAATCGAGTATTTTTTCACATTTGATGATCCTTGAATGTGATACTCAACTTCGCCGAGTAGGTTCCCTCAATGTCACGTATTTTTTTTTACTTTCTTATCTGTTGACTTCCAGTCCCCCTCCCAAACCACATCCTTCGTTGTTCCTTCCCCATGTTTTCCCCGAGTTTCCCACAGGTACCTGTTGCCATGTCATTGAGAGAGGTCTCTCCTCAATTGCCCCCCGGCTACACTTGTCGCTCTCGCCTTTCGTCCCTTTTTGGCTCCTTGTTTTCTTTTCTAGTTCGCGCCGCTTAGTGGCTTTGGCTTTTTCTTGTGCCTATGGTTTTCAACGCTTTGTTCCATCCGTCGACCCCTCTTCTTTTTTCTCCTGCACGTCCCCCCCCCCAAAAAACCCCCCCCATTGAACTGGTTAGTTCCAGTAATTGATAGTTTCTTTTTCTAAGTTCCTTGTATCCCTGTGTATTGTTGACTCCCCGTATCCCTTCTTTCAAATCCTCCTTCCTTTTTGATGAAAACCCCCCTTTCCCTCAATTCCCTCTGACTTACCGTTCGGACTTCAATTTTATAACTCGACTGACCCCTGCCTCGCCCCCGTAACCAAACATCCCCCCCGTTTCTCCCCTGTTATTGGTACACAGAATTCAACAGCTTCGTCCCCCCCCTCCTCTTCTTGTCCGCCCCGATGCCCATTGGATAGTTTTCCGAACTTTTCTCTCCAATCTTTTATCTTCCAGCTTTTTCCCCCCGAACTTCTGTCTTTCACCCAGCAGGGGCCACACTTCCCGCGGAAGCTAGGTCCCAGCCCTTGTCTGCTTTTTTCTTTTCTTACTATTTGCAGTGAAACCTGCTTTCTCGAGCTTCAGATGGTTGTCTGAATTCCCTCTTTCTGCGTTTTCCGCGCTCGTTCCTCGGGCTTTATCTGCGCGCTTATCCCAAAGCTCTATTGCATCTTTCTCGTTCCCCCCATGAATTCCGGACTTTTTTCTCGCGGACTGTACTATTTGCTGCAAGAATCCGGACGCTCCGTTAATACTAGAGTTTTGACTGTCCCCTCAAACTGCCGTCCCCAGTTCTCGCCACACAAAGAGTCTTCTTTCAGATCTTTCCTCTCTTTTATGCCACCAAGAAGCGAAAACATTCTTTCTTTTCGAGTTGGTGAAGCCCCTCTTTTTCCCCCACGCAACTTTTTTTAAATCGCTGTCAAAACCTCCCAGCGCAGCGCCTTGTGTGACCCCTGTTCCATTGAGTATCCCTTACCCGACCTGAACAAACAGGTGCCCTCCAGGCCAAATCTTAGTTTAACTCATCCGGCCGTGTTTTTTTTCCCGTGTGCTGCTTGCCTGTTTTTAGATCCCCGCACTGTCTCCCTTTCCTCTCCTCTTTCTAATAGATCAGCAGGCGCACCTCCGAAGTCTTTTTGAGCGCTTTCACTTACTTTTATCTAGGTTCACGGAATATACGCGTTATGGTTTCACAGATTTGTCGGTTGACCCTTTTGCCTTCCCTTTCCCATGAATGTGACACGACAACGGTTTTTCCCTCACCTCCGTTTTGTAACCTTTTCTTAAAGCGGATGTGTTCTTTCCGTTTTCCCGCATCATTTTTTTGTTCCGACCCCCCCCCCTCGCCAACATGAGTCTGCATACAAAGATCAATTTCAGCCTTTCCGCGTGCCGTTGTGAGCCTCTCCCCCGAATTGAAAACTTGCCTACACTTTTTTTTTTATACCAGACCCCTGAAGTTTTCTTCACGGACCAGTTCCCCTCTCAGTCTTTCTTATAGCGCTCCTCCAGATCGGTGGAATGCGGACCTTTTTTCTCTCTTTCTTCTTTCTTCCTGATCTCCGATAGATATTTCAGCCCTTTCCCTTTGCGTTCTTCTACCCCACCCTCAAAGTTGCTTTCTGTTTCGGCTCCTCACAGTTCGTACGCTTAAACCCCTCCCCCTACGAACCTTGTTGGAGTTGATTGAGTTAAAACCCTGAATCTCAAATATCTTTCCCTTCCTCAAGTGCTCCCTTGAACGCTTGGAGATCCCTCACGGCCACGCGATGAGTTAATCGCTCACATTTCCCATATATTTTAGTTTCTCTTTCCTAAGTTGTTGTTTTTTTGAGAGTTTTGCCTGGTTCTCGCTTCTCCCATCATTTCCTTGGCCATTCCATGCCAGCTCTTTTTCTCCCTTCGTTTCCGACTCCTAGGATATTTCTGGCCCTTTTCTTAGCCCAACCGCAAACAACCCATTGGAAACCCCTGAAGGTTTCTAGTTGCTTTTTGTTCCATACCGACCGAACATGCTGAGATACCTTCAAATGTACCCCCTGGGGTTTTTTTTTCTTGGACTGCAATGTCCTGGGATGTCAACTGGCAGATCGATGATAGTCGAGTGCCAGAATCGCTTGAACTTTTTTTCACCCAACCGCCTTTGCAAAGTACGCTTCTTTTTTTTTGAGCTTCCCCCTAAGTGATCGCGCTTTTACTGGGCCTCTATGACCAGTTTTTCAGACACTTTCTTTGGTCTCAACTGCCTCCCTTGTTGCAGCTGTTTTAATCTTTCTGACTCCGTGCTCAAAGTGGCCAGTTTTCTCATTTCTTTTGTAAACACTCCATCCCTTTTGCCCCGAGGAGTGTAGGACCCAAAATTGACAGTTGACAGATGCGGGCTCTATCAATCATCGCGTCCTCTCTGGCCCCTGCGGGGATCCCTTGCCGGAACAGTATGGTGCGGCGGCTCCTCCTGTCTGTCCCGTTGCCTATTGAAACCATGGTCCACATCGCCATAGTTTCGCCAGAACGTCTTATAATCCCCCCGCGTACACTTCTCCCCTTGCCTGATTTAACGTTCTACCTATTCGTAGTCCTTGCTGCGTGTCCTGCATTCTTTCGCGCTTTCCCTTTGTTCATTGTCTCTTTTGTTTGAGGGACTCCCCCCCCAATATTTTTTCCCTGAACAACTGGTCCCTGCCCAGGGGCCTGAAAAATAGTGGTCAATTTCCTTCCCCTTCCTTCCCCGTTCACGGTAGCTCTCATTTACGCTTTCCCCCTGAGATTCTTCCTCTGAGAATTTTTTCGCCTGTTTCTCTGTATCCCAAGTTGGGCCTTGTTATTTCCTTCGTGAGCCTCCCCTTTCATGTGGCGTGTTGTAAGACACTCCGATGAACTGCACCCCCTCATGTAGGATGCCTTCTTGCTTTGCAGAGACGCTCCGTTTTCCCCTCTCTTTTCTGCGAATCCCGGACGTATGTGCAGAACCCCTTAGTTTCAGATAGAGCGGCCTGTCGGAGTCAGCATGGACATTTGCTCAATTTTTTTTTTCTTTTTTTCCTTTCGGTCTGTTCTTGACTGAAAAAGCTTTTTCCGGAAGAGAATCCCCTTTCCTCCAAGGTCGTCTCCTGTCACCATCGTACTGTTAGCTCCCCCCAGCGGCCAGAGGGCGAAGGTATTATTTTTTCCCCCCCCTTTTTTGGGACGTTTCCCCCCCCCCCCCCCCAAAAAATTTTTGATCCCCCTCCTTCCCGAGCTGAACAAAGGGGTCGCTTCCCTGTTCATTACGTGACTTTTTGACCTGGATGGTTGGACCCTAAATGGTTTAGGGGCCTTTCCTCTAAAAGTGTGGCGAGGAAGGAACAGAGTGGAGAAACACTCTTCCCTGTTGTACCGAGGAGATTGCCTTGCTGTTATTTCTTTCCCCAAATACGCCCCTTCTTTGGGGGCTTTCCCTGTAACAAGGTCGTCCCCCCTTTCCTCAGGTGTATCTAAAGTCCGCTTCATAAAAACTCTTTTCCTCGCATCGAATGTCCGTTGGAGCTTCCCCCAAGATCCCGTTAGAGGAGTCACCCCTCCACTGATCCCCCTTGCTCCACGATATCTTCTTTCCTTTCAAACAATATTTTTCTTTTTCTTTTCATGTCCCATTGCCTTGTTCCCCCATGCCAGAATACCCTCAGAGCCGCACTTGCTGTCCCCTTCGGCCAGACTCAGCAATCATCCCGTCTCTCTCTTTTTTTTGACCAGAGCAGCCTTTCCTTCCAGAGTGGTCTTCCCCATAGAATTTAATTGCGGATCGTCTATCGACCCGCCTCACCCATCGCGCAAGGTTATTTCCCAGCTACCCCCCCTTCCCCCAGTCCCAAGGAGGATGACGTTTTTTTTTTGATTTTAACTTTTCATTTTCCAAGTACACCAGCAAGATTTTCTGAACTGACGATGTGACATTTCCGTTTCCCAAGCATTTAGATCACCTTTTTCATTCTCCCCCCTTGCCCCCCCCAACCTCCGCAGCCTTCCCCCCCTTCTTGATATGGTTCTGAGGACATGTTCAACGATCCCTGGTAGGAGTTTTTTTGTGAGTCCGGCGGTGGTTCGCAAGCGCGAGCATCTCCCCTGCAACTTTCCCACCACGTGTCCCCTCCGTCCACTCTATTCGATGCCACCCTGTTTTTTTCCCTTTTCCTGGCGCTCTCTTTCCCTCTTCGGCAAAAATATCGTAATCTTAGATCCGCCCTCTCGCCCCAGTTCCTTTTGTTTTTCTTCACCTGACAGACAAAGCATGCGGGCCCTCCCGAGGTACCCCCTTCCCCGTTTTACATCAACGGACCGAAAGGCGATGTTTGCTTCCCCCCAGTCTGGTTCCCCAATCCCGGTTCAATGCGTGCTTGAGCCTGTCTTGAAACAATTTCCCTTTTTTTTGATGGTATTTTTTACGATTTTCGTAACATATTCTTCGGCCCCTCCCCCCACAGTTATCAATTGATTGACCCTACCCTGACCCGGAGCTTGATTTCCCTGACTTTGTTTTTTCCACCCCAGCAACTTCTCCTTTAGTACTACTGCATTCACACCCCCGATTTCTTGACCCCCTCCACCGCACAGCACAATTGACTCGCTTGCACATAAAGACGTTGAAACTTTCTCCCCATGGTTCTTTTCTCCCCCGTTCCCTAATTCCCACTGGCCTTGGGTATTTTTTATCTCCGCTTCGCCGTTTCTGTTTTTTTTCACATACGATGGCCTCAGCCCTCAATGTGAGACTCGTCTTTTTTTTTCATGCCCACAGCCTTTGAGCATTGTTTAATTCTCTTTTTCGTTTTTTCTGATTTTTTCTTCATAAGTTTTTTTTGCATAACTGTGGGGCCCCATGTAGTCTTGATAGCCATTTTCCGTAGCTATGTGCGCCGAACACCGGCCGTCTGGCGCCTCTTATACGCATGGCGGTTACGCGGTTCCGAGGTTGAACTTTCTCGATTGTCTGTCCCTTGGGTCCCAAGCTGACCAATAGGGGGTGAATTCCCTTTTAGATACGCCAGATTAACCCTTTTTTCGTGGCCAAACCAAGCCCCCCCCTGTCAGTGATTGACATCCCGTCCTTGTGTGTCCCTTCACTGCGATAGCCCCTTCGTGTATTCAATGCAATTCTTTTATTACGCCTTCTCCCCCTGGCCCGAAGAGACCAACGTTTACGATTGTTTACTTCAGTTTCATCTCTTTCAGCAGGAACTTAGGGATTGGGAAAAAGTCCCCCTTTTCTCGAGTCCCCCTTCTTTTTCTTTTAAATGACTTTCTGACCCCGGGGCTGGTTTCTAGTGCCTTTTTGAGGTTTGACGGTTTAGTGTCCATAACCCCATTTTATTCTCTCTCGAGATTCCCCTTTTTTCCCTCCCCGACGGGATCGTCTTCGACCAGACTTTGCCCCTTAAGGTTTGTCGCTCTCTAACGGGTTGACGCTTTTCTTGTCTTTCTTTTCAGTGATCTGGCTGGATGTAGCCCCCTTTTTCCTCCGCACGACGTCCTTCTCTTTACAAGGTTCCGCCGAACCCCCCCTTGGAGACGTAGCCTTCTCCGGGATAATCGAGATCTTTTTGACTGGCGCTTCTTGAAATTTGGATCTCCCCTTCCTTGTCGCCGCCTTTAATTCCTGCACATTTTTTTCCGTTCTTTTTCTTTTGAATTTTCTTTACACTCAACCAACCTAAGGCAGCCTTGGATTCCCTTGGGGTCAAGTGTTAACCGTTTCCCGGTGCTCGCAGGTAGATCAGCTATTCTCTCCTCCCCCTCTCCCCCTCCCCTTACCTATTATGTCACTCTTTCTTTTCCGAATTCGACCCTTTTGAGTGAAGAGAGAGCGCCCCAGCGGGTTTTGCTTGCTTCTGGGAGTGGCACTTTTTTTTTCTTCAGCGACTGCCACTCCTCCTAAGAGCCGCCCCCACTCCAAAACCATTTAATTTTTTACAGGTCTTGCTTATTGTTGAGAGCTTTTTATTTCGCTTTTCTTGTGTCCTTCTCTGAACCAGCTGTTTTTCCATAATAATCCGTTTTGGATCAACCCTCCCCAGTTCCCTCTGCGGCTTGTTCTTTTTCCTTTCTGACTTGAGCCCTTCCGGTAGGACCGCAAATGAACCCAAAGGTAATCCCAATGGCGTTTTTCCCCCCAACCCCGCAATGTAGTATCTCACTTCAAATATCGTTTTCCTCCTTTTCAATCTCCAACCTCTTTCTTTGGATATTACCTCTCCCCCCCGAAATTCGGTGTTAAAAACATCTTCAACACAATTCCCAAGTTCAATTCACGTCTTCAAAATCCCTGAGGTTCGAGATCCTTGGTCGCTTCCTAGTAGAAGTGAACCTCCTTAGACGGATGGACCCCCCGATGGTGTGGGCATTCCAAGACGCTTTGAGTCTTTACTTGCGCTGCACCGGCCACCTTCTTTTCCACCCGAATCCCTCCAACGAGCTTGCCATCGTCTCTGGTCTAGTACTTCCCATGGCGGCCACTTTTTGCTCCCCTTTGATTCCGAATATTAATAACTGCCGTACCCTCAAAGCCTCACTCCTCGGTTCCCCCAAGAGAATTTACCTGGCGCTTTTTATGCACCACCAAGAAGTGCCATCCTTGTGAAATGGATTAACCTGTCTAGTCTAGCCCCCAGTTGCAAAATTTTTTTCCTCCCCCTTGAAGTCCCCCCCCCCCTGGTCCAGACGATCAATATGCCTGCTGCCCCCCGGAATGAAGTGACCACTTCCAAGGGCATTTTCGAAACGTCCCTTTCTAGTTTAAACGTATCCGCCGTTCGTTGCAATTTTGTCTTATGCAACTGAGGTGTAGTACAAATTCGCGCTCCGTTTTTTTCGACCGCTCGACTAACGCTCCCAAAGTGCCGTCGAAGCGCGTTCGATTCAATTTTTACTCATTAATGTACCCTTCGTTATGGACCTTCTCCCCCCCCCCAAAGATGTCTTAGAGTGTCAATGTTTGAAACGGATGTCTACTGGATGCTCCTTGAACAAGGAATTTCCTAGCCCAGTGTTTCCTTGCGTCAACTCTCTTGATGTGTTGTACCCGATACTTTAGCAGAACTTCACTTGGCTGAAGTATATATTTCCCATGATTCTTCATTTTTTCCATCCGACCTCACTCGCCCTCCTTTCCCTGTTTCTTTTTTTTCACGCGTCCGGAAATGATTTGTCCCTCGTTTCCCCTGCGCGCGTCGACATATCCTAAGTTGTATGAGGCCAATGACGCGCTGATTCACCTTCGGTACTTCTTCCCAACGCCTCATGCGTTTCGCTCGATTAGGCGGGTCGTCTTTCTATATTTCGCCTCTTTCAGGCCCAGCAGTCTCCTCCCCCCCGCACAAGTTGTACCCTCGTTGAGGATTCTCATCCTGAAAGTTCCGGTGCTTTTTCTCTTTCTTCGCCCCCACTGTCGCCCCTACATTGTGGACTCTTGCGGGGACAATCCTGCCCACCTTTTTTTCCTCTTGTTCTAAAACCTGAAGCTTGTCTACCGTACATTCCTAGTAGTTCAGAATGTTCTTTCACCCCCTAGAACCCCCTCTCTCTTTAGTTTTGTTTTCTCGCTATGCCATTTGTTCTCGATTGAAGACCTTCAGTTTTGGCCGACGAATTGCCTGCACGCTCAAGGATTGGTCCTTCAATTCCGTTCGAACTTTGCTAGGTTCCTTATTTTTAGACTACAGACGCCACCCCCTTAGTCTTCCCTTTTCTCTGTTTCCTCTGAACATCCGGCCCCCCTGAACCGCGATTGGATTTGCCTAAACTAACTATGTCCCCTGCTTTGGTGTGGCGCCCAAAGGTCTGCGAAAAGCGGTGATCGAACTTTTTTCTCAAGTACAGCCGCCACATCCCGTATGCCAAAATCCCACCCCCCCTTACTCTGGTTTCTCGTATACCGCCTTTCGTAGACGGGTTCCCTTTGTCCATATCCGAATAAACTCGGCTGCGTCGAAAACGTTTCTTTTCTGTATCCGCCTCCTTGGGACCTCTTTTTTACTAATTTCCTTTCTTGCTCTATCCAAAACCTCTGAGTCATTTCTATTTACCAATTGGAATAAGCCTTTTTTATCGGATATTGTAGGTCAAAAAACGAATTTAGTACATAATTTTTACTACCTCGCATTCACCCTTAATCCCCCCTCTTACGTCTAGGTTTTGTCCCTCGGATAGGTTCTCTCCCGTAGGACGCGTGGTTCAGGCATAATTCCGTCTTCCTCTGCTGACACCGTCCCCCGTACATTGTCTTCCCGAACGCCTTATTCAGGCCCCTAGCTGAAATATTCCCACCTTCAGAGAACTCCTCTTCCTAAGGCATTCTTTTGCGTCATCCTTATGTTTCTAAACGGATTTTATCCCAATCAACCAACCACCTCCCAGTTTCCTCCAGTCACCCCCCTTTCAAACCTGCAGGAGCCCTGTGACACTTCTCTTCCCCATGAATTGATAATTTTTAATGTCGCTTTAAATTTCCTTCTTTCCCAGACTGCTGGGAGGGTTTTTCGCTTTCCCTTCCGGGTGTTATAGGTCGCTCTTTTCCCTACAGCGGAAAACTGGACACCCCACTCCTTCCTTTTGTCTCGTCTTTTGCTCCGGAAGGAAAATCTGTATCTTGCCCTTTTTACGATACCTGTTTAGGCGGTCCCTTTTTAATTCCTTTATGTCGCTCCCCCCCCCTTACTATGTCCTCCCTGACTAGAGCCGAACTCTCAGTGGTCCCCTCACGATTGAACTTTCCATCTCTCTTGCGTGTTCCCTATTTGCACACGATGTTGGGAAAAGATCATCCTTCGCACGTCTCGCGAACGGACTTGACAAAAGTACTGCCTTACAACAATAGCGCTCCTTTCCCCGGCCTCCTTTTTTCTTACCTCCTGTTTCTCTCTAAGCATGACCCAGATTGCTTCCTGACTCCTCTTCCCCCTTCACTTTTTCCTTTTTTCCCCCTTGGGTTGAAACGACATGAGGTGGATTTTAGATCAATTTTCGCTTGCCATTCCCTTCGAAAACGTTCCCTTTAGCCCCGGCATTTCCCCTCCTGCTCTTCCGTCCCCCTTGTCCTTTTTTCTGGTACCAAAACCCCAGTTTTCCCGGGGACAGTTTGTTTATGTCAACGTTTGTCTGCATTCCTATTTTTCCTTGTGCTCCGCCAATCCCCCCCTCCTGTACTTTCTCATCTTCTGCCAACCTTGATTGTCGGTTATCTCTTAGTCCACAATACCCTCCTACCATTCGAGGTATTTTTTCATCCCCTAATCACAATTTTCCCCCCCTTTTGTTTTTTCTTTTCCGGCTATTCTTGGCAGTCGCAAGAATCCCGAGCCGCAATCGTTTTTCCACGAGGACCAGACGGCAAGCCAAGCTTCCTGCTCCTCCCTTACCCCTTGAGTGTTTTCTTCCAGACACCATGAATTTACTTTTCAGGCGATTTTCTAGTAGCCCTATATCCCGTATCTAAAGAAACCCTTTCCGCCCCGCGTTTGTTTCCCCTCTCTTCCAAAATCCACACAAACGGCGTCTTCGCTGTGTTTTGGTCGTTTCACTTACTTCCAGTCAAATCCGGCAATGACCCCTCTCTTTTACCTCCCGTTTCAATTTTCCCTTCTTCTTCCTCCCCGGGAACCTTACCCAGTCTTCCCGGGTTTAGTCCAATGACATGTACATGCGCCCGCTCCCCCTCTCCGATATTTTTTTTTCTGACAAATCAAAGGCGTTTCTGTTTTCTCGGTCGTCGTTGGCGGCGCAGCGCCTAGTTTTGCATATACTGCCAACTCACAAAACTCCCTCGTTCCCCTTTCTCTTTCTAAACCCCTAACCAGTATTTCTTCCTGCGCGATCACCGTCCTCTGCCACCAAGAATCTAGACGATGGAGATTTCCGAAAATATTTGTCCTTTTTTGCTTTTCTCCAACTTCCCCCTCCCTTCTACCTCTGATAAGGCCCTAAATAAGTCCTCCTTCTCGATCATTGCGATTGAAGTCGGGTACCCCCCAGACTCTTTTTCCTTTTACCGCCCCGCGGATATTACCCAAACAGTGAAGTTTGTCTTCTGCCCCCCATTGGTTACGATTTCTTTTCCAGGTCCTCGGTCACGCACCTTTGCTTTCCATAGTACGCTTTTTCTTGTTAGCACCCCCCCCCTTCCCACTAGGATCTTCTTTTCCCCTCCCTGTTTTTTTTGTTGACTTCCCCCTTTATTCAAGTTTGTATTACTATACTGCATTTTCAGAGGTTGACACCCAAGATCCTCCCATACTCCCAAGCTTTATTGCAGGCATCGGATCTTCCACAGCGGTGCCTAAGCCTTTCATTCCTTCTCCCCTGTCTTTATGTCTTTCGTCGTCACCCTGTCCGCAATCGAGGCTATACTCCTGAACTGTGGCCCGCGTCATCTGCCACCAGCCATTTAGGAAGAATTCTTCATGCTTTTCCTTCTCTTTTGGTTCTCTGTCTACTGGCTGTCATAAATGTACGAGGGGCCCCATTTCGGCAGACTTAATTTTCTCATCGTTGTCCCAGGAACTCCCATCCCCCCGTTTCCTTTTTTCGGGGCTTTGTTAGGCCACCCAGCTTTCAGTCCATTCCGCTGCACTCTTTGCGGTCGCATGCTCTTGGTCCCCAACCTGCTACCGTGGGTGAATGATTAGTTATGCTATTCTTAAATTTGGGCCAAACGCCACAGTCCGTGATTCACATCCGATCAGGTATTTAGTTGTTTCCTTCCCCCCCAAGACTCTCTTCTCCTTTGTAATACTAACTTTGAGGTTGCCTCCTTCCTGGACGCCCAGACGTAACACCCGATAACACCCCTTCTTTTTTACGATTGTTTAATTTTTATCAGCTTTCGGCCAAGGTATGGTTGCCCCCCCACTTTTTTCCAACATTCTGCATGATCCCTTTCTTTCCATGATGTTGTAACTTAGGACACCTGCTGGTTTTGCCATTTTCGCCGTGTATTCTCGGTTTATTCTCCCCTCCCCACATGAAATTTTTTTTCTTTCCTTCTTCCTACCTCCCTTCCGAGAGCCAGTGACGGGATAGTCCAAGATTTTGAGGCAAGTTGTTGTCTCGATCCTAAATAGTCTGGTTTGACGTTGTGAGTTGTAAGTTGAATCTATTTTTTTATGTTCTCACTCCCCCCCCTCCCTTCCTTCGCAGTCAGACGTTTACTGACCCCATGTCCGCCCTCAAAACAGTGTACTTTTTCTTTAGTCCTCGCTCCTCTTTTTTTTCATTTTTATTTAGTCTCCTTGTAATGTGTAGCCGGAAGTATAGTTCTGACCTTTCCGCTCTTTGAAGTCACCCCCCCCCCCCCCCCCCAACAACCACCACCCCCCACCCACCCCCCCACACCACCACCCCCCCCCCCCCCCCACACCACCCCCCCCCAACCCCCCCCACCCCCCCCCCCCCCCACACCCCCACCCCAACACCCCCCCCCCCCCCCCCCCCCCACCCCCCCGTTTCCCCCCCCCCCCCCCCCCCCCCCCCCCCCCCCCCGCCCCTCTCGGTGCCTTCTTTACCCCCCTTTCCAAACCCAGCCCTTTTTTCTGGCCTGCCAATGTTGAAGATGTCAAGCCCTTCACTGTTCTCGCCGTGCGGAAGGTCGCGCGGTTTATTTCCCTGCTTAAGCACTTTCCATCCCCGATTTACCTTTTCACTTTTCTTTTACGTCTAATGTAAGTATATGATGCATCCTCGCGGGCTTGGATGCTTCTTTGTCCCAGCGTGCAAAAAGATTGCGGAAAAACCCCACCTTTTTTCCCTTCTTATTCTTCGATAAAATACTTAGCTGCAGAACCAACCCCCAAAACAGCTTGAATTCAATTGACTAAGGCGCTGCGAGCTTTCCCCCCCCCTTCAGACTCTTAGAGTTTGTGGCCCTACCCTTCCGCGTCTGTTGCAAGATCATCAGCCTTGATGCAAAAACCGTCAGACTTCTCTCCATTGCGTCTCTTTCTTAATCCCCGTATTCTTTTGAGTCCCCCCCCTGTGACCCCCCCTAACCCGTTAAGATTTTTTTCTTGGTACCAGAAACATGAACTTACTCTTATGCCCTCAACGCGTTTCCTGTTCCCTTTTTTTAATTTTCTCCCCCTCTTTGAATCTCCCCCCTTTTTAGGTAACCAAGAAATTGAAACCCATCCCTTCAATTCCCTTCCTTTAAGCGAGTCAGCCCCCCATCAACTTGGTCTGTGTCTTGAGTTTCTCGACCGCTCTCTTTCCCTCTTCTTTTCCTGGTTGACCTGGTGTTTCCAAGTACAGATTTGTACGTCTGGCCCCTCTAGTGCGATGATTCTTTCATCTGCGCCAACGTGTACAAAAAGAACGAAACCACCATCGGATTATGACAATAGCTTTAGCCCCATCCTTCCCCTCACTGCGCTGATAGGGGCCCCTGTTCAATGGAAAGCACCCCCCCGTGATTCTCTACGACATATTCTGTCCCGCAATCCCCCTCCAAGTGCCCCCCTATCAACGTGCACGTAGCAGCCTAAGGGATTTTCAGTATGGCTTTGCCCCATTCCTCTCTTGTTGCAAGTTCCCTTTCCCCTCTTTGGAGCGCCCGCTATCTTACGTACGGAGCCCCCCCCTGAAAGCGGCAACCATTCCCCCGTGCCGCCCATGTGGTTGACAAATCCGGGACATGCTGCGCTCCATTACCCTCCCCCCCGGCCCCAGTATCCCTCCTGGCCCCCGGACCAGTATCATCTGCCGTCGTTGTGTCTGAAACGGTTTATTTCGCCTTAAGACAGTATCCCCTCCCCATTGTAAAAGAGCACTTTTGCAGGATCACCATCCTGCCTGAATTGACTTTCCCCCTCTTATGCATCCTTAGGGATGGGCTTCTTTACTCTCCAAAACCCTCTTTTTTATTAACAATTTGGGCCATTAATCCTTTACTCCTGACTGACTACCACCCCGCGGAATTTCTTGAAAATCGAGGCTCAACTTTTCTTTTTTGCCCTATCTTCGCTTCACGTTTTCCCTTTTCCATGTTCCGGTCAATGTTCGACCCTATACGAAACATGCCCTGATGTCATTTTTCCCAGACATCCCCTCTTCTCTCTTTTCCCTCTGGTTGAGCAATCCCTTCCCTGTTGCCAACCCCCTCTTTTGGGATTATGTCTCCCGCTACCGCGTTTCTTAGGATGAAACAAAGGACCCCTGCTACTTCCACCCCCCCCCCTTCTAGCGCGCACGTCCCCGCTTTTCCCCTGCCCTGTTTCATTCGGTTCTTGGGCTTCGATTCCTCTTTACTCACTGGTCCCATTGCCCTGTACCCCCTTCAAGTTTACGAGTTGAGGGGAGCTTCCTCCTCCTCATGTCCGTATGCGCCTTCTGAAAACCCCCCCCTTCCTCCAAGTGTTGGCCTCGTCAATCCCGACATCATTTCCTCTCTTTATGAAACAGGCCCTTTCCTCCCTCAAGAGTTTCTACATTCCCGTAGGAAACGTTTACTCTTTTAACTACCCCCAATTCTCCTCTCTTTCTCGGTTGTGTTTTTTGCTCTTCTCTTTGCATTGGTGTAGATTGCCCCTCCTCATTTTTTTTTTTCCTCCTCGGGCCTTTTCGTCTACAAGCGTTCGGGGAAGGAAACGTTTTACTGAACCCGACGCCTCAGGGATTCTTTTTTTTAGTTATTTAGCAGACAGACTTCCCCCCCAACTTTCCTTCCTTCTTTTCCTCCAGCACATACCTTCCCTGTCTTTCTCCACCTCAACTTGTACAAACTTTTCCGGTGTTGTCGGAGACGCCGTTTTCCCCTGTGTTCAACTTCTATCATCGGTACCTCGCGCGATTGCAACCCCCCCCGGAAGTGACAAATGGTGAGCTCAGATACCTTTTTTGCGTATCTCCTTGGGGCCTGGGCCTGTCATCCCGACAAGAAAGTCTTGATCTGTTCTCTGTCCCAGGCAGCGTTTGGAAAACTTTCCCCTTTAATGATCTGCTCAACAGCCTTTGACCGCCGAGCTCCTTTCGTTACCCCTCTTAATCTTTGTACTTCACCGCATGTTGGCGCGGAGATTTTTTTTTTCGGAACAATTCCGCAGTGACATTCGGATCTCCCTTAGCCCCCCTGATTCTATCTTTTGACTGCTGGGCCCCTGGCTGATCGAGGATTCCGTGTGGGCACGTCTCATCCAGTCTGCCCTCTGCACTATGACAACATGGTACCGACCCCCCTTTGTTCCCGCACCCCCCCCTGCAGAAAGACGTCCTCTATGAATAAATTCGCGGAAAACGCTCTTCGACTGTCATGGGTGGATGCTATCCATGGCTGTGAATCTTGACTCATTCACTGAGTTTTTAAAACTCCCAACCACTCAGTTGTCAGAGAAAACGCCCGTCCTTGTATACTTGTCCCCTATATTTCCCCCATTTTATTTCTAACGTTTAATTGTCATGTAACCGTTCGCCATCCTGGGGTTAACTTTTCCTCGGCGCCGCTACTGTTTAGTCATGCATTTTTGCCGCCCTTTTACAAGTGCATGGTAGCTATCGTATTTCCCCTCGTCTCTAGCTGCAGCCCTGAAAGACCTGTGGCTTGTTCCTCCCCCCTCCCTATGCCGAGATCTTGAAAAATCTGAGGAGGCTCCTTTTCCCTTTTTGGCGCCGGACCGGCGGTTGTTTCCGGTCTTCTACTTCGCGAATTCCGGCTATGTTGACCCCCTAGGACTTACCAGAGCGACCCTGTCGGAGTCTCCTTTCCCCCTCTTTGCCTCCTCTTTAGATGGAGTTTTTATGTGGAGGTGTCTGAAGATTTGCCGGCAGCCTTTTTAACGATCGCCTCACCGTGAGGACAATAGCTTGATAAGCTCCACCAGCGCCATTTTGCTCAAGCGTTCCCGACCCCCCGACCAGGCGAGTAATAAGTTTGAATCCCCCATTTCTTTTGACCTTTAGATTAAGATTTTGCATTTACTTCATTTGTTGCCCTTTTCTTGGTTTGCCCACGTACGTGGTTATATGGTAACTCCCCCGTAGTGGCATTAACTTTTCTTTGAACACTATAAATGAGGAAGGGCAGGCAAGAATTTGCCTCTCTTTTTTTTTTTCTTTTTGTCCCCCAATTAGCAAGTTATTAGGGGAGGTTAATGTTCCCACTGTTGCGAAGTCCCAAGGGATAGTTCAGCTCACCCTTCCAACCCCCGCCGTTAAGGCAGCTTTCCTTTTTCTCTTTTTTTTTTTTATAACCCTTTCTGCGGTCCCTGATTTCCCTCCTCCCGATCTGCTTCCTTTTCTCCACAAGACACGTCCAAGCTAACTTATGATTTGCAACGTCTCCCTTAAGCATTGGATTG
>Ga0179591_1261368_pt1 | contig 19412 bp, 29 predicted proteins | sample CZOMad2_1_08_16f_FD_182891 | JGI IMG/M metagenome (GOLD analysis project Ga0179591, IMG submission 182891) | Vadose zone soil fungal communities from Angelo Coast Range Reserve, California, USA - CZOMad2_1_08_16fungal (PacBio error correction) | ecosystem: Environmental > Terrestrial > Soil >... | reverse complement strand
TTGCGGGCAAGTTTTTGATCAGGGCGCTGTTTATCCTTTTTCCTTTTTCCGCCTTTGGAGGGACCTGCTCGGACCACCCCCCCTGGTTGCCACGGACCGTTCGTACCCAGTTAGCCGGTCCGGCGATCTTTCCAACTGCCTCCATCCACTTCGGGTCGGGTGGGAGTCTTGGTCCCCTGAGACCCCCTTTGAACAGTTCTCCAGTGGATTCCTCACTGGGGGGCCTGGACAAACGTTCGTGCAGGTAAGAGACCCCCCCCCTTTGTTTTTTTTTCCTTATCCGGTTTCTGTTTATTCGCTGCTAACAGTTGTTACCCTTTTTTTCCCCTCCCCCCAGGGTGCTCCCTTTTCTCCTCCTTTTTTCCCCAGTTGGGGTGTTTTTTTCTCATGTGATTGATCTTTGTTCGTTCCGGCGTGAACCCCCAGTGAAGCATAATGATCCGGCCCCCACCCCGGGCAGATACTTCCACGTTGCTTTTTCTTTCATTTGTTCCCGGACTCGTCCGCCCGTTTTCTCCCCCCTGGAGCTGTTTCGGTGGCTCCCTTCCCCCCCCCCCCCTCCCCCTCCCGTGCTACCTTTTCATTTTGATGGGGTTTCTTTCCCTTCCTGCCCGATTTTGTCTGACCCGAAACGGTTTCTGTCCCCAGTTGGGTCTTCCTTAGTCTCCGTGCCCTCATTTCAGTTCCCCAAAATTTTGCCCCCTGTCTCCCCCCAAACAGGCACTTTTACTGTGCCTTTATTTTTTCCGGATAGCAACGAGTGTGCTCTTGTGATCCCTTTTGCGGTTCTTTCCTTTTTTGGATGTCAGGACTTATTCGGGCAAAGCTTACCGTTTCCCTCCAATTTTTTTCGCTGGGTACCCTCGCGGCCCCCAGACTCCCCTTCTTTTTTGGGTCCCCCCGTTTTTTTTGGCAAATATGAGTGAATTTCTCCCCCCTCCCCCTCCGGTTGTTCCATGGATGGCCGGGGTTTTCTTTTTTTTTTCGTCGGGCTTTTTTTTGGGAGGGATGCCGTTTTTTGCCGACTTTCCGATCTGCTTTTTCGCAGCATTTTCCTGAGGGTTTTTCTTGATACACGCAGGTTGGTGACACCACCGCGATGTTTGAGCTTTTGATGACATGGCCGTCAACCCCGTTCGCCGTTTTCACGTTTGTGATTTCCCTCTGTCTTGCGTTTCCCTCCCCCCTCGCGGATTTCTTAGTTTCTCTTTTACTTTTTTCGCAATACGTCTCTGCCCGGTCTTGAATTCATTTCAGGTTCCCCATACTGCTTGACGGAGTTCGTAATGCTTTTCATCATCGGGATGGAACTTCGTTCATACCATGGGTGGTGGTGTGTTATCCCATCGGGACTTTGGTTTTTTCGCGTTTTTGGCGATCGTTGGTTCACTCTCGTTTCGTGTTGGAGGACTAGATGTTTTCTTCTCCGACCCCCTGAGATTTGGTTTCAGTTTCTTGAGGCGTTAGCCTCCCTTTTTTTTCTTTCTCGTGTCCTGATCAAACACGTTTGTTTCGTGTCATCCCATTCTTTCTAAAGTTTTTAGCACCTCGTTTGATGCTCACCGGTTTTACGTTCCCCCCCCTCTTCACAGCTGCTCTCCGCAGCCCCACTTGCCAGAAGTACCAACCCCCTTTTGTCAGGTTTGGCTTTCCTGGCAGGTCTTACCGGTCGTGTAGGGTGTGCCAACCACGTTTTTCCTTCGTCCTCTTCTGCGAGACGTAACCAAAGGTATTACCTTAAATTAGTTTCTGGGGTCTCAAGTTTCCTCCCCGATCGGGTTCGTTTTCGACCCCATTTCACGGCCGTTCTTATGCCTCCCTCCGTATGTTTTCCACGTCGTGTGCTCCTGGAGCGTTCGACGCATGCTTGCCGACCCACCGTCCCAACCTCTCCCTCGGATGGATCGTCCCTCGACCGCGATGTGGCGTTTTTTTTCAAGACACGGAGGAGCGTGTTTCCTTCTTTTACCCCTCCAACACGTTGTCTGCCCAGGCTTCCACACCCAAGCTCCCCCCCTTCTGCCCCCCGTCCGGTATGCGTCATGATTCCGTCCTTCTCTTCCCCCTCTTCCCTTTGAAAAGACACGTGGGTTCCTTCTCCGCCCAACGTCAGTGTTAAGTTCTGAGTGCTCGGGTTCCGTTTGTCTCCCTCGGCAGCCTGTCTGCTTACGGTACGATGTTCCGCTTTATTTTGTATGTTAACATGTGTGTTTCCTCTTCCAGCGTTTTTGTTGTAATGCTGTTCATTTCCCTTTTCCTGACCCCTGGTTTTTACGGCAGTCTTCCCTAGGTCACATTTTTTCAGTGATGTGGTACCTCCCCCCCTCTCTAGACCCCAACTTTTTCACTTTCAGCGGCAGGTTTGCGAAAGAGGCTTGTACCCTCCCCCTTTGTTACCCACCCTTACCGATTTTTCCGTGCCCACCCCACCGCTCCTGCACTGACGTTTCTCCCCCTTTTCCCCCCTGAAGGTTGAACGGTCCCTTCCAGGAGATATTGCTTTATCTTGTGCCTTTCGGCAAGCGGGTCCCCCCTATGCGGTCCCCATTTTCGGTCACCACTTGGGCCCTCCATTTCCAGATCGGACCTAATTGCGGCTCCCCCCACTTATCCCGATCGAAGCTCCCCTGGTTCCATTTCGTGAGCTTTCCCGCGTGGCCCAAGCTCCTTTTGCCCTGCAAGGTTTTCACTCCCGTCGCTTAGTTCGGCCGTGTCAATTTGCCTTATGCCCGGATTTTTCCCCGGGGGCCCTGGCATGTGATTTCTGTCGTTCCACCGCTGCTCTCCTAGTTTCCGACCTGCCTTCTTTCCTTAACTGTGACCTCCAAGTTGCTGGGTCCCTTACCATCTTCCTCCGTGGCTGTCGTTTGCACGCATGTTTTCACTTGTCCAACTCCACCCCAAAGATTCTCCCCCCCCCTCCCAAAGGCAGTTGCCAGTGCGACAACAAGTGCCTTCCCGGAACAACCTGCAGGCCGCTTTCCTTCCTTTCCCTTCCCCGCACACCGCCGACAAGAAAAAGAAATGCATGGTCTGTTAGACCCCCCCCCCCCTTCCGGTTTCACGTTGATTAAAGGCCCGCGCTTCTTCCCCCAGGTTTTTTTACCTGACGAATGGCTGTGCACCCTTCGTCTTTTACCCACATCGCCTCCATTCCAACCCGAAACAAGGTTTAACCGAGGGGCCTGCTCCTTGGTGGTTGCCTGCAGCAGACCCCCTTTGTTTTTTCTTCTTTTCTCCGAAGCGATTCAGGTTGCGTTCTTTCGTCCTCCTCGTTTCCCCCCCCTTCCTTCCCATTGAACGATTCTAACATTTTGGGGGTTTTTCTTTCTCGGACGGTTTTCCTCCCACGACCTTTTCCCCCTTTTTTCCGTTGCGATATTCCTTAACCCGTGTGTCTCTTTCTCGGTTGCAGCCAAGTTTTTTGGGGCCCCCCCCAGTACACTTCGGTTCATGGTTTTGGTCGCCCGGGTCGGTCCCGTCCCCAACTGTTTTTTCCCCCCGGCAGGAAACTGTTTGTGTCGGCTGCCATTTGTGCTCCGTACACTCGTGTTACCCCTTCCTCCCTTTCTTTTTTTTTTGAACCCCTGTTTTCTGGCGGTGCTGCACCCAGTTGGACGTTTCTGGACAATTGATGCCACACGTGGCACGGACCATTCGTTGGACCCAGTTGTTTTTCGTGACCGCTGACCCGTGAGCAGAAAAGTTCCTTGGTTCACCACCCCACCCTTTTTTCGTCGGCCTGGGGGGCCAACGCCGGCAACCCGATATCTTTTTTTTTTCCAATTGTCTGTCCCGCTCGGGCTGATTGTTTCCCCGGGGCACGTTTACGTCGGCACCGTTGCAACACGCGATAGATCGTTTTTTTTTCCCACCTTCCCCCCCTTCTCATCCAATCCCGGCGGGCTCTGGTCCTTTGCGGTCTGATCCGGCACGCCCACCGATGGTCGTGCTTTTTTTCCCACCAATGTTTTTCTACCCCTGTGCCAGGACATGTCCTGTCTCTCCGGATCAGTTTCTCTCACCCCCCGTCGACTTTATGTGCGCACCAGTTTCTTTGGTACTCTTTTTCTCTGTTAGACGTGTTTTTCGTTTCCCTCCCCTTGATTTCCCCAACCCTTGAACTTGCAGCGGGCTCTTGCGGTGCTTCAAGTCGAGACCATTGGCACAGAATCTTCTTTTTTTTAGGGTTTGGAGTAGCGAAACTCAGGCGTTGGTTTTGTTTGTGTGAAGAAAGCCGGGAGTTATTGTTCCGGATGTCCTTGAAGACCTCTTTCCCCTAGGTTGATTGGCGCCTTTGTGCTTCATCTATTCTTCCTTCCTTCTCCGTTGTTTTGGTTATCTCTCCTTTTCTCCCCCCTTTGAACGCCCTCCGCGAAGTGGGGGCCGTTCTTCACGACCCATGACCCCCCTTGCCCCTCTTTTCTTCCGGGCCCCGCTGCTGCTTCGACCCCCCCCCGCCTTTCGTCCCGGGCTCGGTGCCCTTTTCGGGAGTCACCTTTTTTTTTGGTTTTTTTTTTTTTTTTTTTTTTTTTTTTTCGCCCCGTCCGCTGCACGCTGGCGTTTCTTTTCATCCGGTTGTGGTGGTCACCTCTTGTTCCAGACCACGTTTTCCCTAGACACCCCCCCGGTCAACAGCTGGTCTCATGTCCGGTGGCTTTTTTTTTTTTCTATGACCTCTCCTTTCAGCTAGCTTATTCATTTTTCTGTACCTTTTATTGTACCTCAAAAGTGTGCCGCGGACCGTTTTTAGGATTACCTGGAGTTTCCCTCTCTTTGACCCCTTAAGCTGGATGGATCTCGCATTGCCCCCACAACCTATTTCTTGGATTCGCGTTTGCGGTCTTGACCGGGAACCCCTTTTTTCTGAAGATTTACCCTTTTTTCCCTGGTGACCGCGGAATTCGTGTCCTTTTAGAACTCATTTTTGTAAGCTTTCAAAGTACGTTGCGGTTTTTCTTGTGTTCGTTGTCCGTACGGCCACTCCCTTTTTTTTGCACCAGAGGGAGTTTTTCTGCTTATCGTTCTCCTTGGTCCCTACAACCCCCCCTCCACTTTCATGTTTGACACTTGTGGCGCTCATGTAATGGAATCCAGGCACCGGACCGGGGTGCCCACCGCACCCCGTGTACGTTTTTTTTTTCCTCTGTACTTTCTCCCCCCCCCCCAGCGGGCACACCCATCCTGTTTTCCAGATGTAAATGTACCCCCACACCTTTTTCTTTCAGTTTTAGGTTCGCCACAACCGGCTCCAGGTGGTTTAACAAACCTTCTTTTTCTGAACTTCTTCGTTTGTCGTTGAGGTGAGTATTTTTTCAGGGACCGGAGTACTCACACCTCCCGTCTCCTTCGCCAACCTTCTTGTTAGGCTCGACCCCCCTTCCTGGCCGGACGCAGTCCAGAAAGCCTTCTTTTTTTTTTTTTCCAGTGCGTGCTTTTCGGTCTGGTTCTGTTCTTGGCATTATTAATAGTCGTATTTTTTCTTTCTTCCTGTCTCTGCAGCCCCGCCCTTTGCAATCCTCGTTCCTTACACAGGGTTTTGTCCTCCCCGCTCGACGACTTCCACTTTTTTTTCCCCTCCTTACTGCGTTCATCCTTTCTTGGCGTAGCGTAGGCAGGCTGGCTCTTCCATGTTTGCTTGTCCACTCCCCCTTTTCGGGCCTTGATGGCTTTTTTTCTTGTGGCGTTGGTTTCGTTCGGTCCCTTTCTTGGCCCCCGCCCGATTGGTGCAATAGTTAGCCTCTTTTCCACAGCCCCTGTTTGTTCTGTTTAATGCATCTTTTTTTTTCCAACCCTATTACTCGACCTCTTATCCCTTTGTCAATGCAGTTGGACCTTGTTTTTGTCCAGCGATTCACTGCGACCGCTCCAAGTCTTTTCTTGTGCACTCGGCTATATTGGTACTATTCTTCAGGACCTGTTTAGTTCGTTTCTCATCTTTTTCTGGTTTGGTCGCCGTTAGAGTCGTAGCTTTTTGGAATGGGTGGCAGTAAGGAATTCGAATACTTTTTTTCCCCTCTTTTCGAGGCCGCGCAGATATCCTTTGAGTTCATCGTTTAACAGCTTCCCCTTTTCTATTCGCCGTCGGTGGTGTAAGGTCTCGGCTGGGTGTGTCGTGGATATTTGCTCCTTTTCCTTTTTTTTTTAACCCGCTTTCTTGGGCTGTTTGTGTCGATCTTTGCGGGTTACATTGGGTTTCTTTTTCACAGCTCCGCGTTCGGACCTTTGTTGTTCCCGCTGTTTTTGGGGCTTTGCGAAACCAGGTTTTTCCCTTATTTTGCGTGCCCCTTTCTACCAGCGCTTTCCGATTTTTAACCCTTTTTTTGAAGCTTCGGTTCCCCGTCGGGTTAACCGACCGGCCCCCTCCCTCGCGCTTTTTTTTCAACACGACGCCACGAGTCCTTACTTGCAGTCGCCCCCGTGTTCGTTATTTCTCCGTATCTCCGGTGAATACCCTTTTTCCCCCTTTCAAACGGTTTGTGTCGCCGGCGCCAGTGTTTATCCTGGGGCGGCCAAACCTTTTTCTTTTTCCACAGACCCCTCGTGGCGCATCTCTACGATGTCCCAGAGATACTGCGTGCGTGTTTCCTTGTTCTGAGGCTCGGGCGACGTTTATCGGGGACACGGCCGGTACGTGCGCATCCCTTATTATCCGCATTTTCTTTTCTTGATTTTTCTGCCTTACCTCTCTTCATTCCCCAGTCGGACCCGCGTGTTGTGCACGCCGGAACCCCGTGGTGGTTTCCCTTGCTTTCCGTCCCGCTCTCTGATTTTTGACCGGGTGGCACCACATCACCCAAGAATTTTCAGTAATACCTCCACTGTTGCTCTTAGTGGCTCCCCCGCTTTTTCCAGTTCCGGTGGGGTGTTTGTTTTTTTTTTTTTTTTTTTGCTCGCGCTGGGGTGACCCGCGTCTTTTTTTCCGGGGTGCTGTCCATCACATTCGTTCTGCTTGCTGTCGGGCTGATTAACTGACCCCCCCTTTGTTCATTTTTTACTGTCTTCGAGATTCCAATGGTAGATAGACTTATCCCTCCTTCTGCCTCGTACCCGTTCTCGCCTCGCCTCACACTAATTTTCTCCCCCCCACAGGATCCTGTTGCCGCCCGGACAGATCGTTTTCCGTCCCCCCAATTGTACCGAGTGGCCAAGCCGGAATTTTAACGCACGTTTTTTTTTTTTTCTCCGAGGTGTGTGCCAGTCACCGACCTGATATTCCCTCTTTGATTACCCCCAATGTCCTCTTTCTTTTTTCTTCTTCGACATTCGCTGGCCTGTGAACGGCTTTCTGGTTGAAGGCCTGGATACACTTTTTTTTGTTCTCTCTTCAACCAGTTTCTACTCCAGCCTTGCCTCTCTTTCGTTCCCGTATCTCTTTTCTTAGGCTGCCTCATCGACGTGGCCACCCCCCCCCTCCCCCCCGTGCCCCCGGCGTGTGGAGGATCATTCTGGTTTTTTTTCAATTAGGTTTCCCAACCTTTTTCCAATTCGATGCGTTTCCTCTTTGAGGGCTACCCGCCTGACGTTTCCTTCCCTTCCCCTTCTTCTCATCGCGCCGTTTAACATCCACACCTCTTCCCTGGTCACTTAGTGTGACCACCTTGTAATTCCGATTTGTTTCGTTTCCCCTTTTTTTGACAGATTCTTTCCTTTTGAGCTCGTCACATCCCAAACTTGTAACGAATTTTTTATTCCCCGTTTCCGGCGGGTGCTATGTCCACCCAGTTTGAAACCATCCACCTTCGGTTTTTAGCGTTTTTCCCTCTTTTTTTTCTATCCCTCACAGCTACAGTGGTTTGCTTTATCCACTGGTTGTCTGCCCTTCTTCGTTTCAGTTTTTCATTTCGGCCACCAGTTTTATACGAAAGCTTTCCCTTAATCGTTTCTGTCTCACAGTTTGTTCCCCCTCCTGGACAGTGACTTTCTCTTCCTCCGTTTTTTGGTCGTTGAGGATATGTGATCCCTTTCCTCGTATGTTGAAAACACCACCCTGTTCGTCCAGTCCTTTTTTTCCAAACTTCGCCCGATACCTTCCCCCCCCTTTGGATCTGTTCCGTTTTCTTTGCAGACGTTTTCCGCCCTTTTTTTTTCAACAACTTTTTTCTGTGGTCGAGTGTTGCTCTCATGTCGCCCTTGCTTTCTACCCCTAGTTGGATTGTTGTGTGCCTCGTGCATCGTAGAACTATCCCTTCCTTGTCATAAACGTTCGCCAGGTTTGGGGGCTTCGCCGCTCATGCGTTCCCAGAATCTGCCAATCCGCTCAATCTCTATCCTGGGTCCTTTTCCCCCCGAATTGTGTGCCCTGGTGAATCCGGTTGATGTTGTATCTCTTTCTGACCGACCGGATGTGACCGCCCAGGACCCTTTCTTTCTTTGGCATGCTTTTCCCTTTAAGGGGGCCCCGTTTGGCCCTGTTTCTTTTTCATCTCTTACTCCGTTGGTGGGCCCTGTGGAAACTTTGGTGGTCCTTCTCCATGAGCGGTTTTCGCTGCACGAATCATTTTCTTAGTTGATCGCAAGCCCTTTTTCCCCCCCTCTTCTTCTCCCCTGGTGCCCGCCGTTTCCCCCCCTCTCTGATCCTTTTCTCACCGCTGTGCCGTTTCCCAGGCTTTAAAAGACTTCATTCCTGTCGTGAATAATTCTCTGTGGAGCCCTCTTTTCAGGCCGTGACTACAATCTTTTTTTTTTTTTTTTTTTTTTTTTTTTTTTTTTTTTTTTTCTCCCTCTTCGTGCCGTCTGCATTTCAGACCCATAATCTTCCACGTGCAGGCAGTGTAAGTTTTGCATGGACTTTTGTGCTTTCCCGTTGTGGTCTGGTCTTCTTTTCGGCCCCCAAATGGGGTGGTGCGTGAACCGGTTGCTCGGGCGAAACTCAGTTTCCTGTCTTTGGTTGCGAGTCGGTGGGGGTTCGTCTATGACGCTGTTCGTCTCGAATTGCCTGTCTTTTCCCGTATGTGCGCCTGCTGTTGGGTCCTCCCTGTCGAGAATGGCTCCCCCAACTTGAGTTCCGTTTCATCAGGCTTCCGCAGCATTAAGGAACATTTCGTTGGCTCACCGACGAACAAGCGTCCCCCAGTTTCCTCCTCCCCCCCCAATCTCCTCCCCTCCCTTAAGTCAATCGTGTTTTTCGGACACCCTTTTACCCCCTCTGTTTTTTAACGGCGTATCGTCAGGCGTGTAGGTTTCCCACCACGTCTCGATCGCCTTCCTTTTTTTATGCTCCTCCTGACCACCCCGCTATAGGACCAATTTCTTCTTTTTCCCGTCCCCTTCTGTGGCTCCGATCCGCCGTTGGGGGCAGAACCAACGCAACTTCCTTTTTCAGTACAAGTAAGGTATTTTGCGAATCGTTGTTGCTTCCGATGCTTTTATCTCCGTCCTCGCCGGAAACCACTTCCCTGTGCACTCCCTTCATGTTTTCTCGTAACATCGAACAGCTTATGCGCACCCTTTGTAATCGTTGGTTATTTGAGTTTCCCAAAATTTTGGTCCCATTGGTCTTTACACCCCACCTCGCCCCTCCACGGTTCAGGTTTGTCTTTTAGTCCCATTTTATCCTGCTAATATTCTCCATCCCCCACCTTGTGGACCCCGGGGATTTTTCCTCCCACTGGTGAGGCGTCGTTTTCTGTAGTGTCGTGGCGCCTCTTCCTTTCCCCTTGAAGGCCCGCCCTGCCGATTCGGGAACAGGTTTGTGTTGCCTACTATTTTGGAGCGATGTGTCTCTTGGCTGCCGTCACCCAACCCATCTGACTGGTTTTCCGCGATGGCCAAGTCTTTCCCCCTCTTTTTTTTCGCGCTTATATTGGGCGTACATTCCTTTTATTCGTCCCCCACCTCCCCTCCATTCGTTAGGCCTGGGGGAATCCCCTCTTGGTTTCAAGTCCCTTCCCCCAGTCCCCCCCCCACGACCGCCTGTTTTCACGACCACCACAGATTTTCCTCCATGCCTGTCTTTGCCGAGGGCCCAGCACCTTTCTGGCTATTGGTTTTTCTTTTTCGCGGCGGGATCGCAAATTTTTTCAAACCTCTTCTTCCGATGCGTAAATGGGCCCGTTTGCCCTCAACCACAATTGATCCCTCCCCCCCCTTTTCTGTCCTCCCCCCTGCCAAAGATCTGAATCCACAGCCTTTTTTTGAATTTAGGCATGTCCCCAGGGAATCGGCCGACCCCCTTTTTCCTCCTCCGGTCCTCCGCGTTGCCTGCCTTTTTACTTTTTTTTTCTCCCTCCCGTTGGTGTTTTTGCCCACGTCATTGCTTGTCTCCGCGGCTCGACGGTCCTGACACCCCCCCCCTCGTGCATGGCTTCAGAACCTCCTTATTTTTGTTCGTTGACCTTTTCTTCCCCTCTTTGATTTATCTTGGATCCCAAGACTTTTTGGCATTCCCTTACCAACTCCCCACTCGCTCCTACAAATAAATTTTTTCTTCCCCGTCGCCCGGTTCCCGCGTACCTGTCCCTCCTGCGTATGGCCTTTTTTTTTCCCTAACCTGAATCCTGTCTTTCCACTAGACGTTTACCAACCAATGTTTCCTTTCCCTTGGCCGTTGCGGGGCGGGACGGTTTTTCTTTCCTCTTTGTGACCAGGTTCATTTTGAATAGCTGCAATCTCCCCGCGCCCAGTGCCACTTTCCCCCCCCAAATGCCGAGGCCTGGCGAGTTGCAAGGGGGGGGGGTTCCCTCAGCAGAAACCCTCTTTTCTTTCAGATCAGGGTCGGTCTGGTAGAGTCCCGAGATTTTCCCACTGTGACGTTCCCCGTCCCTTCTCCTCTTCTGGGGTTTTTTGGGGCGGTTTTGGGACGACGGGCCAACAAGTTTGACCCTGGAGTCACGCAACCCCGACTTTCTCCTTTAAAGCCGTTGTCGGTGGCACACGGATTCATTTTTTTTTTATCGGTTGGGTTTTCGCCCATTAGTTTTGTCCGCAGTTTTTGGGGCTGGTGTCGATTGTCCCTTGGGCAGGACAATGGGTGTTTTCTTTTTTTAAGTGGGTGCTCCGTCTCGTCAGGCGACAAGTTCGTGTTGTCACCCCTTGTTCCGTGTTTGATTCCCATGTGGTACTTCCACCCCAACTTGCTTGACATCCTTTCTCTCCCACGTTGGTCCCCCCTGGACCATTTGGCGTTGTGGTTTGTCTTTTTAATAGCTCCCTCTTTCAAGTTAAACGTCCTCGGTTGGCCGTCGTCGTCGGCCCCAATTCTTTTTTTCCAATGATTTTTCCCCTTTTTCCTTTTTTTTTGCTTCACATTATGGCTACGCCAACCCGATAGGAGCGGTCCCAACCCCTTGGTTCGGTTTTTGTTTTAGTCTTAACCTTTCCACCCCTTGCGATATTACTTCTTTTCTCCCAATTTTTTCACTTCTCCCTTATCCCAGGGCGGATTTAACGTCCTGTACTCTTAAGTCCCTCCTCCGGTTACCTTTCTTCCCCCCCCAAGTTTTGTCTTTTTTCCCCAAGAGGGTTCCTGCACTTTGAAAGTGATGCCGTCATCAGTTTCTTTCCCTCCACCCCCAATGTCAGATTATTGCGGCGGTCCTTTTGCTCGTAATCGCGTCGGCCGTTTGGTAGGTTCTTTTTCCCTCCCTGTTCCTTTTTTCTGGGGTGACACCACCGTTAGACCTCCTTTCACTCTTTTCCGGGGCTTTTGTCCGCGACCATTTCCCCACAGTATTCCTGTGGTCGTGCGGGTTCGAGGCATACTCCCCTTTCCGTTGGGTGGGTGGTTGTCCTCCCCCCCTCCCGAGGTTCTGTTTTTGTCCGTTGACCTATTCTCCCATGACGGAGGAGTTCATGGTGCTCCAGTAGTATACTCTCTTTCTTTTTTCCTTTTTTTTTACAACGTTTGTTGTTGTTGTTTTTTTTGAGGAAATACTTGGTGCCCCAAACCCGACACGCCCGCCCGCAGAGTTGTTTCCCCTTCTCTTACCCTCAAAGGCCCCTACTCTTGCTTAGGCACACCCGCTGGATTCGCGGAAACCCCTGTTTTGGTCAACTCCCCTCCTCTTTTTCAGTTGCCATGTCGGCCCTGTCGGCCTGTCTTTGAAGTTGGCAGGATTTTCAGCGGTTTTTTTTCTCTTCGCCTCCCCTTCCACCCACGTTGGAGAGTTTCCCCCTCTCCAACTAACAAGCTTCCTCCTCCTGGTGATCTTTTCGGGGCGCTAAACCCTTCCTCCGGAGCGTTCCTTTCCCTTGTTTTTTATCACAAAGTGGGCTTTTTTTCGTCCCGTAGGAGTCCTTCCCACGTGTGAACCAGCCGCAGGTTCTGTTGCTTCTTCTTTTCCCTTTTGGCAGGTGGCGGCACCGTTAGCTAGCTTTGCCCCTGGTTTCCCTCCCTTCTTCGTCAGACCGTGCCCGTGTTTTGACGCGTCGGTCGGGGCAGTAAGCATCCTTCTTCGTATTATTTTTCTTTCTGGTCTTTTCCTTTTTCCGTTGCCGACGGAACTCCACGGTGTTTGAAACCTGAGTGCTTTTTTTCCTTTTTTTTTTTTTCTGGTTTTTTTTCTTTTTTTTTATGCCAAACCGTGCTTCTGTCGGCCCTTGTTGGCGCTCATGTCTTTTGTTTTTTCTCAGTAAGTGACCGGTTTTTTCCCCCTTCCACGTGTAGTTGGAACTTCCGGGGTCAGCCCCAATTCCTCTTTCCCCCCCCCAAGTCTGCCCGATTGGCGAACACCTGGGCCAGAGCTACCGGGGGAGACCCCAACCAAGACTTTCCCCATCACTCCCCTTTTTTTGCCCCCGGAGATGCTGCCCGTAGATCGATTTTCTTTCGGTGTGATTCTTTTTTTTTTGCTGCAAGTGCGTCCAAAAACCGTCACTGAGGACCGTTTGCCCCCCTAGTTTTCATTTGGCTTCTGTTTTTTACTTTGAAGGGAGGGACGTAGATCCTCCGTTTATCTTTAGTTGTCTCTCCTCCCCTGTGTACGGATGACTGCTTGATAGGTCCTCCGGACCTTGTTTCACTGTCTGTCTGCTCTCTTTGGGAGGACTTTATTTGCCAACCCGAATCGTTCCCTTCCACATGTTGAGCGCTCGTCCCCCCCACGGCACCTTTTGGACTATGTCGAGTGCAGCTTCTTTGGCAGTTGTTTTTTTTTTTTTCTCGCTGGCACCTTCATTTTTTTCTGTTTTGGGAGCCTTTTTAGTTTTCCTGATTCACTTCCTCTCTTTCCTTTGTTTTTTAGTTGGTCGTAGTTCGTCAGGCTGCCGCCCGCTGGTCCCTTTCGACGATTTGCCGACCAGTGTTGAAACCCTTTTTGGTTCTGAGGCCTTTGTCTGTGGGGACCGACTTGAGCCCCTATTTGAGGTCAATCTCCCCCTGCCCTTGTTTCCCCACGGGTCACCGGGATACTTGCGATTCCACGGCTCCACGGACCTTTTTTTTTGTTCTGCTGGTCCCATTCCGGATCTTTGTTTCCTCTTTCGGCCCCCCGTCGGCTTTTCTATTCTGGCACTTTTTTGTCTCTGTTTTAGGAGGTCCGTCTCTTTTTCACTGGGGCTGCCCAGTAAGCAATATTTTCTTTCAATCGTTGGCCCGATTCTTTTGATTTGAGGCCGCCGTTCCCTTTTTATCTCTTCTGGTGCGGCGGCCTCCTGTTCCGCTGAAGTCGTCGGCAAATTCTGCCCCCCCTTTTGTGGTCCCTGGCGTGGGCGTGCTTGTTTTTTGTTTTTTCTGTTGTGCTTTCCTTTTTCTTTGGGGGGGGGGGGGGTGCCTCAGCTTCTTCCACTGTCTTCCCCTTTTTCTCTAGATTGTGCGATTCGACGTGGTTTAATTTTCCCTGTCACAGATTTCGCGAGCCATTTGCCCCCTTTTGGTGTCTTTTTTTTTTTTTTTTTTAGTTTTTTTGGCGTTCGGAAACCGAGTTTCCTTTTTTTTGTCCCTCCCCACGCCTCCCCCCCCCCTCCCTGTTTGGCGAAGGTGCACCCTGTCATATAGGCCTTTTTTTCCCTTGTTGGTACCCGTTTGACGCCGCGCGTCCACGCAAACCCGAGTCCCTTGAAGTTTTTTTGTCCCTCTTTTTTCTTCCAACGTGTTCGTTATGGGCGATCTTCGCTACTTATCCTTTGTGACAGGCCAACCTTACAGTGTAAGTTTGTTTTTTTTCGCCTTTTTTTTTTCAATGGGGCCACACACGTTTTGCTGGCCCCTCCCCCCCGTAGTGCGCATTTCGCGTCGATTTTAGCCATCCGTTCGTACTGGGACCCCCCTTTTTTTTCTGTCGATGCTATCGCTCTTTTTTCAGAAACAGTTTGAAGTTGCGAGACTTTCTTTTTTTCCTCCGAAGTCCGGTTGTGATGGTATGACGCCATCGTGTCTCCCCCAGTTGACTGACCATTAATTCTCCTGACAGCCCTTTTTTTTTCCGGTAGATAGCCAGCCTAGAGGAAACGTGGGTGGCCCCCCCCCCAAGCCTGTTTTTTTCCACGCATTTGCTCGCCATTCCCTACCCCCCTTTAGTGCCGTCGGTTCTTTCGTTTCTTTTCCCCGTTCTTTGTGGTCCCTTCTTTTTTTTTTTTCGTTTTTTTTTGTGAGCAGCCAACGAGGCTTTTGGTCGGTCTCCTTTAGGACCTCCCCCCTGGTTTGTCTTGGCTGAACGAGACAAAGGTTTATTGCCCATAGGTTACCTCGGTCTGTTCTTTTTTTTTTTTTTTTTTTCCCTTGTGATTTTCCCTTCCCCCCCTCCGCCCCTCAACCGAGTGCTCCCCACCCCACCAGATAAGTCATCTTTCCCCCCCTCTTCCGTTTGACTTCCCTGTTCGAGAAGTGCCCTGTACTGACTGTCCCCCCTTTCCTGCTGCTTAGGGGAGGTGGGTCTAACTGACCCTTCCCCCCTCTTCTTTCCTTTGATGTGAATCACGGCGACTATGCGACTATCTTCCCTCCTCAATTACGGCTGAAGGCTGGAATTCGCTTGTTTACGGCCTTTCAAGGCTTTTTCCCATGGTTCACCCCTGCTTTTATAAGACGTCTTACGGCTTGTCCTCCTAGATTCTTTTGTGCGCTTGACAGGCTCGACTTTGGTTTTTAAACCACCTTCCCCCTTTTCCCCCCCAGAAGTAGTGTGAGCCATTCGCAAGTGGTTTCCCCCCCGTTGTAACCCCAGCTTTTTTCTTTGGTCCCGCCCCTGATCGCCAGGAAAGGGTTGTTTTTCGGTGTTCCCCCCCCCCCCCCCCCCCCTTTTCTAATCCGGCGCTCGACCAGCACGATTCACAGGGCCCACCCTTTCTTTTTTCGCGACCATGGCACAGGCTCTTTGAGTTTGCCCAGTGGGTTTGCTCTTCGTCCGTGTGGTCCTTTTTTCGGATCCGACCTCCAACGGGGTCCCCTCCCCCCGTTTTCCCCCTTAAGGGCTCGGTTTTGGTCAGCGTGACTGAGGCCCCCCCTTTTTCCTTTCTGGGGAGAGGGCTTTAGGTGTCTTTGACACCCCCCTTCTCAACCTCATCCCGTCTTTTTTTTTGTTTTAACTTGGGAGTCCCCCCGTCGGGGCGTCATTTATACACGGTTTACTTTCTTCTTTCGGTCCGGTCCTTTTTTGCTCCAGTGTCAAATCTCGGGCTGTGATCATCTCTCTCCTTTCCTCCTCCAAGTTTTTTGTTTTCCTCTCTTTCTTCCCCGGTAGAGGATGTACAAAACTTTTGTGTGATTTCAGACTCTTTTTCTGCCCCTGGCGCTACCCCTGCCCCCCCCTTTTCTTTCTCCGGCAGACCGTTGTCCGTCCCGTTGTCTAGCAAACTTTATTTTTCGTTCGTTGTTTTCCCGACGTGACCTTCTCCCCGCTACCCGCCTGTGTGATTTTGTGCTCGTGCTCGGACGAGTATTTCTCCGGTACGAAGGGTAGGACCCCCCTTTTTTTTTATTGTAGAGTCTCCTGGGGTGACTCCTTTTTTCCACCCTTTCTTTTTGGCCCGCTCCCAAAAGAGTCCCTTTTCCTTATCCGGATTTCGCACGTTTTGTGTCCATGTTACTTTCCTTTTTTTTTTTGTCTGCATTTCTGTCATCTAGGCTGGTTCGATTTGTTTTTTCTTCATTATCCCCCTATTTTCCAAGACGACACCGGAGTCTTGGCGCCATCCCCCTCCTTCCTGACTCCTCTTTTTCCCCTGTTGTTCCACCGCAATTGCTGAACTTTTGAGGCCCCCATACGTTTTGGGGGACTTTGACCGGTTGGTGATCTTTCTATCTTTTTCTCGTTCAACCCTGAACCCCGAGATCGATTAGAGCAATTTTCCTTCTGTTCCTGAAGTCTTTGGGGTTCCCTCGAACCACAAGGGTTATTTCTTTAGGGGTTGATCCTGTCCATTGTAACAGAGACTTTTTCCTTCTTCCCTCCTTCCCCGGTTATTTCCTCACACTTCCTCGAGCGATCAGTCCCCCGGCCCCCCAGCGGGATCCTTCTTGACCTCCTTTTGAATCTGAAGGTCCCTCCCCTTCGAGTAATGCGCAGGATGTCCTTTCTTGGACCCCCCACTTTCTTTTTTCCCTGCAATTCCCTGTTTGGGTTGTGATTACTTTCCCTTCTTGGTGTTACCGGCGGCACGGTCCTTGGTTTTCTTTCTCGTTGCGTGCGATTTACCCTCTGCTTCCCGCTACTTATCGGTTCGAGGTTTGTAGTTCCTTGGATCTTTGTCCGGAAGGATAACATTCGTTTCATTTTCAGGTTTTTTCTCCTAAGCATTTTCTTGCTTTCCACCCTTTTTTTGCCCGTAGCGTCCCCCTCTTTCCGCTCAGCGCCAAACTGACCCCCCCCCCCCCCTCCATCCCCTCGGCCCTTCACTTGGGAGTCCCCGTGCTGAGTACGTTTCTTTTTCCCCCCGTCTTTTATTTTTGTTTGCCACCCCCACCACTTCTTCGAGCTTCTTGAGTTTAGACTTTCTTTTTTGTTCCCACAGTCTTATCCAATTTGTGCGCTAGGTTCGGCATTGTGGTTATAAGACTTCCTTTCCCAGTTTTCATTTAAAGCCGATGTCGGTCGACGCAAGACTTTTCTTTCTCCTTCGTTTCCGAGGCGTTCTCGCAGATATTTTTTCCCCCCCGTCAACCTCCCCTCCTTATGATTCGTACCTCGACGCGCTTCCTCCCCACTTTTTCTGTTTTTTGTCCTGGCAAAACACCCCCCCCGGTTTTCAAACCAGGTCAACCAAACAGCTCCTTCCTTCCCCCCTGTTCCAGGTTTTTTCTGTGTCGTCCCGGATCCTTCGCTCATTTTTGCGACCCCTCCCTGACAACGTGGGCGGCGTGCAAAGTCCCCCTTCGTCGGTTCCCTTTAGTGGTTTGTTCTGACCCCCTCGGCGTTCAGGTTTAAGGCCCGCCCCCCCATTGGAGATCTTTTCACCCTTTATTTTCCCCCACCTTATTCCGCTGCGGTAGCTTTTTTGGAGTCTCCACTAATGACCAGTTTCTGTTTTTTTTTTCCTGAAGTTGGACACCCTCTGGTAACCTTGCGCACGCTGTCTTTTCTTTGAGTTCCATCCCTCGTCTTTGACACCCGCATGGACATGGAAGTCCCCCCTTGGGAGGGGAGCCAGCTGCGGGCCATTTTGAGGCACGTTAACAAAAGCACCGCCCGACCAACCCGCTCGGCCGCCAGCCCTCCTCCTTCCTCGGGCGTTTCAGACGTCCAGTCTCTTTTCTTGAGGTCTTTTTCTTTTTATCAAGCTTGAACTTGCTTTTCGTCCGCTTTTTCCTGGGGGAAGACAGTTCCATCCCCCTCCCCCTCCTCTTCTCGAACACCAATTGGTTCCCAAACTCGACCATTCCGGACGTGGGTTAGGCTCCCCCCTTCTTTCCCCCCCCTGGTATCCTTCCCGACACCTTTTTGTCAGACTGCTTCTGATTTTTGGCGGTTCGTCCAATTTTTCCCCTTCCCCCTCTTTAAGTTTGGAAAAGGGGCAATTTTTCTTTTTCTTATCAGATTTTCTCTATGTCGACCGAGTTTTGTGATTCCCTCCCCACATCCAGTGGTGGGTCGGTCATAGTCTCTCTTCCCATCTCGGGCGTTGTTACGACTAAGACACCCCATCCACAAAAGACTCGTACAATTTCCTCTTCCCCCTTTCCGACCAGGCTGCCCCGCGACCCTGAGTTTGCCCCCCTTTTTTCGACCTCCGTCCCCCTCCCGCCTCTCAATGAACAGAACTTTTCCCTGCCTCCCGGACGAGGTCCCACCCCCGTTTTCCTTCTTTCTATTTTTTTGCCTTTTTGACCGGTTTTTGTTTTGGACGATTGTTTTGCCTCAAGGCGCTGGCAATGCGCCAGTTTTTTTTTTCCTTCCTGACCAACCCTCCGTCCTCTGGTTTTCCCCTTTTGCCCATCAGGGCCCTCAGCAGTTTTTCCCCCCTTGTTTTTCTGTGCAGATCAGGAGGGCTTCGTCTTTCTGCCTGGCTTTTCCCCTTTTTCACCGACTGTTCCTCCTTTACCGAGGGGTAGTGCCTCGGACCTTTTTCTCCCCCGAAGTGGACCCCGCGCGCATCACCGGCAACCCCCCCCCCTCTGTCTGGTTCCCCTCCCCCTCTTGGGGTGTTTTTGCACCCCTTTCCAGGCTTTTTGCGGTGCATCGGTGGGTCGCCCTTTTTTTTTTTCTGCCCTCTTTTTCCAACGTGTTCGGCATTTCCGTCAGGGACTGTTGTTTTTGTCCTTTTTGCTCCGTTTACTCTCCCTCCCTCAAACTTTTTTTTGCCCTTTTTTTCGGCGGCCGTTTTTTCCTTGTTTTGCCCAAAGGGCGTTTGTTCCCCTTTTTTTCCTCCTCCAAACAAGGGGGGCCTTCACATTGTGGCTTTGTTTCTTTCCCTTACCTGTACGTCAAAGCCGGAAGCACCCCAGAACCCCTTTTTCCCCTTTTAATAGGGGCAAAAAACAGTTTCTTCCCCTTGCACCCCCCTCCGTAAACGCTACTTATACCCCTCCTCCCCCCCCTTTTTGGCTACGCCCGTCTGTTGGTCACCACCTTTTCCCCTTTTTCCAGGCTAAGGCGGTAAGGTAACGTCCACCCCCAACTCCCGATTCCCCTCTTTCCTCAATTGAACCCTTTTCGAAGCCCATCCCTGGCGGTCCAGGTTTTCCCTCAAGGAACCCTGCGCCATTCCCCCCTTCCTCTCCACTGTTTTCTGCCCCCGAATTACCATGTACTTTACAGTCTAGTTGCCGCCCCAACTCTGCCTTTTGCAGATGTCGGTTTTGGATTTTCTCCTCTCTCTTTGGTTCAGTGGTTCCTTTCCTGTTGGTCCACCCAACAGCTGATCACGCATGCGGCCCGGGGTTCTTTTTCCTTTTTCCCTCGACCTTTTCCCGGGAGCCGGCTTTTTTTTTTCCCTTTCTGGTTTTTCTCTCCGAGCTGGGTGTTCCCCCCGTTACCGCCGGATTGTCTTGGCCGGTCGGGCGGCCCCCCTTCTTTCCGTGAGTTCATGGTGCTCCT
>Ga0179591_1292442_pt1 | contig 19415 bp, 14 predicted proteins | sample CZOMad2_1_08_16f_FD_182891 | JGI IMG/M metagenome (GOLD analysis project Ga0179591, IMG submission 182891) | Vadose zone soil fungal communities from Angelo Coast Range Reserve, California, USA - CZOMad2_1_08_16fungal (PacBio error correction) | ecosystem: Environmental > Terrestrial > Soil >... | reverse complement strand
TTTTTAATCTCCTTCACAGTCGTACTTGAGTTCTGGCGTTTTCTCCTGTTGTCTCCCCCCACGCTTCAGAATCTTTCATATCCCCCCCCCGCCGATCCTAGGACCTGACCTTCTTTCCCTTGCTGAACAGCACCCATCCCACTCTGAATCTTCCTCTCATGGACGCCCGTTTTTTTCTTGCGTCGGACGGCGTTTCTGTTTTTTCGAGAAGCGAAACTACACCCGCGTTTTTTACACCCTGATGACTTTCCTTCTACGTGGGTGTTCCTCGCCGGCTGACCTTCGATCTGGGTTGCAATACTATTACCCTCTCCCAATCATGGATAGGGAAAAAATGGAATCTTCCTGGGCACTAAGAAGACCCAGCATGTTCCTCACCCTAAGATTCGTCCCCCAACTATTGGCTTCTTTTCCCCTCCCCCTTTTCCTTTTTATGGGAATCGGACCTTGCCGGCATTTGATTTCCAGCAGTCAAGTGGTGGCCTACGCCTTGGCATCCTACCTAAAAGGTTCACCGGTGCGACCTTTGAAAACTAAAACGTTTCAATTGCTTAGTGGTATCGTTCCAATGCGGCATATCTGAAAACTCATGAAAGACCCACTAACGTAAAACCTTTGAACCAGCTGATTCTTTCTTCCCCCTCCCAGAAAGATTGCCCCCACGTCCCGTGTCTAAGGTTGAAACCCTGCCGTTTCCTCCGAAGATGTTGCCCTTTGCTGCCCCCCCAATTTTCGCTGGCGCTATTGCACCCAATCCTTTCTCGTTTTGTTGGTGGTACTCTTTTTCCTTACAATCCCCAGTATTTGTTTGTTTCAACATTGTTTTCCTTAGTCAGATCGGGGCGTCTGTATGGTTCTCCTAAACTTCGTTTTTTTTTCATTTAGCGCACCACGAGTTAATGCAATGGCCCACCCCCTCTTCGTCTTGGAAGGCCTGGAAGCTCCGTTTGATGCACAGTATCAGCGCAAGTGGTGCCCGTTCTCACTTTTGGAACACGGAAGCACAGCTGCCACTTCGGCCCTTAGTTTAGCACCGTTGGGGCTTAATCAAGCTTTTTGCCCTCAAGCACGAACTGAGTTGGGTTTGTATCCTGCTCTTATGGAACTAGAGCCTCTTCAATTTAATGCTGGTGTTTTTAGACAACCACCGCCTTTATGTTATTCTATTTTTGGTTTCGGCCACTTATGTAATGTCAACGGGCGCGCAAACCCGGCAAGATCCAGTAATTATTAGTTTGTCCCCTCCTTGATTGGGTCTTTTCATATTATGGCAGAGTAGCGGCGTCCTCCATGACTCCTCACTGAGTTAGAGTTGCTTTAGAAGCCGACCTTCTTTACTGGGCCGCGCAAGCTCGACGGAATTTCGAAATCCTCCTTCCTTACAAGTGACCCGTGTGGACCATGACCCGATACCCACACCCACCGATTCTTCGCGCTTTTCTCCTCACGATGACGATGAGGATCTTCGCCCGTAGGGCCACCAGGTAGACCTCTGCCATAAACGCCTCCATCCAATCCTGAAGATCTCTTACATCTTTAATATATCCCTGGAATTCTCCCAGAAGGTACTGGAACCCCACCGGAACGACTTGTTTTTTTTTTATGCGTTTTCGCCGTGTTTACCTTTTTCTCTTTGTTTTCCCTTGACATCAGATATTTCCTTTTCAGATTATATGTTTTCAATTTCCTTTGATCTCACGGACGGGGAAACACAAGCGGTACCAACGCGTCTGAAGCTTACGGTCTCCCCCTTGACCGAACTCCGGACTTTCCCCCAAAACAATTTCCATCCCTGTTAGTTTTCGTTTATCCGCACTGAATGAAGGAATTACGTATTCTTTTTTTTTTCTCAAGAAAAGCGTATTTGGGAGTATTTGACGTCAACTGGCGGACAGTTTTTTTGTGCTACCTAATAATCTACGTCGTTTTTGACCCATGGAGCCAGATTCTCGCACACCGTCCCCGTGCCCCTGATGGCTGAGTTACCCCGCTTCGGGCAATTTTTTTCCATGGTGCTCGGGAATGTATAACTCCTCACGCTTACGGGTAAGCTTCACCCATCTTTATCTATTGGTTTGTTCGAGAGAGATACAAGTTTTTTCTTTGAACCCCTTATAAAGCGTCCCGGCCCACTGTATCGTTAACGTACCCGTGCCCCCCCCCCTTTCTCGATTAGGGTTCCCGCCATCCTTTGGTGAAAAGGGGTGCGGTTGAGGCTCCATCGTTAGGTTGTCCTCGTAGATGTCGTTTTTTTGTTAAATCCAATGTCGTTTTTTGAGGCGCTCGACGGCCTTTCCCTCAGTTTTTATGCCCCCTTTTATTGCGTCGCGAATCGGATCACCACGGGCAACGAATTTTCGAGCTTGCCCTTTCCGGTAAATTTTTTTTCCTTTAACATAGTTTGCTTCTAGAATTTTTCCTCCATTTACCGGTTTCCGTGGCGTCAGGTCTGAACCCATGTTTCCGGCCCCTCCACTGATCCAGCGTTTGATCTACCCATAACACGCGGTCTGAGCAGAATACCCAGCTCGCCCCCAAACCTTTGATTTCGCCTGGACCTTAAGGGCTCCCCCTCTTCAGAGATTCGTGATAACCTTTTCCCCTCCGCGCTTGAGCGCGTTCTTTTTTTGTTTTTTTTTTTCCTTCCCTGTCGTGTACTTCCACGAAGACCTAATTTTTTTCCTTGGGTTGGCAGCTTCGGCGGACTTTTCCGCGAAATTGGGTCCGTGTGATCCCCTAACAGAATTACGTTCAAGGATCTCCTGTGAGAGGGCAGGAGTCTCCGCTGCCCCTGGCTCGTCTAACAACTTGAATTTTCATTTTCAGGAATTTTTCCGGTGAAGGTCTGAATTTCCTTTTCGATGCCGCTAGGAACAATCTGTTTCCTTATCAAGAGCCTCCCGTCTGACAATTACTTCACTGTCCGATAAACAATTCGCGGTTTCGGACCACACCCTTACACCGTACTCCGATTTTTGGGGTCCCACAGTCATAGGCAGCTTGCGGGAACGCGAGTCTTCTCCACAAACCCGGCTCGAGGCCGTCGGCACCCCCCACCATTTTTTCCGACGAATTACATGATGCGGGGTGTGCCGCCCCCGATGTTATTCTTAGGGATTCTTCGTGACTTCTTCGTTGTGCATCATATTGACCAAAAAATTAGCATTGCGATTACATGCGGAGCCGCTCTCACTTGGGAAGGCCTTGCGATGAATGAGGGCAACCCGAGTACCTTTCCGGGAATTCGAGCCCCGCCCGAATTTCTTTTTGAGCCCACCCTGGCACCCCTGGTCTTCACGGAGCCCACAGTGTTGCCCAACAGACGTTGTAACGTGTGTTTTCCTTTCCAGTTCAGTAAATCGCCTTTCCCCCGAGGCTTGGACTGCTGTCCCACCTCAAGCTCATCGGGTGCCTTTGACTTAACCAGGTACGCATCTTTCCCACGTCTCCTTAGACTTAACCGGGGATTCAACAACTTTGGAGGCTTTTTTAATCCCATTGGGTTAAATTTGTACTTTATTTCTTCCTAAGGCTGACACTGATGTCCAGCCGAAATTTTACTTCCCGAACCCGCGACGTCATCCACCAACTCCGTCTCAGAGTTTGTGAGTAGAGGTGATATTCTGAGCCTTCAAGTAAAGGTTTCATAACCAAGGAGAGTATTCAGAAAAAAAGGGATCGGTTGGTTGTTTGGAGGGGGGGTGGGGGGAATGCGAGAGGGGGTGGGTTATTTTGTTTGTGTATTTTTCTGTTTAAAGCCAGCTCTTTAGATGTCTCCTCGCCCCGGTGATCGATATCGCACCACCTCCTATCCGAGATCCGAGGCTTGTTAACATTTGTTCGCATTTTAAGCTTAATGGGGTTCCCTCCTAGTTCCCTTCGATAGGACGTAGTCCGCTGGCATAACTATCCGGTCTTCCCGCTGTTCCAGCATTTTGCGTGTGAATTATTTGGGAGTTCACCCCGAGCGCAAGCCTTCCGCTGTGACCTCCTCTGGTCGCATGATCGGCGGCGAGATCACAACCTTATTGTCGCAATGTTCTTGGAGTTTATGCTTCCGAGAGCAGCCGCGTTTTCGGCGGCCATTGAACTTTTTTGAATTTTCAGCCCCCCTCCCCCTCCCTCCCGGAATAGATCTTTTCAGATCCAGTCTTTTGAACCCGTCCCCTCCAGCTATGTCCCCACGTTGCCAGATTCAATCTCTGTTTCCCCTCCTGTTGTGTAGACTTTGAATTTTGGCACGCCCTCCGCAGGTTGAGTCTGGTTACCCTGGTTTCCTGGTCACCTCTTTTCTATTTGCATCTGGCAGCCATTCCCCCCAGGGGTATATTCCGCTTTCTCCCCGCGGACTGCTCTCGCATACCGAGTGTCTTGACATCCTCCAACTTTACATTGGCTTTCCTTCGTCTCTCGTACCGATGCGTTCTGTTCTGTGTCGCGGACTCTCTTGGTGTTCGGAGACACCCCATAGAAGCTCACCATTCATTGCTTAGGAGAGCCGACCCGGTCTCCCCCCTATGCCAGCTCTCCGCGTACTACTATTCCTATCTTCTCCCCTTTCCATGGACCCTTTTTTTGCACTTGTTCCCTTGAGAAGAATCGAGATGTTCGCTCGTCTGGACATAGGAACCACTTATTTTTTTCTGATCACGGCGGCGCTATTTCATCGGTTCCATTTCCGGCGACTGTCTGGACCGCGATGCATTTTTTTTCGATAATCTCCACGCTTAGGAATATTAGACATGAAAGGTCTGACCGGCTCACTCCTTCTCCCCGAAAACCCGGCAAATCATGTGGAGTTGATGGAGGTTATCTTCCCTTGTTCCTTCTGCATCCCCTAGAACGCCCGTCTTACATTCCTCCCCCGTCCGGGACCCAGTGATTCTGGAACGCTCCGTCGTTTTGATTGCTCCCCACGTCTGAATCCTTCGCAAAACCCCTTTTCCCAAGATGCGGCCCTCTCGCGAAACAACCACGCCTTCTGATTTTCTAGCTATCAGCATTCACTAGCTTAAGAATTCTGTCTTTCATACTTGACTATTCACCCGGTACCTATTTATTTTTTCCAACCTGGTTTTAACACGAAGTAACTCCGGGCTACTGTTATGTTACACCTACCACCTCGTTGACTCGACGTTCGCCCGTTTTTTTGCAACGAAACCTACTCGTGCCCGAGATTCACCTCTCAGACGTTGGACCTCCGGACGGAATTCCATCATCGGCCTGGTCACGGCTTTCTGGTGCAAGTTTAATAGATTCACAACCACGAAAATAGGACACGATCGAGTCCTTATCGCCAAAATATGGAGCCCAGTTCCGAGCGAAACGCTCCCATCAATTGTGATACGACCCCTATAACCTTTAAGCCGTTGAAGGAAAATGATTTTGTTCCCCCTGATAACTCTGCCATAGATCGGGTTTCGATGAACCCCCCCCAAAACATTTGACTAACTATGTTCGCAGGGCGCCTTTTACTTTCAAAAAGTTTTCGGGAATTTTTCCTTTGACTACGATTTTTTTCAGAATAGCACGGAAAGTTTCAATAAACGTACTACGTTACTTACTCTTTTGTTAAATCTTCGCAGCGTTAGTTTCATCACTGATCTTTTCACACCAGGAGTTCCCTCTACTTTCGATTCTAGTCGTTATACACGATCACGGTACTTTCAACACTTCCTAATTTGACTACCATCCTCGCCCTCGCTTTCGTTGGCCTCTCTCGTTTTTTGTTCTTTACACCTATAACACGTGAGCCTAGAGATCTTTGCATAGCCGAACCGCCACACCCCAACCTGAATTTAGGATTCTATTTCACACCTCAGGAGCAACCGGTACGCCCTGCCTTCACAACTCGGCCCCCTTGGCGTCGAATTCCTTTGGGCCGTGGATATCCACAGTATTTCTCCTTCATCCCCTTCCCCCCCAGCTCTATTGAGGGGTACTTCCATGCAAGGAACGTCCCGCTGTTCTGTTTGGTCACTCGCCTTCCATCCCCCCTTGTAATTTACCCCCCCTCCCCCCGATCCCCGAATGGGACCTAATCGCTTTACTTGGAAAATCCGACCTTTTTCAGTCCCCTCCCCTTTTCTAAATGTGAATACCCCCCCTCCCCTCCCCAAAATGGGCACCTCGATTTTTTTCCTTTGTATGCCACAGAGCAGCCCAGGTTACCTCCGCCTCCCATCACACCTCTGTTCCTAGTGACGCATTCGCTCTCCTCTTTTGTCTCATTCGTTTCACCCAGAAAAGACGGCGGGTCCAGCCGTCCCGGCGATCCGTAGGATGCCCTAACTTTGACCACCCTACAAGACAGATTCGCGGACGCTCCCCCCCGACGATCCTTTGCCCAAATCTCTGGACATCCGTTCCCTACGTTCTTTAGACAAAGGGGTTTACCTTCAATTTCCTTGATAAAGGTTCATTTTTCATCTTTCTGTTTGTCAACAACAAATTGGTACGTTAACTCTCTCTTCTCGTCCGTTTTTGATCGATCTCAAATACAATGTCTGATGACCGACCGTTTTCCCGTAAATCAGGCTCGTTTTAATTAACTGTATCAGTAATTACTCCCGGCACCAATTCCCCTGTCCCCGGTCATTTCACATTTATTCCCGGTGACGTTTGTCCGTGAGCCCTCTGATCTGGCTGACACTGTGTCCTTTCCGTAGTCGAAACCTCCGAATAGGACGCCTTGTACGAACTTTCCAGACGACTGCCCTCCTTCTATTTCGGACGTTTCGTACCGAACCTACAAAACTTGGACCTTGTTCGAGCTTGACGGAAATTGCCGGCCGATTTAAAGTCCGGAATCTCTTCCTCTGTGGTTCCGCACCCTACAGGTCCGTTTAGATTTCCGCTTTTCCGCTTTGACGCTTCTGAACTCCTGATCTTCCTTCGAAAACGCGGTACACTGGCAATTTCCCCCTTCGGCCTGTTTCCAGCAGATGGACCCCTCTTACAGGCGCAGTTCCTTCGCGTCGTGGCTCACTCAACTCCGCGTCGCCTTTTTAGTTTTGTATTTGGCAGCGGTGCACTTTCCCTCAGTGAGACGAGGACCCAGTTAAGATTGGCCGTCCGAACTCTTCGGCGGTTTCAAACCTCTTCTTTTTCGCGTTGGTACGGATATTTTTTTTAATGCGTTCAATTTTCGTGCGATTTTGTCTTGCGCTTCAGCGTCTTTTTTTGCGCGACATAGATAGTCGTTACCTAAAGAGTGACGGCTCTCTTCATGGGTCCATTCCGCTGGGGTCCTACGTTTTCCCCCCCCACCCTTCCGCTATACGGAAATCCTTTTATACTCTATTATCTCCGTCAGCGCAGACTAGGCTTCCCTATGCCCAGCCCTTCAACCCTTTTCAGATTGTCTTGGGTCGCACACCCTGGCCTCATTCTCTCGTTTTGGGCACGCTCATTGTCTTACCGGATCTTCGTTTTGTTCTTAGTGCCCAAACGTGATGCCTAAGCAAGTGCCTTTTTCACGTTTTTGGCGAGATTCTCTGCTCCCGTTGCCTTTTTCCCTATCACTTCGCCCACCGTGTCCAAGCATCAAGACAGTGCTTCAAAGGTGTCCGATCGGCACAGCGGGATGGCCAGGCCCCTTCAAATTCGATTTCATCTTCCCGCTTGACTCGGAGAACATCCCATAGCGGGTCGGATCCCCCCGTTGTGTCCCCCCAGGTTTCCCCCACAACTACTCCCCCCGCTACTTTTTTCCAGTCTTGGAAAGAGCCAACCTTCGTCTTTTTTCTTTGGATGGGCATAGCTCCAGCGCCCTTCGTGTGGGGCCGGTTCCGTTCAACGGACACACATTTTGGTTTTTCCAGTAGACCCGTTTGCACGGAGCCCTTGGGGGCTACCAGCCTTTTCTATTGGGGAGGTCCTTTTTTTTTTCTCTTTGTGGAGTTGACGTTTTTTCAATCGTCCCTTCCGCTTTCTCCACACAATCTCGTTTCACGTTTCTTTCCCGCGGCCAGCAACGCGGCGTTCATCCACATCCTAGGATGCCCTCCTTTGATGAGCCGGTAGACCCTTCGATTCTAGGGGTTCAAGATTAGCTTTTTCTCCTGTGTCTTTTCCTTCCAATCGCTCTCTATGTGGACTAATCCATCTTCGCCCGTCCTATAGCCCAACACGCTGTCCCTGAGGGGATTGGAACATGTTTTTTTTTTGAGTTTTCCCCTTTTTCCCCAGCTCCTGGGGCCATTCGGAATAGGGATCCGGAATGTAGAGTCCGGGGTGGCATTACACTTTCCACCCAGGAGGTTCGGTCAGCACGTGAGTTTACCTTTCTTTTCTGCGAACCCGAGCAGCACGCCGTCCGACATGCACCCGAATCACCGCATGCCCATTGTTTCAATCACAACAAATTTGTACTTTGGAGTCGCAATTGACTGCTTCGGAGACCGATATCGGTACGCGTTTTTCCCCGGTTTTTATGACAGTTTGGGGGAAGGGACCCAGATTCGGAATTAGCTTTGCCAGAGTCAGCCCAGCCAGATTAATCACTCCAGGAGTACTTGGGCCCCCCTCCTATTTTCCTCACTAATAGTTGTTTTTTGAGTTTTTTTCACCGGTCCCGCGGCTTGAGTTTTACTGGCGTTTTCTTCGGGTCCCAAGCTTCATTCGTGGCAGCCTTTTCATATGCCGCTGATCTCCCTTTCCCCTTTTTTTGACGCAATGCTGAACTAGCACCATGTACCATTTTGACGCCGAACTCATGGATACCCGCGCGGTGATTCAGGGGCCCTTTTATTTGTGCGTACCTTCCCCCCAGAAAGAGTTTAACAACATTCTTTCTTACCAGCAAGGAGCCGCTTACTGGGTGTAGCTCAACGCTCATGCCAGACTAATACTTTCCTATCGATATTATCATTCTCTTAGGCCGGCCGCTTGAAATGGATCCTCCCTCTCCTTCCCCTAAAGCCCTTCGAGATCTGGACGATTCGCAAAAACGGAGGTGTTTGTTCGATACCTGTCACGGGGCGGTCTTTTATCGAGCCCTTTTCTGAGGCTTGAAAAGGAGATCATTTGGTTTTTTTCCGTAGAATTCTTCCCACCTGCAGTCATCTTGCCACCTGAACTGGTTAGGGCTCGCCCCCTCGGACGGACTTCCTTTTCCACACACTTAATCCCCCAACCCCCCCCCCCCCCCCAGGGCGGAGTGGTGTATCTTTTCTCACATGGGGCCGCGGTCGGCGTGAAACTTAAAGCTTCCCCGACAACCGTCAACGGACCCATTCTTTTTCCCGACACCATTTGACACCCGATAGTTTTGATTGCCTCACGCTGTCCCCAAATGTGCTTTCACGAAGAGCCTGTTCCGCCACCTCAAGGGGTTCTGGAGATATGTTACGTTTTGAGCTCTCGTCTCTTGCTATGCCGCCCCAGTAAATCCCCCCCAATTTTTTTTTTACCCACGGTGGGCCGTCAGACCGTTGGTTCTCTTCTTGAGCGCTCTATTTTTCGTTTTTCACCATAGTCCCACTGTCTTTTTACAGTGATTATGAGACGTTCTTTGCCCCCCCGGCAGCGCTGCATAAGGTGATGCCCTGCGCAGTCGACGGTCATATTAACAACCATCAGAGTAATTAGGAATCTCCCGTGACTGGGCCATTGCTTCTCCAGTTGATGACGATCTGGTTTTGAGACTGTTTCTTTCCCCTCGTCGAAGAAATTGCATGCGGTTTCAACAAATCGGATTAGAACAGTTTTTCAGAAGACGTTGCCATTCCCGTACGGAGCTGAGTTCCCCTCTTTTATTGAGGAGGCCTCTAGGTGCATTTTGTAGACCCGTACTTTTCCTTACCCAAATGACTTTAACTCTTTAGATTTTTTCTTCCCCTAGTCTGGTGCGCAAGCCTCGAGCTACAGCTCCTCGGCTCCTTGGATTGATCGGTGACGATGGACCACTTTTTGGACAACTTGCTTCTCATCAGCGTTTTGCGCCAACCCGGCGGACCCCTGGATCGTGTACCACGGGGGCAACTTAAAGCCTGTTTTCACCCGTCCAGATCGTGCCATTGAGGGTATCCACTTTTCGAGTCCCTGAATATCCCTGGACTCCGATGTAGAACATGGATGTTTTTTTGCTTCTCGGTCTTTTAGTGTTCTCTTCGGCATAAGCTGGGACAATCATTGAATTTCCCCCTTCCGACGAATCTCATGGACTGGACTGTTACAAAATGGCCCTTCCTGCCTTCTCGGGTTTGCACAAGACTTTGACCTCTGACAATTTCCCCTTCGCAAATTTGAGGTTCCGATTTTTTTCGCCTTCGTGAGGGCAGACAATCGCTGGAATACGGTGAGTCCGGATCATCCTTTCGGGATTCCGTCTTCTTTCGGCTGGGACAATGCCGCAACGTCGCCCGCCTCCGCCCAAATGTATGGCGGATGTCATCCTCCCTCGCCCCGAAACGTGTTCCTTTGGGGGGCCTGTTCCATCCTTCACAGTTATTTTCACGTTCCTGGTTTTCAGATGTACCCCATTGTATTTGATCTCTTGTTGTTTTGAGAGAGATCAAAAATGCTCGACCCTACGCGCGTGATTTATCTTTCATGTCACCCTTCACCAAACCACCTTCGTGAAGTCTCTTGGTTTGCCAAGTGAGCGGGTTTCTCGTGCTTCTGCACATCTTTTTAATCCGAGTATTCTTTATCCCCCCGCAACGGAGATCCCTTGACGTCCTCCTGCCGTCTTCCAGTTCTCACTGCCACTCCCTTCCGAACTACCTCGCAAAACCCCGTTTTCTTTTGCGTCTTTTGGAAATTCCCTCGATTTCAAATCATGACTTCAGAATTTGTCCCCTACCATTTCCCGGTTTTCACATGTCCTGACTAAGTCCTCTAAGAGTTTTAAAGAGATTTCCCCCTGCTCACAGTTGATGCCTTCATCTGAGAACAACTCTCGCCCTCTCCTTGAAAAACGGCGTAGGCTCTTTTCCCCCCTGGACCTCTGGGGCAATCGAGCCGTGGAGAACGATTCGCTTTATGTGAGGGCGGTGTTTTTCCGATTGCCTGACCCCATGGTTTGATCGTGGTAGACCTAGTCATTGCCGCGGGTTGTTCCATTTTTCCCCCTCTCCCTCCTGCAGTTTTCTCTTTTTAACTGTCAACCGATCACTTCAATGGCTGTCCTGTTTTTCGAGAGGAGTCGGCGTCGAGGCTGAGCGACCAGATATTGCTCGTTTAGATAGATCGAAACCGAAAGTCTTCCTCGTCTCCCTGTTGCACCTGAAGATAGACGGAATCATCGCTCCCGATTCCGCAGATACTCTCTGACTTTCTGCCCTTTTTTTTGCCCCTCCAACCGGTCACCCTCCTGAAATTTGGTTTGGGCGTTACCCACCCGGTCCCTGCAATTCTCGATGACACGGGGGGGTCGCCTTTTGCTTCCCAACCGGTATGGCTGTCGTATGGCACAACTTTGATCACGCCCTTACCGTGCGGTGATTTGTATTATAGTCGTGGACTTTTGCCCCCCCCTTGTGCCATTCTTAATTATCTCGGCCCGGCACTAAAGCCGCGCTTCCAGCGGTCTTTCTTGAAGCATCGGTTCCCTGCCGTCAAAACATTTTTCGCGCCCCCCGCTTTCACGAAGTTAGGGACCCTCGCGCGGGCCCCCGTGTTGACCAAAACGACGAGGACATTTTGTGTTTCCTACAGATAAAAATTCGTCTAGCGCCTTGACTTCCGAGGCCCTTCGTGGTGGGGATAGCAACCAGCTTCGTTGTGACGGCACATGGTTTTCCGACCCCCTTCCTCCGTGGAGGAATAAACCTAGATTTTCTTATGTTTGGTCCCCCTTTCGGTCCGTGAGTTGTTTCATGGCTTGATTTTTCACGCCCCTATCGTCCCTGCCAGTGCCATAAAGTCGGCGTTCCTCACTGCCAGGTTTTTTCCGTCTCGTTTATCTAAAGTTCCCAATTTCCTTCTCAATTGCCTTTTTTATTCAGCGCACCACTTGCTCGCCTTAGCAATCTCCCGGGGGAAACCTCTTTCCAGTCCCTGATAAATTTCACAACTTTCCCGACTACAGATCCGACTCTTCTTTGTATGGAACTGCTCGGGAGCTTTTCCCCATTCTCATGGTGCCATAGCGTGAATAGGGATCCATCGTTTTCGTCTTCGGCTCCCCCTTGCTTGTTCTAATACACCCATCAGCTAGTCCGAGGTTCTGTTGCGGTTGAACGCTTTTAGTTGAGCATTCCCGTTTTCTCCTGAATCACTATCTCGTTCTTTTTTTGCAATCAACAAATTGTACTGGAGTTCAGCAATTGTTCTTTTCGAATGAGGTCCGCGGGATTGGGCAAGAGGAAATTTGGCCATCTTTCCTGCTTCGGTACCAGATTCCAGGATCACTTTTTCGACCCCCACCAAAATTCGTACTTGCCCCCCTGACCCCACCCGCTCTTTTCCCGTTGTTTGTTTAGAGATGAATCTGTCCTTAAGTGCTTATTTGGATTTCTTGAATATGGTAACCCCCCCCCCCATAACGAGTTTCACTCTATTTCCTTTTTCCTTCCCACCCAGGTCCTATGACGATCACGCGGCTCTTCATAAAACAGCTGACGCAATTGCTTGAACTCCGCCCACCTTCCCTTTGTTTTTTTTCCCCCTCGCCCCTATGCTTGATTCGTTCGGTGTTTTGGACTTTTTTCTTTTTTTTTTTCGCCGGAGAAGAACTCCACATCGTCACACTTGTCTGTACTGACCGCTTCAGAGTCTCTGTGCCCCAACCTTTTCTGCAGTTGTGTTCATACCCCCTCGATATCCCCTTCCTATGGTTCCCGGAAGCTTAACTGGTTAAGCTCAAGAGCATGTTACATCAAGCCCGGTGTTCTTACCACACTTCGGAGGTGGGTGCGATATTTTCCCTTTCTGGTCGGTTACTTTGTGTTTGAAAGTGTGGCGTCCTAGATCCCACCAAGAACGTTAGACCTAAGGTGATGATGCCCTTGCCGGCATCGAAAGGCACTTCGGGCCCGGAACTTATTCATTACTACCGCCCCCCCCCCCCCTTTTGACCCGAACCGGCGCAGGATGAAACCAATCATTTTCCCACGCTATTCTGGAAGCCGTCTCCAGCTCATTTGTCCCTACGTTGACTTTGGACAACTTCACGAGATGCGGACCTTTTTTCCGGCACCATTTCCTTGTCTTTTAGCATGCCGCACCGTCGCTCCATTTTGGTCTTTCCTACTGGCAAGTCCAACAAAACCTGTCGGTTTTTGCAACAATTTCTCTTTTCAGACCGCGTAGGATTTTCCCCTCCCTTCGTCCTTGGCTTGATTTGCCATCACCTGGGTTACTTATTGGCATTTTTTGTCCTCCCTTATGCGGACTGCCGGCCACCGTAGCGTGCATCCTTTGATGCCCTTTCACCGCGCAGTTGCGCTGATCAATAGTGGTACCCCCTTCCCTCCCCCCTCAGCGAGAATATCCCCCCAACCGAGTCTCCATCAAGTTGTGCCTACGACAACTTTTCGTCTTTTTTTCCTGATGGCAGGTGCCCCTCGATCGCGGAAATGCAATCTAATTTTTCCAACATCTGCGGCTATTACACCTACTTCAAATCCGAAGAAGTCTGCTCGTCGAGCTCTACCCTTGGAGCTCTTCCTAGCGGCATGTTGCCTTCTCCCTTCCCCCGGTCCTTAACAATGTTCTCTAGTTTATAACGAGCCCCCCCCTTTTTTTCCTCCCCTCACCGCCTCGCCTGACGCCCTCAGAACTCCTTGACCTATGAAGTGATTGTTTGATCTTCCCCTTTATGCCCAACGCGATTCTAGCTTATTTTGAATACAGGGAGGACTCTTTTTTTTTTTTTTTTACACTTTTTTTTTTTTTTTTTTTTGTTTTTTTTTTTTTTTAGATCAGAGTCACCAGGGTAAGGACTGCCATCACGCGCGCTCACGCGAGGCGTGGTTTAAGAGTCAGACACCCCTTGATATCATTATCTTTTTCAATTTGCGACCACGGGCCGATGTTGCTCGCAGTGCCCCGCCGTGTTTCTTCCGGCATCATTGGTTCTTTTTTAATGACGTATCTGCAAAATTTTTGATTCCCCTTCCTGGACCTTTTCCAAAATGTCGTGCCCACACTTTTATTCCTAGATTTGAACCCGCCGGAACCTTCCCCTCTCGCTGCTCGTTTTCCATTCTATTCTCTCAGCAGAAGAGGAAGTATCAGTCTTTCAATTCCCCCCCCTTCGGTTTTTGGTGACCAGCGGCGTTAGCCGTCAAGGCGCCGTTTCGTCTAATACCACGCGGAGTCCCCATGGCATCCCCTTCGCCTTCTAACCTTCCCCGTTTAACCCCAAAGGGACAGTCCCGTCCTTACGGCCGTCGGCGAATGTTTTTGCCGGGACTTGTAATTTCAACGATCCCTGACTTCCGATTCACGCTCCAAGCTTGTCCCCCCACCCCCAATGTCTCCTATCTCTATTTCCTCATCTACTGTTGTGATGTTTCCAACACTTTGTTGACCTCCGATTGACCAGTACAGCGTTTTATCACGGTTTCTAGTACCTACCCCTTCCCCCCCTCCAATCCAACACTTTTTCCTCCCCTGTACTAACCCACCGTGGTCTCGAGGGTGATTCTTCGTCCTTCTTCCTCGGGCCTTCCTCTGATGTATTGAAATCCCTCCCGTGATCGTCCTTCCCCGCTCGAACCGTCGCGCTATTTAATTGATAGTCGGACCATGGTCGACCCTAACACGGGCACCGCCGCTTGGCGATCCTCCCGAATTTCGGCCCGATTCCCCCCTCTTTGAGACCTTTCTCTTCAGAAGGGTTGGTCTCCAAATTTCACCCCTTTTCCTTTCGTGAGATCTCGGACACTTTTCAGTCGTTCGGAAATGTTGTCACATTCCTTCCGAATCTACCCTCGTATTCCCTTTGAAATCCCTCGCCCTTTCCCCCAAAACGCGTTTTTTGTTCCCGGATGGCCCCGTCAGAGATCCTTTTCTGCCTCTTTGTCCCCTTGCAAATCTGATTTCTGGGTTTGGACGGTTGTGAGGTGAATGGGCCCCGTCCTTCCCCTGTTCCTTTTGGAGCGTCAACATCAAGTTCAGATTGCCAGCCGGGCGCTTAGCCCCGCGAAGACTCGGTCCGGTCCTTTATACCATCGTCACCGACTTACTCTTTTCCCTCGTCCTTTTCGAGGAGCTTTCGGTTCCTCTTTTTGCTCTTACCAGATAGTGTCGTATAATTGACTAGATCGAAAGCGTTACTGGACGCTAGTAATTCTCGCGTCGGCTTATGACCCTGCAGCTAGTCAGTTGCTTCCTTCTTTTTCATCGTTCATCCCCTCTTCCCTCTCACGGACTTTTCGGCTTTTTTTTGCTCCTACCCCTATGCCCTATCCGCAACTTTTTGGCCCACCATGGACTGTTCCCTCTTTCCCGTACGAACCGGATTCAAATCGTAGTGCCCCCAAAACTGATGGGCTCTTTCCCCTTCCCGGGCTCTTTTTTTTGGAGTCTGATAGTGAGTCTTTTTCCCCCCAATCTTGTCCCTAGCCCACTTTTTTATTGTGCATCAACTCTGAGCAGCCCTCAATGGTCCCTGATTTTCAGCCCCTCCTCTGTGACCTTGTTTCCATGACGTCCCCCCAATTTTTTCCCCCATCTGCGCGAAGCTTCACGAATTTCTTTGAGACCCCCCCCCTGAGCGTTTGAAGCGGAAAAACGTGTTGTCCAACCCCCCCCCCCTCCCCTCGAGTAAACTTTTTTTTTCTTTTTCTTTCCTAGGAAAGATTCCCTTCGGACCTCCTTATTCGTCCTCCAAGCGACTTCGTGTTCGCGCACGGTGAAGAATCTTAGGTTTTGACGGCACCTTGTCTACTTCAGCGTTGAGTCCTCCCCGACTTTTTCCTTTTTGTAGGCCTGCCAGAATCAGTCTTTCGTTGTCACTCTTCTTACCTTCTCATGCCCTTTCTTTTTTTCCCAGAAGACGCCTTTTGGTGGAACCTCTAAAGTTCTCGTCACACTCAGCAAGGCTTTGCCGGTTTTGATTACCCCCTTTCCTCGGTTACCTACTCCATAAACCTTCCCGGTGGCGAATATCCTGATGTGTAAAGAGAGCCACAAGTGCTCTCCCTTTTTAAAGTCCCCCATTTCTTCCCTTGGGCCCCTATCCATAAAGAGCCTCCTTGCTCGCACAACTCCTCGAGTTTCCTCCTTAGATCTTGATGTTCACCTGACTCGGGCTAGTCGTCCAACCTTTTCCTGCTTCCCTTTTCCACGCAATATCCTAGGGATAAGACGTTCCTTCCTAGTATTCTCGCTTTGCATCATACACGCGCACATTACCGCTTCCGTTTGGTAAGAAGGGTCGCATGTGCTTTTACCCTCTTTCTTCTTTGCCCTTCCTCTCCCCCCCTGCCAGCACGCGTCCCTCCTACAGACTCCCCTCTTTCGCGGCCATGATCGGAGGCGCGGTTTAGTAATCCATACTTTTCGGTCAGCAATTGCGTCCGCATGCTCCCTTCTCCGTCTCTTCTCCTCGTATGCAGAGGACATGTGGGACCTTTCCAGATTTTTCTTTACGGTTACCAGATCCATATTCCGAACGCCAGTGCCAGTATAAAGTAACTAAAGGCTTTTTGCCAGATTATTCAATCATAATACCGTTGTTTTGTTGATATCATTTTCCTTTTTGAACCTCAAGTAATCTGTTGTTCTTCTTTTCTTTTCGGAGGAGTTTCCCGACCTTCTATTCCCCCCGGCTCTTTCCACTATGGACAGCAATTCCCACCCCGCACTTCTGCACTAACCCTCGGCTTCCCAATCGCTTGAAGCATTGCTTGACCCCTCCCAAACTTCCCACTTCATTTCTCCCCTCATAGATAATGTCTCCTAAAGATTTTCGGTTTCCCTTCTTTCCGTGATGATCGTGGTGCGTGTTAGAAGACTCCACAAAGAGAGTTCAACAAGCACATTTCACCTTCTTCCATCTCAGTAGCGTTGGTATTCCACTTTGATTCCTTCTCTCCCTTCGATATATCACTATTCTATGGTATTTCCCCATTAATGTTCCCTTTGACACTATACATTAGAGGTATTTCCTACCCCCTTCCCCTAGTCTTTGGACTCTTATCCCCCCTTGTTTTCGAGATTTGATCACGTTCGGTTTTGGATTAATCTGCGATCTATTGTTTACACAGTTTTTCGCCGGTCTGTAGCTTCCTTTCGGCGCAGGAGTAGGAAAGTTAGAGTTCGAAGATCACATCACGGCTCGAACCCCGGCCATTTGCGGGAGTTTTCTGAAGCCTCTTCTTCAACTTCTTCCTCCTTTTGACTCTTGTCCCCCCCCCTTCAGCCACATCTTTTTCACACCAAAACCTGACCCGTGGACTTTCCAGAAGCAAGCTAGTTTTTTCTCATTTCCCAGGGCATACCCAATGCGTTCTGAGTTCTTCCCCACAAAGAAGGCTTGGAGCATCAGTCCTTTTCCGCTAAAGAATTGTGGTTATTTACTTCTCCAAGTCCCCCCCCCCCCCTTCAGCTTTTTTTCCCCAACACGGTCAGCCGGCTGCCATAAATTCGTGAAGCGGCTATCGAGAGACCACACGAATTACTCCCCCTTGCCTGAACTCTCCTGCACTGTCCGGGACACTTTGACTCTCTTCAGCTCTTCCCCTTTCCGAGGTGGGAAGACTTGATCATCTTGGCAACACGACGTCACCCCTCCTTTTCTCTTCCACAATAGGAACCTCCATTTAAAGTGATCACGTTTGTCCATACGCCAAGGCAGAGCCGTACATTTTCGCGTTCTGGCCCTCTCACTCCATGATTTTTTTCGACCCACACCCCAAGGATATGAGGTTTCCCGTAATTTTCCCCCTGCAAAGGAGCCGGAAGCGTGTCGGAGAGTCCCTCGGTGTACTCTGTCTCCTGATGCTTTTCTGCATTCCGCGTAGAAATTCACGACTTCCCTTTACTCTTTCGCTCTAGTTCCAGTTTAATCCAATATCTCAGCATCCTGAAGCTCCGACTCGCCGCCTTTCCAGTTTTTTGATGGACCACGGACCGGACCACATTTCGATTGCCCCTTTTTTCCCTCCAACCCGGCGGCAAGCTTAAACTGGATTTCCCTGCAAAGGGTAAGGCGCTTACTTTCTCAGCGAAAGCGCTCTCAGTTCCCCCGTTCCCCTATCTCCCCTGGATCGCCTGAGATGGATCCAGACCGAAGGACCGCCGTTTTTGGCTCGCGGGTCTTCGATCTTTTCGTTCCATCAGCTGTTTTTTTATCCTTGACGTTCTTCTTCCTGCCCGACATTCCCTTCACATTGGTCACCTGTTACAAATGCTGACGAGCCTTTGTCGGCACAATTGGAACCTTTTTCAGGAATCCGTCACGTCGAATGTTCCTATTTTGCTTTTTCCGGCTTTCCTCTATCCTGGGGACCTCGGTGGAGACGGCGTTCGCTTCTCCTTGATCTCCGTTCGTTATTCCTTTCCCACCCACCAACCCCCCCCCCCCCCCCCCCCCCCCCCCCTCTATTGAGGAACCTATGGTAGATTCTACTCCGCCGTTTCACCCCCCCAAATTGCCGCTTTCTTGACGACCTTACTTAGTTTGCTCCCCGCCCTCCAAGTGTTCCCTTGCTTTCCTGACTGTTAATCTATACTTCGCGCCGCTTTACCTGTTCCTCTTTCCCCCACGTTGATCTCCTTCTCTTTTTTTTTCTGAGATCCCCTCCCAATGGGTTAAACGTGACCGTAAAGGTGTTCGTTCCTTTCTGTATTTAAAGTACTGTCCACCCCCTTCCCCTCCAATTTCGAAGAAGTAGGGGTGTCACACACTCCAGTGTTTAATTTTGAGAGCGTTGATGAAGCCTAGTCCTTCCCTTCTGTTTCCGAGTTAGTAGTAGGACTTAAATGTATCGCCTTGCCCGTCTCCCAGCTTTCAAGCCGATTTTATGGCCCTCCTTTTCGTACTTGCATGCGTCTCCTTCCCCCTTCCCAAACCCTTCTTTTTCGAGCTTGAAGTTTCTTCATCTTCTCCCCCAATTTCTTTTTTTAACCAGGACGCTCTTCAGACCTGTGGTCTCCACCCTTTTGACATGTGGTGATTCTTGACACAATGTCAGAGAGCTAGTTCAACCCTTTGAGCTTACCGAAGGTCTCCCTCGGCTGTATCCTGTGCATTTGAACGCGCTCCACCCCCTTTTTTCTTTGGTTTCTTCCAAGGAAGACTTTATCTAGGGTCTCTAGAGATCCTGGGTCGTAAACTGTACATCCTCATCTGGCGCTGTCGGGCGGTTCGTTTCAGGGCCATTACCAATTGTCCCAGATTGTAGACGCTCCAGTTAACTCCTGGCCGTGTTCACGGAATTCAAACTCCTGACTATATCTGTGGTCTCATTCTTACCTTAAAATGCGTTCAGGACTCGCTTTTCTCTTCAGGTTGAGGA